>Ga0213821_1000748_pt1 | contig 18059 bp, 9 predicted proteins | sample MC6MC0909MG_FD_179894 | JGI IMG/M metagenome (GOLD analysis project Ga0213821, IMG submission 179894) | Enriched soil aggregate microbial communities from Iowa State University, Ames, United States - MC6-MC0909-MG | ecosystem: Environmental > Terrestrial > Soil > Unclassified | place: USA: Iowa...
CCCGAAGGATTCCGAGCCGGTGAAGTACGAAGTGGACAAGGAAACCGGCGCGATCTTCGTCGACCGCATCCTCTCCACCCCGATGCGCTACCCGTGCAACTACGGCTACGTGCCGAGCACCCTGTGCGGCGACGGTGACCCGGCCGACGTGCTGGTGGTGCTGCCGCTGCCGCTGATCCCGGGTTCGGTCGTGCGCTGCCGTCCGGTCGGCGTGCTGAAGATGAGCGACGAAGCCGGCAGCGACGAAAAGATCCTGGCCGTGCCGGTTGCCAAGGTCTTCAGCGGCTACGCACACGTGGAAGACATCGAGCAGGTGTCCAGCCACTGGCTGGAGCGCATCGGCCACTTCTTCGAGCACTACAAGGACCTGGAGAAGGGCAAGTGGGTCAAGCTGGACGGCTGGGGCGGCGCTGCTGAAGCCAAGCAGATCCTGATCGACGCCCATCAGCGCTACCTCTCCAACGGCGGCTGAAACTGAATGACCTCGCTCCGGCACGCCGCCGGAGCGATGGGCATCACGCTTTTACAATGAGGCACATCACTGTTTGTGCCGAATTGGGTACATTGCGACTTCTACACCGTCCACGGTGCGTACCACCGTGGTCACCCAGGGGATTGTGTCGTGCGTATTCTGCTAGTTGGGGACGAAGCCAGCCTGTCGGCTGAGCTGTTGGATTTCATTGCCGATCTTGGGGAAGAGTGGCAGCCGTTGACCGCCGCCGATGGCCAGACGGCCATGAGCATCGTGGCGTCCACGCCGATCGATGCGGTCATTGCCTGCCCCGCCCTGCCCGATCTCACCGCCACCACGCTTCTGGGCCAGATCCGGACGCTGCGTCCGGAAACGATCCGCATTGCGCTGGTCGAAGCGGCCCAGGGCAATCGCCCGCCGCCGGCCCGCCTGATCGGCGTGGCGCACCGGTTCCTGCCGTTGCCACTGGCACCGGAAGTACTGCTGGAAGCGTTGACCAGCCTGGAAGAGCTGCGTGAGCTGCTCGACAGCGAGCGCCTGCGCAGCGCCATCGGCCGGATCGAAAAGCTGCCTTCGCCGCCGCACCTGTACCTGAGCCTGACCCAGGCGCTGGAGCACGACGACGACACCGACACTGCCGACGTGGCCAAGCTGGTCTCGGCCGACCCGGCGATCGCCGCCAAAGTGCTGCAGCTGTCCAATTCGGCCTTCTTCAACAGCGGCCGGACCATTTCCGACCTGCGCAGTGCGGTGACCCGGCTGGGCCTGGCCACGCTGCGTGACCTGGTCCTGGCCAGCGAGGTGTTTTCCGCCTCGGCCCTGTCCGGTGCCGAGCGCAACGCGCTGCAGCAGCGCGCGCTGCTGGCCTCGCGGCTGGCCGCCAAGCTGCTGCCGGAGTCGAGCGCCGAGCTGGGCGCAACCGCCGCGCTGCTGGCCGACATCGGCCTGCTGCTGCCGGGAGTGCGCAACGAACGCAGCGAGCCGGCGAGCGATGCCGACCCGCGCCCGGGCCACAGCGAAGCCGGCGCCTACCTGCTGGGACTGTGGGGTTTGCCGATGCCGATCATCGAGGCAGTGGCGTTCCACCTGCAGCCGCAGCGCTCGAACACGCGCAGCTTCTGGGTGACCGGTGCGGTGCACGTGGCGCTGGCGCTGGTAAACGGCGACCCGGTGGACGAAGAGTACCTGCAGCGTGCCGGCGTGCTGGGCAAGCTGCCGCAGTGGCGCGACCATGCCAATGGGTTGATGGGACTCGCTACGGCGGACGCATAAGGCGCAACGACCCACGGTCGTTGCCTACCGGCGATGGTTTGAAAAACGATGATGGCGTGCCTCGGCACGCCATTTTTTTTTGCGCCATGCAATCGGTGGATCACGACCGTTGGTCGTGATCAGAAAAAAGGGCGGACCTTGCGGTCCGCCCTCCTTTTACTGCACCAGGGTTCCGATGGATCAGAACTTCTGGGTGTACTTCATGTACAGGAAGCGACCGATGTCGAAGCCGCCGTAGTAGGCGAAGCTCGAGTTCGGCGCCGAGTACATCAGCGGACCCTTGTGGTCGAACACGTTGTTCGCGCCCAGGGCGATGGTGGCATCCCACGGCGCCTTCCAGCTGACCTGCAGGTCGTGGAAGGTGTTGGAGCCGGTCTTGCGCAGCGGATCGGCTTCGCCATTGGCCATGTGATCCGGGGCATTGCACCAGAACTCGCCGGTGTCGATGCAGCCTTCCTTCATGCCCGAGTAGTAGCGCGCGGTGTAGTTCACACCGAAATCGCCGTACTGCCAGTTCACGCCCAGGTTCGAACGCACGCGGAACAGGCCGGCTTCGCCGACGCGACCGATCATGATGTTGTCGCCGGCAGCGTTCTGGCCCTGCTCGTCGTACTTGGACATGTAGCTGGTCTGCCAGTCGATGTTGAACTGGCCGATGGCCAGCTCCGGCAGGCGGTACTTGATGCCCAGGTCGTAGCCTTCGGTTTCCATCATGCCGAGGTTGGCAGTGCCGTAGGTGATCGCACTGACGTGGCCGTCATCGGCACGCACGACGCTTTCGCAACGGGCGCTGTTACCCAGCACGTAGCAGTCGCGCAGGATGCGGTCGACGCTGTCAGCAATGATCATGTTGCTGATTTCGTAGCGGTACCAGTCCAGCGAGATGTCCAGGCCCTGCACCCAACGCGGGCTCCAGACCAGACCCATGGTCTTGCTCTTGGAGGTTTCCGGCGACAGGTTCGGGTTGGCACCCGAGATGAACTGGTCACCCGACTGGCACGGCAGGGTCGAGCACGGGCGGTTGCCCTGGCCGAGCTGCACGTAGTCGGCCGGCACGCCAGCGGCGGAGCAGGCGGCATTGCCGGCGACGCTGCCCGGCGCGGTGGTGCCGCACGGATCGATGTACGACTCGAAGCTCGAGCTCAGGCCACCGTACAGGTCGCTGATGGTCGGGGCGCGGAAGCCTTCGGCGTAGGTGCCACGGACCAGCAGCTCGTCCATCGGACGCCAGGTGAGGCCGAACTTGCTGTTGGTGGTGCCGCCGAAGTTGCTGTAATCCGAGTAACGGCTCGCAGCGTTGAAGGTCAGTTCCTTGGCAAACGCCATGTCCGACAGGATCGGCACGTTCAGTTCGAGGTAGACCTCGTTCAGATCGTACTCGCCGCGGGTCGGCTTCTGGCCCAGGCCGGTGGACTGGCCCGACTGTGCGAAGGCGTCCGGCACATAGCTGCCTTCTTCCTTGCGGTGCTCCACGCCCACGGCAAAGCCGAGGTCGCCAGCCGGCAGGGTCACGATCGAACCGGCCAGGTTGGCGGTGAAGCTGGTGGTCTTGGTTTCACCACGGGTGGTGTAGGTCGGGAACAGGAAGTTCACCAGCTCCGGGTTCGACAGCGAACCTGCGCCAGCGACGCCGTACGGCAGCAGCGGGTTCCACGGCAGGCAGTCGCCCACGGTCGGGTTGGCCGCGGTGCCGCAACGGGCAACGCCGTTTCCGTCGATGAACGAGGGGCCCAGCGCCTGCTTGGCGGCGATCAGGCTCATGTCGCCGTAGTTGGACTTGACCGACTCGTTGCGGTTCCACAGCGCGCCGACGTCCCAGTCGAAGGTCTTGCCGGCCAGCTCGAAGTAGCCGCTGACGGTCGGCGCGAAGCGCAGGGTCTTCAGCTGGCTGTCGGTGGTGCGCGGCACTTCCCACAGGCGGCGGCGGAAGTCGACATTCTGACCAACCGGGTTGAACGCGCTACCGGCGGTCAGCGGAGTGGTGAACGAGGACGACTGGTACGGGTAACCGGCAATCTGCTGGAACGTCTTGCGCTCGTTGTAGAGCACATCGGTGTTCAGGCTGATGGTGTCGGTGAAGTCGTAGGTGCCGTTGACGTACAGCGACTTGCGCTCGACGCCGGTCAGCAGGGTCATCTGCTCATTGGAGTTGGCGTACTCGGCCGGGGTCAGCTCGTGGTAGTCAGCCGGGTTGTTCGGGTTGCCGCCCTGGTTCAGGGTCTGCCACACCGCGGTCTTGGAGGTGCGCGAGCAGTCATAGGCCAGCGGGTTGCACCAGCTGCCGTTCTGGCTGATCGGGCTCCAGTCTTCCGGAGTCGACAGCGGGCCCAGGCCGCCATCACGGCTGTACCAACGGTCCTTCGCCCACACCGGATCCTGCTTGTTGTACTCGGCCGACAGGGTCAGGCTGCCGCGCTCGCCGGTAGCGCCCAGGGTCATCGAATACTGCTGGGTGTCGCCGTCGCCATTGTCGTACTGGCCGACATAGACCTGGGCTTCGCCGCCGTCGAAGTTCTTGCGGGTGATCACGTTGACCACGCCGGCAATGGCGTCGGAACCGTAGATCGACGATGCGCCGTCCTTCAGGATCTCGATGCGCTCGACGGCCGACATCGGGATCTGGCTCAGGTCCTGCAGGCCAGCGGTGGAAGCGCCAAGACGCTTGCCGTTCATCAGCACCAGGGTGCGCTCGGCGCCAAGGTTGCGGATGTCGACGTAGTAGCCGCCGACGTTTTCGCCCGAAGCCAGCGACTCCGAACGCGAAATGGCCGGCGAGCCGGCCGAGGTCAGGTTGTTCAGCACGTCAGCGACGCTCGAGAAGCCCTGCTTTTCCAGGGATTCGCGGGTCATCGTCAGGATCGGCTGCTGGGTCTCCATGTCGGCGCCACGGATGCGCGAGCCGGTGACCGAGATGCGATCGAGGTCAGTGGTGCCGGAGGCTGCTTCCTGTGCCGAAGCGAAGCTCGGCACGAGCGCCAGCGCAATGCCGGCCGGCAGAAGACCCAGCCGCACTGCGGGAGTACGAAAATTCATCAATCTCTCCAAGGTACGTTAGTAGCGTGTTAAACCGCCTCGGAAAGTTACGATTGCGTTACCGTTAATTATTTGCGCGATGCCACCGGACTGTTTGCCGACTTTGGCGGAAGCGTCCCGCCGGTCTGGCGGAAACCCGACGCGGACTGGCCATAACGGGCGCGGAAGGCGCGCGCGAAGCTGCAGCAGTTGTCGAAACCACTGGCCGCCGCCACTTCGCCGATCATCATGTCGGTATCGCGCAGCAGGTCGGCCGCACGCTCCAGCCGGAGGCGGGCGGACAGCGACTGCGGGCTCTCTTCGTACAGGCTCTGGAAGGTCTTGGAGAGGTACCAGCTGGAGAAGTTGGTCAGCTCGGCCAGTTCGCCGATGCGCACCACGCGGTGGCTGTTGCCTTCCAGGAACAGGCGCGCACGCTGCATGCGCCCGAACACCTGGCGCTTGCGGATGCGCGAACGCCCGGGACAACGCTGCACGCCGGTGGCCATGCCACGCTGCATCGACGCCAGGTGCAGCAGCACCGGGCGCAGGGCCTGCGCCGGCTGGCCGCTGGCCAGCGCGTCGCGCCACAGGCGCAGGGCCACACGCACTTCGCTGCGCGACATGCTGCCGCGCCCGGCGTACAGGCTGCAGTCGGCCAGCTCGCCCAGCGCGCGCAGCGCGTCCGGGGTCAGGCTCAGGCCGATGCAGAGGCCGTCGCGGCCGGCCTGGATCATCGGCCTGGATTCCTTTTCGAACGCGATCCACTCACGCTGGCGCAGGCGGAAGCGGCCTTCCTTCGACTCGACCCAGGCGCTGCCGCGCAGCTGCATCCACACGGTGAAGGTGGTGCCGGCAGTCTGCAGGCTGCCCAGCCGGGCCACGCCCAGGCAGGTCGGCAGCGGACCGTCGTCGACGATCTTGTCCAGGGAGAGCGATTGGCCGCGATCGGCCAGGGAAAGCTGACGCATGACGTACACCGGGTTTGCCGTTACGGGGCACCCGTTTTGCCAAATCAGGCCAACTGGGTCAGGACGTTTCGACGAGATTGATCCGAATTCGCCACGACGCCGTCACGAAGAAAGTACGACGACTACTTTCCTTTCCAGAACAACAGGTTGGACGCCATCGAGAAGACCGGGCGCGGCGGCTCCGGCAGGGTCATCACGCCGATGTCGGCGCCGTCGGCCACCGCCAGGGCCAGGTACAGGGCGCTGCCATCGGGCTCGGCGCTGAAGCCGTTGCCGGCCGCAAGCCGGTCCTTGTCCAGGCACACTTCCGCACCGTCGGAGGGCTGGTTGATGCGCGCGAACACGGTCGAACAATCGGCACGGCTGGACAGGTAATCCAGGCTGCCATCGCGGGCTACCGCCCAGGTCCGGTAGCGCCAGCGCGACGGCCGGTCCTCGCTGACCTGCTGGATGCTGGCCGGATCCAGGCGCAGGTCGGCCGACCACAGCCCGCCCGCCGACAACCGGGTGAACAGCACGCGCTGGTGGGCCGGGTCCAACCGCGCCTGCGACACCCCGTCCACGCTGCCGAGCAGCTTCCACGGGGTGACGCGGCGGTCGAACAATGACAGGCGCATGTGCTCGTCATGGTCACGCTCGACTACCAGCAGGTGGTCGTTGTCGCCGGCATACAGGGCCTGCAGCGGTTGCGCTACCGGCACCGGCAACGCCACGATCTGTTCGTCGCGCGGGGACACTTCGTAGATGACCGGACGGGCCTCGGCATCGCGTCCGGACACCAGCAGGTGGCGGCTGTCGGGCGACCAGTCGGCCGCCTGGCGGGTCTCGGGGCGCAATCCTTCCACCGGACGCAGCGACTCCGGCCGGGTCAGGTCGGCCCACCACAGACCGTAGTTGCCCGAGCGGTCCGAGGTGAACACCAGCTGCTGGCCATCCGGGGCCAGCATCGGTTGGCCGTCGCGGCCGTTGGACGGGAACAGTCGTTCTGGCGTGCCGGGGCGCCCATCGGTGACCGGCACCCGGAACAGGCCGAACTGCGCCTTGCGGTGCACGAACGCCAGCATGTTGTTGTGCCGCGACAGTGCCGGCGACTGTGCATCGTCCAGGCCGACGTCGCGCAGCGTGCGCGTATCGGTGTCCAGTTCGTACAGCCGCGCTTCGCTGTCGACGCGGCGGCCGAACACGATGTGGCGGCTGTCGCCGCGCCACGCCCAGCCGCGGATCTCGGCCGAGTCGCTGGTGAGCTGTTCGGGTTGGCCGCCCGCGGCGGGCAGGCGCCAGAGGTCGCCGATCTGCGGGTTGCGCACGAACACGATCCAGCGTCCGTCCGGCGAGAAGCGCGGCGCGTAGTCGAAACTGTCGTCAGCCACCTGGTAGGCCACCGGCGTCCAGGCGCCGCTGGCGATGTCCAGCACCCGGATCCCGCGGTGCGCGTGGCGACCGGACAGCGAGCCGAACACCAGCCCGCGGCCATCCGGGGTCCAGTCGAAGCTGAGCAGTTCGGTGCCGTCGCAACGCGTCACATGGCGGACCGCCCCGCCGGTGGCGCTGGCGATCAACACCTCGCAGCTGGCCTCGGGCCCGAAGCGCGCGAAGGCGATCTCGCGCCCGTTCGGTGACCAGTTCGGGAACCGGTCCGAATGCCCGGCCGGTGTATCGGTGAGCAGTCGCGCCGGTGCGTTGCCCGAGGTCTGCACCTTGATGGTACTGCCACCGCCGCCGCCATCGTCGGCTTCGTACGCTACCTGCGAGCCGTCGGGGGACACCGTGGGATAGGTCTCGAAGCCTGCCGTGGCAGTGATCAGCCGGTAGGGACGCTGCGGGCTGCCGACTACGCGGCTGCCGTCTTCCAGCACGCCGCCACCCGCCGCCACGGCGGCCGGGCGCTGCAGCAGCAGCGCGGCGAGCACCAGCACGGCTATGGTCAGCAGCAGGCCGATGGCCAGGAATACGTAGCGCCGATGCCGCCGCCAGCGGCTGCGCGGGCGCGGCGCGGCAAACACCGCGGCAAGCGCATCGCGCTCGTCTTCGCCCGGTGCGCTGTCGGCATCGCGCACCGGCTCGACCACGGCCGACACCGGCTGCAGCAGCCGGTAGCCGGTCTTGGCAATGGTTTCGATATAGGCGGTGCCGGCTTCGTCGTCGCGCGAGAAGGCCTTGCGCAACTGGGTGATGGCCTGGGTGAGCACGTCGTTGGTCGGCAGGGTATCCGGCCAGACCTCGGCAAACAGCTCATCGCGCGTCACCACCGCACCGGGCACCCGCATCAGCACCTTGAGTACGCCGAGCGCCTTGGGCGTCAGCCGGCGCGGACGACGCGCACCGTCCACCACCACTTCACGCGAGGACAGCGTGATGGTGCATTCGCCGATCCGGATACGGTCGGCAGCGGGTGTCTCACTCTCTATGACGTTCATTCCGGTGCTGCATGCGACAACTGAACAACTGGAACGCAGCGACCGAACCGCCAGATTCCGCAAATGGCTTCAACGCAAAGGGCAAAAACGACGAAGCGCGCGAATACTAGCCTAAGCAGGTTAAACGGCGCCTGTGCGCCCGGAAGACATCAGGCCCTCTCTCGCCGACGAATCCACACAATCTGCTGCACCATTCGCGCCTCCGGGCGCGATTTTTTTATCTGCGATTCAGCAAATTTTTATTTTGCATTCAGTTTCGTGCATTGCGGATCATGGTCAGACCGACCAGCCGCGACACCACCAGCGCCACATACATCACGCCGGCGAACTGCTCGAGCATGACCAGGGCGCGTGCCTGCGGATGAACCGGCACCACATCACTCAACCCCACCCCGGAAAGCAAACTGAAGCTCAGATAAAGCAGCTCCATCCACGTGCGCAGTTCAGTTTCACTGGTGGCCACGAAGCTGCCCGGATACCACTGCTGGCAGACCGCGAAGGCGAAGGCGAACGCCCACGCCAGCAGGGTGAAGGTGGCCCCCGCGGCGAACAGCTCGTCGCGGGTGACCTTGTGGTCCTGCAGCATGTAGGCGATCAGGCTGCCGGCGGTATAGAAGTAGAGCAGGCACTCCAGCAACTGCGCCGTGGTCGCCAGCGCCGGTCGCCCGAGCAGCGCGCCGCTGATGGAAAACACCACCGAGGGGATGGCCAGCAGCAGCGCCACCCACATCCCCAGCGGGCTGCGCCGCACCACCCACAGCGCAAGCCCCAACACCGCGATGCCGAATGCGCCAAACAGGGCGCGGCTGGCACCGGCCTCATCCATCGCCGGGTACAGCAGTACGCCCAGCAGCTGCACGCCCAGCAGCCACGCCGACGGATGCCGGCGGGCGATGGCCAGCCATTTGGTGGTGCGTGCGATTGCCATGCCCGGTGTCCCCTGCCCCTCTGCGGTGGCTGGAGCTTACCGGCTGCCCCGCCGACGCGGAATGACGATCATTCCTTGCGGTAGACCTGCGCGCCCAGCGCACGGAACTCGCTGGACTTCCCGGCCATTCCCGCCGCCAGCGCCTCCTGCTCGTGCAGGCCCTGCCCGGCCGCGTAGTCGCGCACGTCCTGGGTGATCTTCATCGAACAGAAGTGCGGCCCGCACATCGAGCAGAAGTGGGCCAGCTTGTGCGCGTCCCTGGGCAGGGTTTCGTCGTGGAATTCGCGCGCCTTCTCCGGGTCCAGTCCCAGGTGGAACTGGTCTTCCCAGCGGAACTCGAAGCGCGCCTTGCTCAGCGCGTTGTCGCGCACCTGTGCCCCGGGGTGGCCCTTGGCCAGGTCGGCGGCATGCGCGGCGATGCGGTAGGCCATGATGCCGTCGCGCACGTCCTGGCGGTTGGGCAGCCCCAGGTGTTCCTTGGGCGTCACGTAGCACAGCATCGCCGTGCCATACCAGCCGATCATCGCCGCGCCGATCGCGCTGGTGATGTGGTCGTAGCCGGGCGCGATGTCGGTGGTGAGCGGTCCGAGGGTGTAGAACGGGGCTTCCCCGCATTCGTGCAGCTGCTTGTCCATGTTCTCCTTGATCAGCTGCATCGGCACGTGGCCGGGGCCCTCGATCATGGTCTGCACGTCATGCTTCCAGGCGATCTTCGTCAACTCACCGAGCGCTTCGAGTTCGCCGAACTGCGCCGCGTCGTTGGCGTCGGCGATGCACCCGGGGCGCAGGCCGTCGCCGAGCGAGAAGGTCACGTCATAGGCCTTCATGATCTCGCAGATGTCCTCGAAGTGCGTGTAGAGGAAATTCTCCCTGTGGTGGGCCAGGCACCACTTGGCCATGATCGAACCCCCGCGCGAGACGATCCCGGTGACCCGGCGCGCGGTAAGTGGAACGTGGCGCAGCAGCACGCCGGCATGGATGGTGAAGTAGTCCACGCCCTGCTCGGCCTGCTCGATCAGGGTGTCGCGGAAGATCTCCCAGCTCAGCTCTTCTGCGCGGCCATCGACCTTTTCCAGCGCCTGGTAGATCGGCACGGTGCCGATTGCCACCGGCGAGTTGCGCAGAATCCATTCGCGGGTTTCATGGATGTGCTTTCCGGTGGACAGGTCCATCACCGTATCGCCGCCCCAGCGGATCGCCCAGACCAGTTTTTCCACTTCCTCGGCGATGCCCGAGGACACCGCGCTGTTGCCGATGTTGGCGTTGATCTTGGTCAGGAAGTTGCGGCCGATGATCATCGGCTCGCTCTCGGGGTGGTTGATGTTGTTGGGTAGCACGGCGCGGCCGCGCGCGATTTCCGAGCGCACGAACTCCGGAGTGATCGTTGCCGGGAGCGCGGCCCCGAACGACTGCCCCGGGTGCTGGGCCAGCAACGCCTTGTCGCGGACCTGCTCCAGGCGCTGGTTTTCGCGGATCGCGACGAATTCCATTTCGGGGGTGATGATGCCGCGCCGCGCATAGTGCATCTGGGTGACATTCGCACCGGCCACGGCACGCCGTGGCTGCAGCCGCGCCGGGAAGCGCACCGCGTCCAGGCGCGGGTCGGTTTCGCGCGAGCGCCCGAACGCCGAGCTCAGGCGTGGCAGCAGTTCGGTGTCGCCGCGCTCGGCCACCCAGCCGGCGCGCAGCGGCGGCAGTCCGGCGGAGAGGTCGATGCGGGTGTCCGGATCGGTGTACGGCCCCGAAGTGTCATAGACGGTCAGCGGCGCGTTCTCTTCGCCCCCGAACAGGGTGGGTGTGGGGGTCAGTGCGATCTCGCGCATCGGCACCTGCAGGTCGCTGCGCGAGCCCTGCACATGGATCTTGCGTGAGCCGGGAATGGGTCGCGTGACCGATTCGGACAGCTGCTGGGCCTGTTGATGCAGGGCGGAAGGGTGTGCGTTCATCGGGCATCGTCCTGGGTTATCGGTGCGAGGGTTCGCACGGCATGGGACGAAGCGGCGGCGCACGGCCGGCGCACGACGCGCGGTTTCCAGGCGGGGGCTGGGTCGGCGCGGTGCATCGGCTGTTGCGAAGCTTCCCTACGCCGGTATCAACCGGATCAGGTTCGAAGGGACTGTCTCAACCGTGGCCACATGGCCGCGGTACCCCCGCTTCGGGGCGGATTAGACCACAGCCACGCCCGGTTGCGCAGCCAGGTAATGTGAACAGCGGGGTCATGCGCCGTTGGCTAGACTGCCGCGCATGGTATTTCGACTCTCCATCGCGCTGGTCGTGCTGCTGGTGCTGGCTGCCGGCATCGCGCCGGACCCGTTCAACGAGGTCGTCCGCGGCGGCCTGGTCCACATCATCCGCAGCGCCGGTTGGCTGTACCTGCTGGTGGTGTTCATCACCCTTTCGTTCCTGCTCTACCTCGCCTTCGGCCGGCTGGGGTCGCTTCGCATCGGCGGCGAAGACGCCGAACCCGACTTCTCCAATGCCAGCTGGATGTCGATGCTGTTTGCCGCCGGCATGGGCATCGGCCTGGTGTTCTGGGGCGCTGCCGAACCGGTCTCGCACTTCGTCACCCCACCCGAAGGCCTGGCGCCACAGAGCATGGACGCGGCGCGCGCCTCGATGCGCTATGCGTTCTTCCACTGGGGCCTGCATCCCTGGGCCATCTACGCGCTGATCGGACTGGCGATGGCCTGGTTCCAGTTCAATCGCAACGGCCGTGGGCTGATCAGCGACCTGCTGCAGCCCCTGATCGGCACGCACCATCGGGGCTGGATCGGCACCGTGGTCAACGTGGCCGCTGTCGTAGCCACCGCGATCGGCGTGGCCACCACGCTGGGCTTCGGCACCATCCAGATCGCCGCCGGGCTGGAGCGCGTGTTCGGCATCCACGCCGGCGCGCCGTTGCAGCTCACCATCATCGCGGTCGCCTTCGTGCTGTACATGGCCTCCACCGCCAGCGGCGTGCACCGCGGCATCAAGTGGCTGTCCAACTTCAACCTGGGGCTGGCCGCCGTCCTGCTGGCGCTGGTACTGGTCCTGGGGCCTACCGCCTTCATCTTCGATACCTTCACCACCACGATCGGCTCGTACCTCAACCAGCTGGTGACCATGAGCCTGCGCATGTCGCCGTTCTCGGGCAGCACCTGGGTGGCCGACTGGACGATCTTCTACTGGGCGTGGTGGATCGCCTGGGCGCCGTTCGTGGGCTCGTTCATCGCCCGCGTCTCGCGCGGCCGCAGCATCCGCGAATTCGTGCTCGGCGTGGTCATCGCGCCCAGCGTGCTGGGCTTCCTGTGGTTCTCGGTCTTTGGCGGCACCGCGCTGTGGTCGCAGATCTTCGGCCATGTCGACCTGGTGCAGGCCCTGGCCACCGGCTACGAGACCGTGCTGTTCACCATGTTCGACAGCCTGCCGATGCCCACGGTGCTGTCGGTGATCGCACTGGTGCTGCTGATGATCTTCTTCGTGACCTCGGCGGACTCGGCGGTACTGGTGCTGGCCAGCATGTCCACCGATGAGGCGGGCGACCCGCCGCTGTCGCGCAGGATCACCTGGGGCGTGGCGATCGCCTTGATCGCCGCCGTGCTGCTGCTGGCCGGCGGCCTGGACGCGCTGCAGGGCATGATCACCATCGCCGCCCTGCCCTTCGCGTTGTTGATGCTGGCGGTGATGTGGTCGCTGTACCGCGTGCTGGACATGGAATACCAGTTGCAGCACCGCCGCGCCAGACGCGCGCGGCAGATGATGGATGCGTGGATCGAGCGCGAGATTGCCGCGCAGGAAGAGACGCGCGATGAGGCGTCGCGGGCGGATACGTAAGGGATAAGAGCAGCGTTTCAGTTCATCCGTGCAGGGCGGCCGTCGGCCAGCCACGCTCCGGGACACGCCGTAAACCCGTTCTTGGGGGCTTGGCAAAAACATCCATGTTTTTGACAGTCCCTCCGGTGGCTACCCGCCGGCCGCCCCCGACAGATGGTCGCATGCGGATGCAAAGGGCAGCCACGCAGGGCGTGGCTCTACGCGGTGGGTTCCCGAACGAACGCACGGAACGCACCACCGTCCGGTAACGCATGGAAATGATCGGCACCGCCGTTGATCTTCCGTGGCCAGCAGCACACCGTCGAGGGTCGGCGGGGGCGGGTTTGCGGGACTGTAGAAAACATGGATGTTTTCTACAAGCCTCCACGGACGGATTCACGGCGTGTCCCGCAAACCCGCACCCGCCGGCCCTGATCGGGGCATGCATCAGCCGAGGGCTGTTCGCCACAATGCGTGAAGCAGCCGGGCAGAGCCCGGCTCTACGCCAGTCGTACAGCGCCTGCCTCTTTCAGTACCCCGCCGCCTGCCCATCCTTGCGGCTTTCAGAGGCGCCGTAGTACACGCCGGTTTCCGGGTCGCGCATGATCGCCTGGTAGCCGCCATACGGGCCGTCCGCGAACGTCACGCGGTGTCCCTTGCGCATCAGTGCGCGTACCGTTTCATACGGGTAGCCGGTTTCCAGGTTCACCTCGCCGCCGTCGCTCATCGCAGTGGCCTGCCCGGTCGGCTCGGTCGAGCCCTCATGCTGGATGCGCGGCGCATCGCCCGCCTCCTGCAGGTTCATCCCGAAGTCCACCAGGTTCATCACGATCTGCGCATGCCCCTGCGGCTGCATCGCACCGCCCATCACCCCGAAACTCATCCACGGCTTGCCATCCTTGGTCACGAAGCCCGGGATGATGGTCTGGAACGGCCGCTTGCCCGGCGCGTAGCCGTTGGGATGATCCTTGCGCAGCACGAACATCTCACCGCGATCCTGCAGGATGAAGCCCAGCCCCGGCGGTGCCATGCCGCTCCCCATGCCGCGATAGTTCGACTGGATCAGCGATACCATCATCCCGTCCGCGTCGGCCACGGTCATGTAGATCGTGTCGCCCTCCTCCAGCTGCTTCGGCGTGCCCGGCTGCACCTCGCGCAACGCCTTGTCCATCGAGATCAGCTTGCGCCGCTCCGCCGCGTACTCCTTCGACACCAGCTTCGCCACCGGCGCCGGCTGGAACGCCGGGTCCGTGTAGAACCGCGCGCGATCCGCGAACGCCAGCTTCTTGGCTTCCACGAACAGATGCACGTGCTCCGGCGAGCCGAACGGAATCTTCGAGAAGTCGTAGCCTTCCAGCACATTGAGGATCTGCAGCGCCGCGATGCCCTGGCTGTTCGGCGGCAGCTCCCACACGTCATACCCCCGGTAGTTGCTGCTCACCGGCTCCACCCACTCCCCGTGGTGGCTGGCCATGTCGTCATAGCTCAGGTAGCCGCCGTTGGCCTTGAAGTAACTGCCAATGGTGCGCGCGATGTCGCCCTTGTAGAACGCATCACGGCCGCCCTGCGCGATCTGTTCCAGCGTGTTGGCCAGGTTCGGGTTCTTCCACAGCTCGCCCTTGCGCGGCGCGTGGCCGTTGACCGTGAACTGCTCCTTGAAGCCGGGATACTGCGAAAGCCTCGGTACCGAACGGTCCCAGTAATACGCGATCACCTCCGCCACCGGATGCCCCTCGCGCGCGTAGCGGATCGCCGGGGCCAGGTTGTCCGCCATCGGCTTGCGCCCGAAACGCTCGTGCAGCGCGAACCAGCCGTCCACCGCACCCGGCACCGATACCGGCAGCGGCCCGGTGGCCGGAATCTCCTTCAGCCCGCGGCGCTGGAACTCGGCAAGGCTGAGCGACTTCGGCGAGCGTCCCGAGCCGTTGTAGCCATACAGCTTCTGCGTCTTCGGATCCCATACGATCGCGAACAGGTCACCCCCCACCCCGTTGCCGGTCGGCTCCATCAACCCCAGCGCGGCATTGGCCGCGATCGCCGCATCCACCGCCGAGCCGCCGCCCTTCATCACATCCAGCGCGATCTGGGTCGCCAGCGGTTGCGAGGTCGCCGCCATCGCATGCGGCGCAATCACCTCCGAACGGGTGGCGAAGCCGTGGCCGGTAACCCGGTCGGCAGCGGAAGAGAACACGGGCAGCGCGCACAGCAGCGCAGTGGCCAGGACGGCACGGGCAAGGGGTCGGGACACGGACAGGGTTCCAATGAGGGAAGCAACTGCCCGATGGTCGCCGCAGGCACCCCTCGCGCACATCCGACAATGGTCATGTACGACACGGGTGGAAGCCAATGTTCCGCGCGGAAACCCCGTTTCAATACTTGAATCCGGGTTCACCGTAACGCTTTCAGCCGCAACCATCCTTGCAGGACAGGGCTTTGCGCTGGATACAGGCGAAACTGTTGGAAATCGACCCGCGGCGGTTGACAGCGCCGAAACCGCTGTGTTTTTCTCGATCACATGTTGCAGCGCCACACGCCCATTCGCGATTCCTTCCCGCCCACCGGTTCCGGTGCGGCCGCGAGCGCCTCGCTCCTTGTCCTCGTACTTATTACCCAACCAACAGGTGCGGGACGGACCGGCGTGTAAGCAGAACTGCCAGGTATCCATCAAAACCCGCACCCACCCAGGTGCGGGTTTTTTCGTTTCAGAACCCTTCGATTTTCTTTCCGCCAAAGGACCTCCCCCATGAGCACCAACGACCTGCCCCAGATCAAGATCGCTGTTGTCGGCTACGGCAGCCAGGGCCGCGCCCACGCACTGAACCTGCGTGAATCCGGTTTCGACGTGGTCATCGGCCTGCGTCCGGGCGGCCCGACCGAGGTCAAGGCGCAGGCCGACGGCTTCACCGTCAAGGCGCCGGCTGAGGCGGTGAAGGACGCCGACCTGGTCGCCGTGCTGACCCCGGACATGGTGCAGAAGAAGCTCTACGAAGACGTGCTGGCGCCGAACATGAAACAGGGTGCGGTGCTGCTGTTCGCGCACGGCCTGAACGTGCACTTCAACATGATCGCCCCGCGCGATGACCTGGACGTGGTGCTGGTCGCGCCCAAGGGCCCGGGCGCGCTGGTCCGCCGCGAGTACGAGATCGGCCGTGGCGTGCCGTGCATCTGGGCGGTGTACCAGGACCGCAGCGGCAAGGCCGCCGAGTACGCGCTGGCCTACGCCACCGGCCTGGGCGGCGCACGCGCCAACCTGATCGAGACGACCTTCAAGGAAGAAACCGAAACCGATCTGTTCGGCGAGCAGGCGGTGCTGTGTGGTGGCGCCTCGGCGCTGGTCCAGGCCGGCTTTGAAACGCTGGTGGAAGCCGGTTACCAGCCGGAAATCGCTTATTACGAAGTGCTGCACGAGCTGAAGCTGATCGTGGACCTGTTCTACGAGGGCGGCATCACCCGCATGCTGGAATTCATCTCCGAAACCGCGCAGTACGGCGATTACGTGAGCGGCCCGCGCGTCATCGACGCCGGTACCAAGGAGCGCATGAAGGCGGTGCTGACCGACATCCAGGACGGCACCTTCACCAAGAACTGGGTGGCCGAGTACGAAGCGGGCCTGCCGAACTACAACAAGTTCAAGCAGGCCGACCTGGAGCACCCGATCGAGAAGGTAGGCAAGGAACTGCGCGCCAAGATGGTCTGGTTGCAAAGTCAAGCCGCGTAACCGCGCGGCTCCCCCACCGCTTTCGCAAAGGTCACCGCATGAACACCTCCGCACACAGCACCGCGCCCCGCAACGGCGCACGCTGGTTGACGCAGGCCCTGGAAGCCGAGGGCGTCGATACGCTGTTCGGCTATCCGGGCGGCACCATCATGCCCTTCTACGACGCCCTGGTGGATTCAGGGCTGAAGCACATCCTGGTGCGCCACGAACAGGGCGCGGCCCTGGCCGCCAACGGCTATGCCCGCGCCAGCGGCCGGGTCGGCGTGTGCGTGGCCACCTCCGGCCCCGGCGCCTCCAACCTGGTCACCGGCATCGCTGATGCGATGCTGGATTCGGTACCCATGGTCTGCATCACCGGCCAGGTCGCCACCCCGCTGCTGGGCACCGACGCGTTCCAGGAACTGGACGTGTTCGGGCTGACCCTGCCGATCGTCAAGCACAGCTGGCTGGTGCGTTCGGTGGACGACCTGCCGCGCGTGGTCCGTGAAGCGTTCCGGATCGCCCGCGAAGGACGCCCCGGTCCGGTCCTGATCGACCTGCCCAAGGACGTGCAGATCGCCGACGCCAGCCACCTGCCTGCGCATGTGCCGGAAACGGTGAATCCCCCGGCGGCACCGCAGGACGCCGCGCTGACCGATGCCATCGCCGCGATCCAGGCGGCCGAAAAGCCGGTGATCTACGCCGGCGGCGGTGTCGCGCTGGGCGACGCGGTGGAGGACTTCCGTGCCTTCGTCGATGCCACCGCCATTCCCACCGTGCTGACCCTGCGCGGCCTGGGTGGCCTGCCGGCTCAGCACCCGCACTACCTGGGCATGCTGGGCATGCACGGCACCCGTGCGGCCAACATGGCCGTGCAGGAGAGCGACCTCCTGGTGGTGGTCGGCGCCCGCTTCGACGACCGCGCCACCGGCAAGTTGAACGAGTTCGCCCCGTTCGCCCGGGTCATCCATATCGACGCCGACGCGTACGAGATCTCCAAGCTGCGCACCGCCGATGTGGCGGTGCCGGGCAATGTCGGCAGCGCACTGCGCGCGCTGACCGCGGCACTGGCGGGCGCGCCTGCCTCGCAGGAAGCGTGGCGCAAGCGTTGCGCCGGGCACCGCGAGCGCTTCGCCGCCCGCTATGACGCACCGGGCGCGCACATCTACGCACCGGCGCTGCTGAAGCGGTTGAGCGAGTTGGCCCCGGCCGACGCGATCATTGCCTGCGATGTCGGCCAGCACCAGATGTGGGTGGCCCAGCACTGCCGCTTCAACCATCCGCGCAACCACCTGACCAGCGGTGCGCTGGGCACGATGGGCTTCGGCCTGCCGGCGGCGATGGGCGCGCAGTTCGCCTGCCCCGACCGCACCGTGGTGCTGGTCTCCGGCGACGGCAGCTTCATGATGAACGTGCAGGAACTGGCCACCATCGCCCGCTGCCGCCTGCCGGTGAAGATCGTGCTGCTGGACAACAGCTCGCTGGGCATGGTCCG
>Ga0213821_1000749_pt1 | contig 18031 bp, 16 predicted proteins | sample MC6MC0909MG_FD_179894 | JGI IMG/M metagenome (GOLD analysis project Ga0213821, IMG submission 179894) | Enriched soil aggregate microbial communities from Iowa State University, Ames, United States - MC6-MC0909-MG | ecosystem: Environmental > Terrestrial > Soil > Unclassified | place: USA: Iowa...
TCACTACCGTGGAGATCAAGTCCGGCTACGGCCTGGACCTGGCCAACGAACGCAAGATGCTGCGCGTGGCCCGGCGCCTGGCCGAAGAGCTGCCACTGACCGTGCGCAGTACCTGTCTGGCCGCTCATGCCTTGCCGCCGGAATACGCAGGCAGGGCCGATGACTACATCGCGCACATCTGCGACGAGCTGCTGCCCGCGCTGGCGGCCGAGGGCCTGGTGGATGCGGTGGATGCATTCTGCGAGCACCTGGCGTTCTCCCCGGCCCAGGTCGAGCGGGTGTTCATCAAGGCGCATGAACTGGGCCTGCCGGTCAAGCTGCATGCCGAGCAGTTGTCGTCGCTGCATGGCTCGAGCCTGGCGGCGCGCTACCAGGCGTTGTCCGCCGATCATCTGGAGTTCATGACCGAAGAGGATGCCATCGCCATGGCTGCGGCCGGCACTGTTGCCGTGCTGCTGCCGGGCGCCTTCTACTTCCTGCGCGAGACCCAGCTGCCGCCGATGGACGCGCTGCGCAAGCATGGCGTGAAGATCGCCCTGGCCAGCGACCTTAACCCAGGCACCTCGCCAGGCCTGTCGCTGCGCTTGATGCTGAACATGGGCTGCACGTTGTTCCGCATGACCCCGGAGGAGGCCCTGGCCGGCGTCACCCTGCACGCTGCTACCGCGCTAGGGCTGGGCGCCAGCCACGGCTCGCTGGAAGTCGGCAAGTTGGCGGACTTCATCGCCTGGCAGATCGAACGCCCCGCCGACCTGGCCTACTGGCTCGGCGGTGACTTGCCCAAGCGCGTGGTGCGCCGCGGCCACGAGATTTCCAATTGAGCGAGGCAGACATGCACAAGGTATTGAGTTTCCATCAAGGTCGGCTGCCGCTGCTGATCAGCATGCCGCATGCAGGCCTTGGCCTGACGCCGGCTGTGCGCGATGGCCTGGTCGATCAGGCGCGCAGCCTGCCCGACACTGACTGGCACATTCCCCAGCTCTACGACTTCGCCCGCGAGATGGGCGCAAGTGTAGTAGCGGCGCACTACTCGCGATTTGTCATCGATCTCAATCGGCCTGACGATGACAAGCCATTGTACGCCGGAGCTACCACGGGCCTGTATCCGGCCACGTTGTTCGAGGGCGAGCCACTGTTCAAAGACGGCCTGACGCCTTCTGCTGACGAGCGTGCGACTTACTTGGAGCAGATCTGGCGACCCTATCACGACACGATCAAGCACGAGCTGGCGCGTCTACGCGAAGCCTTTGGCTATGCCCTGCTGTGGGATGCGCATTCGATCCGCTCGCATATCCCGCATCTGTTCGAGGGCAAACTACCGGACTTCAACCTTGGCACGTTCAACGGCGCCAGCTGCGACGCGCAGTTGGCCGAGCGGCTCAAGGAGGTGTGCGCTGGGGCCGGAGGTTACAGCCACGTGCTCAATGGACGTTTCAAAGGCGGGCACATCACCCGTCACTACGGCAACCCAGCGCAGCACATCCATGCGGTGCAACTGGAGTTGGCCCAGAGCACCTATATGGAGGAGGTCGAGCCGTTCACTTACCGTGAGGATCTGGCCCGGCCTACTCAGGTGGTGCTCAAAGGCTTGCTGGAAACGCTGCTGGCATGGGGCCGGGAGCGCTACGGCAAATAATGGCGCAGCGGGCGGAGGCTGTCGTCAGCGCCCCCAGCAGTAACCATCGCTGTTCTCGCACTGCTGTCTTTTTCCACTCTAGCTGCACCGCCGGAGCCGCGTCTGGACCTGCCAGCTGCCATCGCCGTGGCCGACGCCGCGCAAAGGTTTTCATGGGGCTCCCTCGGTGTTGATGGGCTGGGCGCTATCTTAAGGGCAGCCGAGTCCGAGAGGGCGACGCCGATTGTTAGCACTCGTTGCCGGTGCGCCCTGGCATGATTCGGGTTTATGATGGCGCCAGCCGAAGAATAGCCCTTCATGGAGTGCGCAATGCAGACCCTGTACCCGCAGATCAAACCTTACGCCCGGCACGATCTGGCCGTGCAAGCGCCGCATGTGCTGTATGTCGATGAGAGTGGTTCGCCGGAAGGTCTGCCGGTGGTGTTCATCCACGGTGGCCCTGGTGCCGGCTGCGACGCGCAGAGCCGCTGCTATTTCGATCCAAACCTGTATCGCATCATTACCTTCGATCAGCGCGGTTGCGGCCGTTCCACGCCCCACGCGAGCCTGGAGAACAACACGACCTGGCACCTGGTCGAGGACCTGGAGCGCATTCGCGAACACTTGGGCATCGACAAGTGGGTGCTGTTTGGCGGCTCCTGGGGTTCGACCCTGGCCCTGGCCTACGCCCAGACCCACCCCGAGCGCGTGCATGGCTTGATCCTGCGCGGCATCTTCCTGTGCCGCCCGCAGGAGATCCGCTGGTTCTACCAGGAAGGTGCCAGCCGCCTGTTCCCTGACTATTGGCAGGACTACATCGCGCCGATCCCCGCCGATGAACGCGACGACCTGGTCAAGGCCTTCCACAAGCGCCTGACCGGCAACGACCAGATCGCCCAGATGCACGCGGCCAAGGCCTGGTCGACCTGGGAGGGCCGGACCGCGACCCTGCGCCCCAATCCGCTGGTGGTCGATCGTTTCTCCGAGCCACAGCGCGCGTTGTCGATCGCTCGGATCGAGTGTCACTACTTCACCAACAATGCTTTCCTGGAGCCGGACCAGCTGATCCGCGACATGCCCAAGATCGCCCACCTGCCAGCGGTGATCGTGCATGGCCGCTACGACGTCATCTGCCCGCTGGACAACGCCTGGGAGCTGCATCAGGCCTGGCCCAATAGTGAGCTAAAGGTTATCCGCGATGCCGGTCATGCCGCGTCGGAGCCCGGTATCACCGATGCGTTGGTGCGCGCTGCCGATCAAATGGCCCGGCGCCTGCTCGACCTGCCCCTGGAAGAAGCATGAAAGGCCTGCTGCAGCGAGTGCGCGGGGCGCGAGTCGAGGTAGAGGGGGAGATCGTCGGTGCCATCGACCAGGGTTTGCTGGTGCTGGTGGCAGTCGAGCCTGAAGATACTCGCGAACATGCCGATAAGCTGTTGCACAAGCTGCTCAACTACCGGGTGTTCAGCGATGCCGACGGCAAGATGAACCTGTCGCTCAAGGACATCGACGGCGGCTTGCTGCTGGTGTCCCAGTTCACCCTGGCGGCTGATACCCGCAGCGGCATGCGCCCAGGCTTCTCGACTGCCGCACCACCGGCGCTGGGCGCCGAGTTGTTCGACTATCTGCTGGCGCGCGCACGGACCTCGCACGAGGACGTTGCCAGCGGTCGTTTTGGCGCCGACATGCAGGTGCACCTGGTCAATGATGGCCCCGTAACATTTATGTTACAAATCTGAGGCGAAATAACCCCCTGTTTGCAGGAAAACAAGGGGGTTTGTACGATAAATAGTTTGTACAGCCTGATGCGTTGTGACGCGGCCTGCTGGATAATCGCGCGCTGCGTGAACCTGCGTTCGCAGGTTCGTTTCACCTTGACTCGAGCATTGTCTGGATCCGTTTGGGGAATCATTACGCCCTCACGGGGTCCGAACAGTGCTCGCCAACCCGGCATTGGTCGCTGGCCGTTGGTTTCATGATCTGTTTTCGGCGAGGGTTGCTCGTGATTGTAAGTCCCTGTAATGCACCAAGAATCCCCGGCAATCGGCTGCGCAAGGCCCTGGCGGCTGGCGTAGCACTGGTCGGCCTGATGAGCGCTGGCCAGCTGTGGGCATTCAATCTTGACGATGTTGCAGCCAAGGCAAAGGATCTGGCCGGCCAGAAGTACGAAGCACCGAAGAGCAATCTGCCGGCGGTGTTCCGCGACATGAAGTACGCCGATTACCAGAAAATCCGCTTCCTTCAGGAAAAGGCCGAGTGGGCCAAGGACAAGACGCCGTTCAAGCTGTCCTTCTACCACCAGGGCATGCACTTCGACACACCGGTGAAAATCAACCAGGTCACCGCCACCAAGGTCGAGGAAATCAAGTACGACCCGAGCCGCTTCGAGTTCCAGGACGTGCCGCACGACGCCAAGACCGTCGAGAACCTCGGCTACGCCGGTTTCCGCGTGCTCTATCCGATCAACAAGGCTGACAAGCAAGACGAGATCATGACCTTGCTTGGCGCCAGCTATTTCCGGGTCGTCGGCAAGGGCCACGCCTATGGCCTGTCGGCCCGTGGCCTGGCCATCGACACCGCGCTGCCGTCCGGCGAAGAATTCCCGCGGTTCACCGAGTTCTGGGTCGAAAAGCCCAAGCCGGCCGACAAGCACCTGGTGATCTATGCCCTGCTCGACTCGCCGCGTTCCACCGGCGCCTACAAGCTGACCGTGCGCCCGGGCAACGACACCATCGTCGACGTCAAGTCGCGCATCTACCTGCGTGATCACGTCAGCCGCCTGGGTATCGCGCCGCTGACCAGCATGTACCTGTTTGGCCCTAACCAGCCCTCCAAGGTCATGAACTACCGTCCGGCCCTGCACGACTCCGAAGGCCTGTCGATCCATGCCGCCAACGGCGAATGGCTGTGGCGCCCGCTGAACAACCCGAAACACCTGGCTGTGAGCAACTTCAGCGTCGAGAACCCGCGTGGTTTCGGCCTGATGCAGCGTCACCGCGCCTTCAGCGACTATGAAGACCTCGATGACAACTACCAGAAGCGTCCAAGCACCTGGATCGAGCCCAAGGGCGACTGGGGCAAAGGCACCGTCGATCTGGTCGAGATCCCGACCGCCGACGAGACCAACGACAACATCGTTGCCTTCTGGAGCCCGGAGACCCTGCCAGAGCCAGGTAAGCCGGTCGACTATGACTACCGCCTGCACTGGACCATCGACGAGCCTAAGTTCCAGGCCCCAGAGCTGGGTTGGGTCAAGCAGACCCTGCGTTCGACCGGTGACGTCAAGCAATCCAACCTGATCCGTCAGCCGGACGGCAGCGTGGCTTTCCTGGTCGATTTCGCGGGCCCCGTCCTGGCTGCTTTGAAGGAAGACGCCAAGGTGCGTAGCCAGATCAGTGTTGGCGACAACGCCGAGGTGGTCGAGAACAATCTGCGCTATAACCCAGAGACCAAGGGCTGGCGCCTGACCTTGCGCCTGAAGATCCAGGATCCGAAGAAGTCCACCGAGATGCGCGCTGCCCTGCTGCAGGACGTTCCGGTCGAAGCACCTAAGCCGGCCAAGGACACCAAGCATGACAAGGCTGCGGCCAAGCATGCCAAGGCTGAAAAGCCTGCCGAGCAACCAGCCGCCGATGCGGCGTCCACCAACGGGGCCCCGGCCACCACCGAGAAGGTGCTGACCGAAACCTGGAGCTATCAGTTGCCTGCCGATGAGTAACTCAAGCGCAAGGCCAGAATCGCTTGGCGAGTACCTGGCCCACTTACCACTGAGCGACGAGCAGCGGGCGGAACTCGCCAACTGCGCCTCGTTCAGCGAGCTGCACCAACGCCTGGCGGCCACTCCGGCCGCCACTGCCACCGAGGCCGTACAGGCCTCGGTGGGCCCGCGCCTGACCGTGGGCAGCGCCGCCGAGCTGGAAGACGCCGAAATGCTCGGCGTCGACGGCAGCGGCCGGCTGTGCCTGAAGATCGCCCCGCCGATCAAGCGCACCCGGGTTCTGCCCGAGCCATGGCGCACCAATATCCTGGTGCGCATGTGGCGGCGCATGACGGGCCGCACCAACGCACCGCAGCCGCCCAAACGCGAACTGCCGCCAGCGCGCTGGCGCTGGGTCGGCTCGCTGCGTCGCTATATCCTGCTGGCGCTGATGCTCGGTCAGACCATCGTTGCCGGCTGGTACATGAAAGGCATCCTGCCGTACCAGGGCTGGTCGTTCGTCGATCTCGACGAGATCATGAACCAGTCGCTGTGGGACACCGTCGTGCAGGTCTGGCCGTATGCATTGCAGACCTCCATCCTGATTCTGTTCGGTATCCTCTTCTGCTGGGTGTCGGCGGGCTTCTGGACCGCGCTGATGGGCTTCCTCGAGCTGCTCACCGGGCGTGACAAGTACAAGATCTCCGGCAGCAGTGCCGGTAGCGAGCCGATCGCCGCCGAGGCGCGTACTGCGCTGGTAATGCCGATCTGCAACGAAGACGTGCCACGGGTGTTTGCCGGTCTGCGCGCGACCTTCGAGTCGGTGGCCGCCACCGGCAACCTCGATCGTTTCGATTTCTTCGTACTCAGCGACACCAATGATCCAGACATCGCCGTTGCCGAACAGCAGGCCTGGCTGGACGTGTGCCGCGAGGCCAAGGGCTTTGGTCGCATCTTCTACCGCCGTCGCCGCCGTCGCGTCAAACGCAAGAGCGGCAACCTCGACGACTTCTGCCGTCGTTGGGGCAGCGAGTACAAGTACATGGTGGTACTCGACGCCGACAGCGTGATGAGTGGTGACTGCCTGAGCAGCCTGGTGCGCCTGATGGAGGCCAACCCGGATGCCGGCATCATCCAGACCGCGCCGAAGGCCTCGGGCATGGACACCCTGTATGCGCGACTGCAGCAGTTCGCTACCCGCGTATACGGCCCGCTGTTCACCGCTGGCCTGCACTTCTGGCAGCTGGGCGAATCGCACTATTGGGGCCACAACGCGATCATTCGGATGAAGCCGTTCATCGAGCACTGCGCCCTGGCGCCGTTGCCCGGTAAGGGCGCCTTCGCCGGTGCGATTCTGTCTCACGACTTCGTCGAAGCGGCACTGATGCGTCGGGCTGGCTGGGGTGTGTGGATCGCCTACGACCTGCCGGGCAGCTATGAAGAGTTGCCGCCCAACCTGCTCGATGAGCTCAAGCGCGACCGGCGCTGGTGCCACGGCAACCTGATGAACTTCCGCCTGTTCCTGGTCAAGGGCATGCACCCGGTACACCGTGCGGTGTTCCTTACCGGGGTGATGTCGTACCTGTCGGCGCCGTTGTGGTTCTTCTTCCTGGTGCTGTCGACCGCCTTGCTGGCGACCAACACCCTGATGGAGCCGCAGTACTTCATCGAGCCGTTCCAGCTCTACCCGCTGTGGCCACAATGGCACCCGGAGAAGGCCATTGCGCTGTTCTCCACCACCATCGTGCTGCTGTTCCTGCCCAAGCTGCTGAGCATCATTCTGATCTGGGCCAAAGGCGCCACCGAGTTCGGTGGGCGGATTAAAGTCACCCTGTCGATGCTGATCGAGATGCTGTTCTCGATGCTGCTGGCGCCGGTACGGATGATCTTCCATACCCGCTTCGTCCTGGCCGCGTTCCTCGGCTGGGCCGCAACCTGGAACTCGCCGCAGCGTGACGACGACTCCACCCCGTGGAGCGAAGCGGTGCGTCGCCATGGTCCACAGACCCTGTTGGGCTTTGCCTGGGCCGCGTTGGTGGCCTGGTTGAACCCAAGCTTCCTGTGGTGGTTGGCGCCGATCGTTGGTTCGCTGGTGCTGTCGATCCCGGTTTCGGTGATCTCCAGCCGGGTGCGCCTGGGCCTGCGGGCCAAGGACGAGAAGCTGTTCCTCATTCCTGAGGAGTACGCGACCCCGCACGAGCTGTTGGCGACCGACCAGTACACCCACGAGAACCGCTGGCATGCGCTGCATGACGGCTTCGTGCGGGCAGTGGTCGACCCACGCCAGAACGCTTTGGCCTGCGCGATGGGGACTGCCCGGCATGGCCAGGCGGCACCGATCGAAGCGCTGCGTGAAGAGCGCATCGCCAAGGCGTTGGAAGTCGGGCCGAAAGGGCTGGACGGCAATACCCGTCTGGCGCTGTTGAGCGATCCGGTGGCGCTGTCGCGCCTGCATGAGCGGGTCTGGGCCGAGCACAATTCGGCCTGGATCGATGTCTGGCGCAACTCGATCAACAGCGATCCGCATTCGCCGCTGTTGCCGTTGCATCCGGAGAATGAGGCACAGCCTTCCTTGGTAGGTGCCTGATCCAGCATTGGGGCCGCTTTGCGGCCCTTCGCGGGCAAGCCCGCTCCCACAGGGTTCGATGCACGACCTGTAGGAGCGGGCTTGCCTGCGAAGGGCTGCGAAGCAGCCCCATAGGCCTATTTTGGCCAACAAAGTCCCCCCAGGCTCTAGGTCCCGAGCCGCGCATGCGTTAGCATCCCATCCGATATTTCGCAGCGGTCTGTAGGACCGTTACTGCCAACAATAAGATTCGTACTCTTTTTGCTAGGGGACTTGGTGATGATGAAGAAATACCTGTCGCGACTGCTGGTCGGCGTCACCGCGCTGGTCGCAGTGGCCAGCGCCCAGGCCGGCGCCATCGACGACGCGGTCAAGAGCGGTACCCTGCGGGTCGGCATGGATCCGACCTACATGCCCTTCCAGATGACCAACAAGCGCGGTGAAATCATCGGCTTCGAAGTGGACATCCTCAAGGCCATGGCCAAGTCCATGGGCGTCAAGCTGGAGACCGTCTCCACCGCCTACGACGGCATCATCCCAGCCCTGCTGACCAACAAGTTCGACATGATCGGCAGCGGCATGACCCTGACCCAAGAGCGCAACCTGCGCCTGAACTTCAGCGAACCCTTCATCGTTGTCGGCCAGACCCTGCTGATCCGCAAGGAGCTGGCGGGTGAGATCAAGTCGTACAAAGACCTGAACAACGAGAAATACCGCGTTACCTCCAAGCTCGGCACTACCGGTGAGATGGTCACCAAGAAGCTGATCAGCAAAGCCAAGTACCACGGCTACGACAACGAGCAGGAAGCGGTGATGGACGTGGTCAACGGCAAGGCTGATGCCTTCGTCTATGACGCGCCGTACAACGTGGTGGCGGTGGAGAAGGCCGGTGCTGGCAAGCTGCTGTTCCTCGAAGAGCCCTTCACCTACGAGCCGCTGGCTTTCGGCCTGAAGAAAGGCGACTACGACAGCATCAACTTCATCAACAACTTCCTGCACCAGATCAAGCATGACGGGACTTACGATCGTATCCACGACAAGTGGTTCAAGAACAAGGACTGGCTGAAGGAAATGGAATAAGCAGGCCACAAGCCTAGGCTTTGACCCCAACGCGCAGGCAAACCCTGCGCGTTCGCATTTACGGAAGTACCCCTCGTGATCAAACACAAGAAAGCCCAGTGGCCCTGGCACGCGCTGACCGCGCTGGTGCTGGTGGGCCTGGCGATCAGCCTGTACTTCGCCACCTCGTTGATGTCCTACGAGTGGCGCTGGAACCGCGTTCCCCAGTACTTCGCCTACCAGGCTGAAGAAGCCCAGCGCGCGGCCAGCTATGGCACCGTGCAGGACATCGTCCTGCAAGGCGACAGCGCCCGCGTCACGCTCAAGGGCGAGGATGGCCAAGAGCAGGTGCTGGACGTGGCCAAGGACAGCCTGCAACTGAGCCGCGGTGACGACGTCGCCGAAGGCGATCAGATCGGTGTCACCCGGCACTGGGCGGCCGGTCCGCTGGCCTGGGGCCTGTGGACGACACTGTGGCTGTCGGTGGTATCCGGTGCGTTGGGCCTGGTGATCGGCCTGATCGCCGGTTTGTGCCGGTTGTCGAACAACCCGACCCTGCGTGATCTGTCGACGGTCTACGTCGAACTGGTACGCGGCACACCGCTTTTGGTACAGATTTTCATCTTCTACTTCTTCATCGGCACTGTGCTCAATCTGTCTCGCGAGTTCGCTGGGGTGGCCGCGCTGGCGCTGTTCACTGGCGCCTATGTCGCGGAGATCGTGCGCGCCGGTGTGCAGTCGATCGCCAAGGGGCAGAACGAGGCGGCGCGCTCGCTGGGCCTGAATGCCGGGCAGTCGATGCGCCATGTGATTTTGCCGCAGGCCTTCAAACGCGTATTGCCGCCGCTGGCTGGGCAGTTCATCAGCCTGGTCAAGGACACCTCGCTGGTGTCGGTCATTGCCATCACCGAGCTGACCAAGAGCGGTCGCGAGGCGATCACCACCTCGTTCTCGACCTTCGAGATCTGGTTCTGCGTGGCAGGCCTGTACCTGCTGATCAACCTGCCGCTGTCGCACCTTGCCAGCCGGCTCGAGCGGAGGCTTGCGCAAAGTGATTGAAGTCCGTGATCTATTGAAAGTGTTCGACACCCGCGGCCAAGTGGTGCGTGCGGTGGACAACGTCACCACGCAGGTGGCCAAGGGCGAAGTGGTGGTGGTGCTGGGCCCGTCGGGTTCCGGTAAATCGACCTTCCTGCGCTGCCTCAATGGCCTGGAGCACTTCGATGCCGGTCATGTGTCGATCAATGGCCTGCAGCTGGATGACCCCAAGACCGACATCAACGCCTATCGTCGCGAAGTCGGCATGGTGTTCCAGCATTTCAACCTGTTCCCGCACATGACCGTGCTGGAGAACCTGTGCCTGGCGCAGAAAGTCGTACGCAAGCGCAACAAGGCGGACCGCGAAGCCAAGGCGCGGGCGTTGCTGGAAAAGGTAGGCATTGGCCAGAAAGTCAACGAGTACCCATCGCGGCTCTCCGGTGGCCAGCAACAGCGGGTAGCGATTGCTCGGGCGCTGGCGATGGACCCGAAGGTGATGCTGTTCGATGAGCCGACCTCGGCGCTGGACCCAGAGATGGTTGGCGAAGTGCTGGACGTCATGAAGACCCTGGCGCAGGAAGGCATGACCATGGTCTGCGTGACCCACGAGATGGGCTTTGCCCGCGAAGTGGCTGATCGGGTGCTGTTCTTCGATCACGGCAAATTGCTGGAAGACTCGGCGCCGGTGGCGTTCTTCGATTCGCCGAAGGATCCGCGCGCCCAGGCGTTCCTGCGTCAGGTGCTATAAGACGCAGAGAGCATTTGCGTGGGAGCGGGCTTGCCCCGCGATAGCGTGGTTGGCGATGACGCTATCGCGGGGCAAGCCCGCTCCCACGTTGATAGGCGTTGTTAAAGACTGAACCGCCCTACCATCCCGCGCAGTTGCTGTCCCAGCTGCTCAAGCTCGCCACTGGAAGCCGCCGTCTGCTCACTGGCAGCACTGGTCTGATCCGACACTTGCCGCACATTGATCACGCTGCGATTGATCTGCTCGGCCACCACACTCTGCTCCTCGCTGGCCGTGGCAATCTGCTGGTTCATGCCCTGGATGCTGGAAACTGTCTGGGTGATTTGCCCCAGCGCGTCACCGGCCCTGCGGCTTAGCTCCACACTTTGTTCGGTAAGTTGCTTGCTGCTGTCGAGCAGGCCAGTGACCTCGTCTGTGCCACTGTGCAAGCTGGCGATCAGTTGCTCGATCTCTTCGGTCGATTGCTGGGTGCGCTGGGCCAAACCTCGGACCTCATCAGCGACCACCGCGAAGCCGCGCCCCGCTTCACCCGCGCGTGCAGCCTCGATGGCGGCATTGAGCGCGAGCAGGTTGGTCTGCTCTGACACCGACTTGATCACATCGAGGATGCTGCCGATGCGCAGGCTTTCCTCCGCCAGGTGATGCATGGCCCGTAGGCAGTGATCCATCTGCCCGGCCAACTGCTCGATCTGCGCGACCGCCTGGGTCACCACTTCATCGCCCAGCTGCGCCTGATGATCGGCGGTGGTCGCGGCTTGCGAGGCCTGCTCGGCATTCTGTGCCACTTCTTGCACCGTGGCGCTCATCTGGTTCATCGCGGTGGCCACCTGGTCGGTCTCTTCGCGCTGTTGGTTGATCCGCTCTTTGGTGTCTTCGCTAGCATTTGCCAGTTGTGAGGCTGCACTGGATAACTGGCTGACACCTTGGTCGATGCCGCCGATCAGCTCACGCAAGCTCAGGGTCATGTCGCGCATGCTCGCCTGCAACTGGCCCATTTCATCGTGGCGTGTGACCGGCTCCAATTGGCTTAGGTCGCCGCGGGAGATGCGCGCAGCCTGGGCCAGGGTCTGGCGTAGCGGCTGGGTAATCTGCCGGGTGATCACCCAGCCGGCGGCGATACCCAGCAGCAAGGCCAGCAAAGCGACCGTGGTCAGCAGCGAGCGCGCCGCCAGCGCTTCATGGTCCCGCTGCTCGACCTTCTGTTCGCCCAGCGCGATGCTCGCTGCGCTGAGTTCGTCGCCGATCTTCTCCATGTTGTTCTGCAACTGTTCGACGTTGATTGCCGCGCGACGATATTGCTCAAGGCTGCTGCGATACCTTGCTAGCTGCGCAGCAGGCTGCTCCATCAGGCTGCGCGGCAATTCGAGCCGGGCCAAGGCCCTTAGGAGCTGATCGAGCGCGACGTCGGCAGCATTCAGGGCCGTATCGCCTACCTTGGCGAAGTCTTCGATCGGGGAGAAGGTGTAGGCCGGCACCCGGCTTTGTTGAGCGGCATTGTCGATATGGCGCGACAGGCTGTCCATCAGCCCCAGTACACCTCCTTGCTGGTTGTCAGCGGGCATTCGCAGCAGGGCTTGGGTCTGTAACTCGTCGATCACCTCATCGAGCTTCTCGGCCTGCGCCTGCAAGGTGCTGCGAGTCTGGCTGCGCAGATCGACCGCACGTAGCAGGGCGGCGAAATCGTCGCGCAGCCGCTGCAGTTGTTGCAGTTTCTGCGTGAGCAGCTGCTGTGACGCTTCGACACTGCTGCGTTGTTGCAAGGTGCTGAGCATGTGCTGCAACTGTTCAAGGATGTGGGCAATGCGCGCCTTGCTGGTGTCATCGGCAAGGACGCGGAAGGTAATGCGCTCGGCGCGCAAGTCTTTGCTCAGCTCATTGATCCGAACGATCTCGCTCAACTGTTGCGAGCGGGTGATGGCCTCATCGAGGGCGCGCCAGCCACTGACCGTGGTGGCCAGGGTGAGCAGCAGTACGATCGCGAAGCCCAGGGCGAGCTTCAGTCCTACGCTCAGGTTGCCTAACCTGCGATTGAAGTTTGCGAACATGGTATGCCTCCGTCCAATAGAGTGATGGCCCCGTGATATGGCCATGCCTGCTCATCGGCAGAGGGGGTGTGGGACTGGACCTGTAAGTTGTGTAGGAAAAGTCGCTAAAGCGAGCGGGAATTAACTTGGGTGTTGTGCTGTGATCGAGGGCCTCTTCGCGGGCAAGCCCTGTAGGAGTGGGCTTGCCCGCGAGAGGCCCTCAACGACACCCATCAGAGCCGGAACTTACCCACCAACCCTTGCAAGTGGGTACCCAGCCTGGCCAGCTCAACGCTCGAACTGGCGGTCTCCTCGCTAGCCGCTGAGGTCTGGTCAGAAATATCCCGCACGTTCATCACGCTGCGGTTGATCTCCTCGGCCACCGCGCTCTGCTGTTCTGCGGCGGTAGCAATCTGCTGGTTCATCGCCTGGATCGACGACACCGTGCGGGTAATGGTTTCAAGAGAACCACCGGCACGGCGGGTCAGTTCGACGCTGCTGTCGGTCAAGCCGCGGCTGGCGTCCATGACGCTGGCCACGCGTTGCGTGCCGGTCTGCAGGCTGGCAATCAGCTCCTCGATCTCTTCGGTCGATTGTTGGGTGCGTTGGGCCAGGCTGCGCACTTCGTCGGCGACCACGGCAAAGCCGCGCCCGGCCTCGCCTGCGCGGGCAGCCTCGATGGCGGCGTTGAGCGCCAACAGGTTGGTCTGCTGGGCCACTGCCTTGATCACATCGAGCACGCTGCCGATCTTGTCGCTTTCGGCCTTGAGCTGGTTCATCGCCTCGCTGGAGTTGACCACCTCGCCGGCCAGGCGCTCGATCTGGGCGATGGCTTCGCCAACCACGCGGTCGCCTTCACGGGCCTGCTGGTCGGCTACCAGGGCTGCCTCCGAGGCCTGCTCGGCATTGCGCGCGACCTCATGCACGGTGGCGGCCATTTCGTTCATCGCAGTGGCGACCTGGTCAGTCTCGACCTTCTGGTTGTTGACCCCCGCGCTGGTCTGTTCGGTCACCGCCGAAAGCTCCTCGGCAGCACTGGCGATCTGGGTGACGCCGTCACCGATGCCGCCGATCAGCTCGCGCAGGCTCAGGGTCATGCGCTGCATGCTGGCTTGTAATTGGCCCAGCTCGTCGCGGCGGTCCACTTGCAGGTTCTGGGTCAGGTCGCCTGCCGCTACCCGCTCGGCGGCGGTCAGGGTCTGGCGCAGCGGTACGATGATCTGCCGGGTGATCGCCCAGGCCGCGATCAGCCCGAGCAGCAGCGCCAGGGCGGTGGCGCTGGCAAGCAGGGTCTTGGCCTGTTGGGTGCCTTGGTCGCGAACCTGGGTTTGCGAGCGGGTCATCTGTTGCGCAGTGTCAAGCAGGATCGTGCCTTGCTCGGCCATGTGCCTGAGTGCCTGCTCGCTGGCATCCTGGGCATTGCCGACCTGTATCACGGCATCCCGATAGGCGGCCAGTGCGCTCGCTGCGTCGTCCAGGCTGGCGGCGTGCTCGGCGCCGACTTTGCCCGGCAGTGCCTTGAGAATGGCCACGGCCTGGTCAATGGCATCGAGCGCGGTGCGCTGGAACTCTGCTTTACCGCTGTAGGTGTAGCCGCGGACCTGGAAGCGCGCCTGTTGCAGTTGGGCGCTGACTTCGACGGCCTCCTGGTATTGGCCGATATCGCCGCCTTGCAGCAGGCGTTGCTGGACCTTGCTGATCAGCTCGGCGGCCTTGTCGGCGCTGTCACCCAGCACTTGGCGGCCAGCAGTGCGCTGCTGATCTGCCTGCCTGAGCTGCTGGAATGCCTGCTGGTACTGCCGCACCGCTTCGCGCTGCTGCTCCAGGCGCTTGAGGTCGTCGGGCAGCTCGATCTGGCCGAGCATGAACTGCACCTGGTTCTGCAGGCTGCTCAGGGCTTTTTCCAGCTCGGCTACCGAGGCTTCATTGCGATCACGCGCGTAATGCTGACGGGCGATGCGCAACTCCTGGGTGCCTTGGTGAATCACCGAGATGTTGCCGAGCTTATCGCCGCGGCTGGTGACACTGTCCACACCGAACCATCCGGTCAGGGTGATGGCCAAGGTCAACAGCAAGACCAGGCCAAAGCCAAAGCCCAGCTTGCGGCTGACACTCATATTTCCCAGAGACTGGGCAAACCACTGGTACATGTTCGACTCCCCGGCGTTTGGCAGCGCAGATTATTGTTGTGCTGCAAAGGCCATCGGCTTGCACCGGGGAAACTTGATGGGGGGAAAGGTCTGACTGATGCGTCAGAAAATTCGTGACAGCAACGCCGTGACGGCAGTCTCTACGCGCAGGATGCGTTCGCCCAGTTGCACCGGTGCCAGGCCAGCCTTGCCCAATAGCTCGACTTCGTAGGGGATCCAGCCGCCTTCGGGGCCAATCGCCAAGGTTACCGGCTCGTTCACGGCGCGGGGGCAGGCAGGGTAGGGGCCGGGATGACCGACCAAACCGAGGGTACCTGCGGCGATGGCGGGTAGGCGGTCTTCGACGAACGGCTTGAAGCGTTTCTCGATGATCACTTGCGGCAGTACCGTATCGCGAGCCTGCTCAAGGCCGAGGATCAGGTTGTCACGGATCGTCTCGGGGTTGAGAAACGGTGTCTGCCAGAAGCTTTTCTCGACTTTGTAGCTGTTGACCAGGATCAACCGCGGCACGCCCAAGGTGGCGACCGTCTGGAACAGGCGCCGGAGCATCTTCGGGCGCGGGACCGCCAGCACCAGGGTCAGTGGCAGCTTGGCTGGGGGGGGCTGGTCGAAGGCGACCTGCAATTCGGCCTCGTGGCCCTCCAGGCGGACCACCGTGGCCTGGCCCATCAGCCCGTTGATACGCCCCACGCGCAGGCTGTCACCCACTGCAACGCGGTGGATTTCCTGCATGTGGGTGAAGCGACGATCAGCCAGCACGACGCGGTCGGCCGCGATGAAATCGGCGTCTTCGAGCAACAACAGGTTCATGGCTGGGTCGCTGGCGGCTGGTCGTTGTGGTCGTCTGCGCCAGCCTCGTCGACATGGCCGCGCTTGCGGATCAGGCCGCCGCACAGCACGCCGATCTCGAACAACAGCCACATCGGCACGGCGAGCAGGGTCTGCGAGAAGATGTCTGGCGGAGTCAGGACCATGCCAACCACGAAGCAGCCGATGATCACGTACGGGCGAATCTTCTTCAGGTACCTGACGTCGACTACGCCAATCCACACCAGCAGCACCACCGCCACCGGGATTTCGAAGGCCACGCCGAAGGCGAAGAACAAGGTCATGACGAAATCGAGGTAACTGGCGATGTCGGTCATCATCGACACCCCTTCCGGCGTGGCGCTGGCGAAGAAGCCGAAGATCAGCGGGAACACCAGGAAGTAGGCGAAGGCCATCCCGGCATAGAACAGCAGGATGCTGGAAATCAGCAGCGGAATGGCGATGCGCTTCTCGTGGCGATACAGGCCCGGCGCGATGAAGCCCCAGATCTGCTGGAGAATGAACGGAATCGCTAGGAACAGCGCGACGATCATGGTCAGCTTGAACGGGGTGAGGAACGGCGAGGCCACGTCGGTGGCGATCATCGTTGCATTGGCCGGTAAGTGATCGCGCAGCGGCGCCGAGACCAGGGTGTAGATCTGTTGGGCGAACGAGAACAGCCCGGCGAAGATCAGGAAGACAACGACAACGCAGCGCAGCAGGCGCGTACGCAATTCGGTCAGGTGCGAAACCAGCGGCATTGGCTGATCGTGTTCCGGTCTATCGCTCATGGGACTCGTGGCGTCTGGGGTGGCTCAGGAGGGGTAGCAGAGCTGGCGGGCGTGCTGGCATCGGCTGGAGTGGCCGCGTGGGCGCCGGCTGGCGCTGCGCCTTGCTCTGGCGCAGCGGCTGCAGGCGTGCCGGCGGCGGCCGGCGTTTCGGCTGGCTTGGCGGGTTCGGCCAGCGGATTGAGGATGCGCCGTGCCTCCTGTTCCATCGACAGGATGTGCTCGTTGTGCAGCTGGCGGCGGATGTCGTCGGCACCGATTTCGCGCTCGACCTCCATCTTGATGCTGTTGAAGCTGCGCTTGAGCCGCCCGATCCACAGCCCCGCAGTGCGCGCGGCGCCCGGCAGACGCTCGGGGCCGAGCACCACCAGGGCGACCAGGCCGACGAGCAGCAGCTCGCTGAAGCTGATGCCAAACATGGGTCAGTCTTTCCGCTGTGGCTCTTGGACCGGCTGGGCCTGGCCTTCGATGGTGGTGTGCGTCTGGTTCAGCGGCGCGGTGTTGTGCGGCTGCTGGGTGGGTGGCACGGGCTGCACCGGTGGTGGGGTCTGCTCGGTGGGCTTGTTCTCTTCGTCGCTCATGGCTTTGCGAAAGCCCTTGATCGACTCGCCCAGGTCACCGCCGAAGTTTTTCAGCTTCTTGGTGCCGAACACCAGGACCACGACGACCAGCAGGACGATCCAGTGTTTCCAGTCAAAAATACCCATGGTGTACTCCCTTGAATGATGTGTTGGCCGAGCCGACGCTATCGCGGGGCAAGCCCGCTCCCACGGGTCAGCTTTGCCGGGCGGCTTTTTCGTCGTGGCCGGACAGGCCGAAGCGGCGGTCCAGTTCGTCCAGCACCGCTTGTGGGTGTTGGCCCAGCGCGCTGAGCATCACCAGGCTATGGAACCACAAGTCTGCGGTCTCGTAGATGACATCGCTGCAATCACCGCTGCGTTCGGCGTCTTTGGCCGCGATGATGGTTTCTACCGATTCTTCGCCGACTTTCTCAAGGATCTTGTTCAGGCCCTTGTGGTACAGGCTGGCCACATACGAGCTGTCCGGGGCCGCGCCTTTGCGGGCCTCCAGCACTTCGGCCAGACGAGTCAGGGTATCGCTCATGTCAGTGTCCTGCGCTGTAAATTGCATCGGGATCTTTCAGGACTGGGTCGACGGTGTTCCACTGGCCATTTTCATAGACCCGGTAGAAGCAGCTTTCGCGGCCGGTATGGCAGGCGATCTGGCCCAGTTGCTCGACCATCAGGATGATCACGTCGGCGTCGCAGTCCAGGCGCATTTCATGCAGTTTCTGCACGTGGCCAGACTCCTCACCTTTACGCCACAGCTTGCCACGCGAGCGCGACCAGTAGATGGCGCGCTGCTCGGCGGCGGTCAAGGCCAGCGATTCGCGGTTCATCCAGGCCATCATCAGCACGCGTCCGGTCTGGTGGTCCTGGGCGATCGCCGGTACCAGGCCATCGCTGTTCCACTTGATCTCGTCCAGCCAGTCTTTCATCGTCGACTCCAAAACCGGGCCCGCTCCTGTACCGGGCCTGTTGC
>Ga0213821_1000751_pt1 | contig 18007 bp, 19 predicted proteins | sample MC6MC0909MG_FD_179894 | JGI IMG/M metagenome (GOLD analysis project Ga0213821, IMG submission 179894) | Enriched soil aggregate microbial communities from Iowa State University, Ames, United States - MC6-MC0909-MG | ecosystem: Environmental > Terrestrial > Soil > Unclassified | place: USA: Iowa...
TGCTCTATTGTAAGTACCTTTGGTTGTTCCTTTTCTACCTCATTAGCCATACTATCAGATTGTGCTGTTTTTGAAACAGACTGTTGCTGGCGTGAATAAGCACTCGCAACAATATTTTTAGGTATATATTTTCGTGAATCGGTTTCTAAATTAGTAGATTCTTGTTCTTTTTTCATTTTTTCAGGAAGCGGCTCTTGCACTTTCTGAATGACAATTTTTTCAGCCTGCTGGATAGCATTTACGTTCAATTCCGATTTTGAAACGCTGTGTAGTTCTTGTATTAAACGATCATTCTCATCTTTCATATCTGCCAAATAGACACTAATTGTATCATCCATTTCGCGCATTAAACGTTCCTGTTTCTTTTCTAAATCTTTAAATTTAGCTAGTTTCGTATTTAAAATAATAAGGAAGTAAAACGAAAGCAACTGTAAGAAAAATAGAATCGTAATTAGTATGGTTGCCATAGTAAACTCCTATCCACTAAAATCCACAAAATTTCCTTTAAACGGATGTCGTGCCTGTTTTTCTTGATTGTCACTTTTTTTCTTTTTTTTGCGTGTTCCCTTAATGTACTCACCACCCGCTTCTTCATCTTCACTAATTTCATCCATACCCTCTGAAGTATTCACAATTTTTTGCTTGCGATCTATTTCTTTTTTTAATGCTTCATTTGCATGTGCTTGTTGAGCCAAGGTTTGCTGCTGTGCCTGATCTGCCATTTTCCCTGCCTCAAACGTTTTTGGAATAGCAATTTGTAATTCGACACCCTTTAAACTCATTGGAATTCCTCCCTTAATGTTATGTATCTAATCATCATTAGGCATTAATCATTTCACTAGATAATAACTTTCGTAGCTTTAAAAGCGCCTTTGAGTGAATTTGTGAAATACGTGAAGTTGATAAATCAAGCATTTCACCGATTTCTGTTAAGGTCAATTCCTCTGTATAAAATAAACTAAGCACCAATTGTTCCTTTTCATTCAACTTTTGAATATTTTCCGCTAAATCACCCAATAATTCTGATTTAATGATAACCTGCTCAGGTGTTTTTGTTGTATCATCCCTAATAACAAATGACTTTCCATCCGTTTCTTCCTGATCTTGTTGTTCGTTAATAGAAAGGACATTCGAAAAGAAATGCTCCTGTACAGTTTGATAGACTTCCTCTACTGGTAATTCCAAATTTTCAGCAAGCTCCTCAGGTGTTACATGACGCATATATTTTTGTTCTAACCGTTCAATTTGCGCATCTAATTTTTTAGCTTTTTCACGAGCAGAACGCGGCAACCAATCTTCTTTCCGTAAACCATCTATAATTGCTCCTCTTACTCTAAAAGAAGCGTATGTATCAAATTTCAAATCTCTCTTAATATCAAATTTATTTAATGCATCAAATAGACCTACCATGCCTAAGCTAGTTAGATCATCTCGAGATACATTTTTCGGTAAGCTCGCACCAATGCGTTGTACATGATAAGATACTAGTGAAATATATTTTTTGATAAGCAAATCCCCAGCATCTGGATCACGGTCATCTATCCAACGGTTCCACAGCTTTTGTTCATCGTTTAGATTTGGTTGTGTCATGAAATCCACCTCTCTTAAGAAAACGCCTTTACCGCGCCTATTCGTTTAGAAAAACACTAAACTTCACTGTTGTGAGCCGCCAAGATCAATTTCGCCTTGGCGTAATTGCATCTGGATTTTAAATTGTGCCTAGGCCTGGGAGTCTTCTGTATCTGCTGCTGCCGCTACGCTTACGCGCATAAAACATCTGCCGCTATGCTTTCGATACAAAAAACACTTCCTGAATGCAGATAAAGTGATTACCATTCTTTCCTACATTATAGCAAGATTCGACCATAATTTCATTTGTTTCTCCCACTCTCTCACATATTGTTTTAATTTATGAGTGTCCATAATTTAATGGATTACTAGGTATTTAACTTAGTTACTATAGCTGGTGAATTTTATGAAAATGTTTCTAAAGAGGTTAATATAACTTGGTACTCCTCAAAGCATTTACGATAACAAAAAAAGAGCCGCAACTCGCGACCCCCTTATTTATTTTATGCATTTACTTGCTGATGGTCTTCACGGCTCATCATCGTTCGTACAACTTGCGCAATTTCTTCTGAGCTTTCATCCTGAAATTCAACAGTTGAGCTAGTAGAAGATCCTTCTTGTTCGCCTTCATTATGATCATCGGATGCGTTTTCTTCCAACTCACCTTCACCCATTGCTTCGTTATCTTCTGGTGTATATAAAATATAGGCAATTAAAAAACGAATTATATACATTGCGAAAAACACGATTATGGCTACTATAAATGATCCTATAAGAATACGTAGTGGCGTAAGGGGTTTTTGAAATGTACTGAAAAAATAAATCGAAAAGGCAATTAGCGCTCCCCATAGGTTGTAAAAAATAGAACCAAACATTATATTTCGCTCACTCCTTGGTTAACTGTTCGAATATGTAATGTTGACGTCGCTGGATTAAATTCAATTGTTCTACCACTATTACCACCAGTGTCTTCTGCAACTAATGGAATGCCATGGCGTTTCAACTCACGTTTGACAGCCTCAACATTACGTGGACCAATGCGCATCGAGTCTTTATCTGAGGTGAATTGGAACATCTGTGCACCACCCGCAATTTTTGCCTTTAGCTTGAATTTTTGTACGCCTTCTATTTTTAATAAGTCAATCATAGCTGAAATACCTGTATCAGCGAATTTGGCTACGTTTATTGACTCCTGTCTACCTAAACTTGAATCTGGCAACATCACATGTATTAAACCAGCAATTTTTTTTGATTCATCATATAAAATAACACCTACACAAGATCCAAGACCTGATGTTCTGATAGTGTTGGGTAACTTTACCACATCCATTTGTGCAATTCCAACTTTAATCACTAGCCCACTACTATTTAGCATCATCTACGAAACTCCTAATGCTTTGAAAATAGCATCAAATGAGTCTGGATCGGGCAAGAGGAAAAAGTGGCCCCTTACTGTTTCGTGGTCCTCTACCCCGTCTTCAAAAATGGATGTGTTTATGACGATAACATTATCGCTTACGTGTGACAATTCAATTAAGCCAATACTGATAATAGCACCAAACATATCAACGCTTAGTCCTGGAACAGTCGGATAAATTTTCAAATTTGTAAAGTCAGATAATGCGGATAAATAGGAACCTGATAAAATATTCCCCATTTCCTGCATGGCTGATAACCCTAGCTCTGAAACTGGTCGTTTTTTAAAGTCGAATGATTCATCATGAATAAGACGACGAATAAAACGATTCGCTTGTTCGATTGGCAAGATAAAGAACATACTGCCTTCAGCATCACCTTCGATGCGTAGATAGATGCCAACTACAACATTTTCAGATCCACCAGCAAGCTCCATCATGTCATTAAACGACACCATTTCTACCTTTGGTACTCGCATATCAATTTTTTTTCCGAGTAAATTGGAAAGTGCTGTCGCAGCATGCGCAGCACCAATATTCCCAATTTCCTTTAATACATCTAAATGTAGTGATGTAATCTTTTGATTAAGTGTCATTATCGATCCCTACTTTAGTGGATTTAGTACTTTCTCTAAATGCAATAAAATTAATAATCGTTTATCAATTTTAGCTACTCCTGAAATAAACTCTTCTTCAAGCGATCCGACTACTTCTGGTTGTGGTTCAATTGAATTTGCAGGAATGTCTAATACATCATTTGCAGAGTCTACGACGAAGCCTACTTCCATATCTTCTAAGGAAATAATGATAATACGCGTTGTTTCTTCGTGCTCAGAAATTGGTAATTCAAATCTTTCTCGTAAATCAACAATTGGTGTTACAACACCACGAAGGTTAATGACACCTTTCACATATTTCGCCGTTTTTGGTACACGTGTAATATGCATTAATTTTTCAATCCCTTGTACATGTGACACTGGGATTGCATATTCTTTATCGGCTAATTGAAAGACAATTACTTTAATACTTTCTTGTTCCACTGCGTTTGTCATGATCTACACCTCTCTTATTCATTCACCTTACTTATTTTATAAGTGCGTTACAGTCCACAATTAAGGCTACTTTTCCGTTACCTAAAATTGTTGCACCTGAAATAGCAAAGATATTCGTTAAGTAATTGCCTAATGACTTCAGTACAATCTCTTGTTGGCCAATGAATGAATCCACAACTAAACCAGCAAGTTTCTCACCTTTTCGTACGATGACTACTGAATGGAATTCATCATCCTGCTGCTCTTTACGAGGTACTTCGAAGATTTCTTCTAAGAACACAAGCGGGACAACCTTCCCACGGAAGTCAATTACTTTTTGATTATGCGCATTCATAATCTCTGATGAACGGATAATAGAAGTTTCAATTATTGATGAAAGTGGAATAGCATAAATCTCTTTTTCAATCTCTACCAGCATGACTGAGATAATCGATAATGTTAGAGGTAGTTGAATTGAGAAGATTGATCCTACATCTTGTGTAGATTCAATCGAAATATTTCCACCTAAAGATTCAATGGTTGTTTTCACAACGTCTAATCCAACGCCTCGCCCTGAAACGTCCGAAATGACATCAGCTGTTGAGAACCCAGATGCTAAAATTAACTCGTTAATTTGCTTATCTGACATTGAATAGGATTGCTCTTGCGTGACAACACCTTTAGATATTGCTTTTGCTAATACTTTATCACGGTTAATCCCTGCGCCATCATCCTCAATTTCAATAAAGACATAGTTACCACTATGATATGCACGTAGTACAACTGTCCCTTCTTCTGGCTTGCCTTTAGCACGACGCGCAGTAGGATTTTCAATACCATGATCAACAGAATTTCGGATTAAATGAACAAGTGGATCCCCAATTTCATCGATAACTGTACGATCTAGCTCTGTTTCAGCACCAATAATTTCGAGGTTAATTTTCTTGTTTAGATCACGAGATAACTGACGAATCATTTTCGGGAAGCGATTGAATACTGTTTCAACCGGAACCATACGCATCGTTAAAATAATAGTTTGTAAGTCACCCATGACGCGGCTCATACGTTCCACTGTTTCATTTAACTCTCCATGGTTAACTTCAGTTGCAATAGACTGTAGTCGTCCTCGATCGATAACAAGTTCTTCAAATAAGTTCATTAATATATCAAGTCGCTCGATATTTACACGAATTGTTTTATTACCAACAGGCGCATGATTTTTTTCAGCCTTAGCAGGCGCCGCTGCTTTTGCAGGTGTAGGTTTTGCAGTATTTGTTTTTGGTGCAGTAGCAGGTTGAGCCTCAACTTCTACCGTTGCTGTTGCCACTACTTCTTGAATTGCTTGTTCTTTTGCGCTATGTTGCTTTAGTTCGATCATTGCGACAATCACTTCTTCGACTTCAGAAACTTTCATAATCTTTTTCCGCATATCTTCAGCAGATTCTTTTGTTACGAAAGCTACGTAAAATTGTTGGTCGAACTGTTCGTCTTCAAGCTTATCTACAGATGGAGTTGATTTAATGACATCCCCATCTTTTTCTAATATTTCAAACACCATAAATACACGTGCTGCTTTCAAAAGACAGTCCTCACGTAATTTCACTGAAATTTCGAATGCATTGAAACCTTGTTCAGCAGATTGTGAAATAACGGTTTGTTCAAAGCCGTCATACTCTAACACACTTGCTACATCAGTAGTTGGTGTCTCAATAGTTGCGACAATCACTTCTTCAACTTCTGAAACGCTCATAATCTTTTTCTGCATATCTTCAGCAGATTCTTTCGTTACGAAAGCTACATAAAATTGTTGGTCGAACTGTCCGTCTTCAAGCTTTTCTACTGATGGATTTGCTTTAATAACTTCCCCATCTTTTTCTAAAATCTCGAACACCATAAATACTCGTGCTGCTTTTAAAAGACAGTCCTCACGTAATTTGACTGAAATTTCGAATGCATTAAAACCTTGTTCAGTAGATTGAGCAATAACTGTTTGTTCAAAGCCGTCATACTCTAACACACTTGCTACAGCTGTAGCTGGTGTCTCAGTAGTTACTACTTCAGGAATCGCTTCCTCACCTAATTCAATACGCTTTAATTGAGCAACGGTTGAAGATACATCTCGCTTTCCATCTCCACCATTCGCAATGTCCATCACCATTTCTTCTAAATGATCTACAGACTCAAAGACAACATCTAGAATTTCCGGTGATACGTGAATTTTTTCGTTACGGATTGCATCTAATACGTTCTCCATTTTATGCGTTAAATCTGCTAAATCCTCGAAGCCCATCGTTGCAGACATACCTTTTAATGTATGTGCCGAACGGAAAATTTCCCCAACAATCGCCAAGTCTTCCGGATTTTTTTCTAATTCTAATAAATGTTCACTACATGCTTGTAAATGCTCTTTACTTTCTTCAATAAACATCTCTAAATATTGATTTACTTCCATAAGAGGACACCCCTTTTAAGGCAAATATTTCATTATTGTTTGTGCAATATCATCTACATCTGCAACTTCATCAACAAGCTGCGTCTCTACTGCTGCTTTTGGCATTCCATATACAATGCAAGTTTCAGCTGACTCAGCGATAGCAATTACATTGCCAGTACTTTTTAGTACCTTTAGTCCATTTGAGCCATCTTGCCCCATACCTGTCATAATCACTGCTACCTTATCAAAATCCTTCCATTGACTCACATCTTCGAACATCACGTCTACAGAAGGTCGATGTCCGGATCTAGGTGGTTCATTACTATCTAGAACGATGCCAAAGGAGGTACCTACTTTTCGAAGTTTTAGATGGTACCCACCAGGTGCAATATAGGCTACTCCATTTTGGAGAATATCACCTTGTTCGGCTTCTTTTACAGTAATTTCACTCAATTGATCAAGGCGAGTCGCAAGTGATTTTGTAAACCCAGCCGGCATATGCTGGACGATTAAAATCGGTGCTTGAATTGTTTTAGGAATTTTCGTAATGACTTCCTGTAACGCTCTTGGTCCGCCAGTAGAAGTACCAATCAATACAATTTTCCTACCTATTTTATTCCACTCCATACGTGATCTTGATAGCTCTACTCTTGTTGGAGAAATATTAACAGGAGAGCCTATCTTTCCTTCATTTGGTGAATCTTTTCTTATGGTACTCACGTTTAATGCCGGTTCTTGTTGTCTTTTACTACCAGAAGGTTTCTTTAATTTTGAAATAGGTACCAATGATGCTTGTTCAACCTTGTGGACAAGTTCAGTTTGGATTTTATGTAAATCAAGAGAAATTGTTCCGCTCGGCTTAGCGACAAAATCCACTGCTCCAAATTCAATTGCTGATAAGGCATTTTCAGCACCTCGTTGTGTTGTACTAGAAAGCATCACCACAGGTACTGGACATATTGTCATTATTTCTTTTAAAGCATCAAGTCCATTCATTTCAGGCATCTCAATATCCATTGTCACAACTGTCGGCCTCAATGATTGAATTTTTTTTATCGCGTCTTTCCCATTTCGTGCAGTTCCAACTACTTCAACCTTCGAATTACCAACAAAAAAGTCACTAATTAGCTTTCTCATAAAAGCAGAATCATCAACTACCAATAGCTTGCTTTTATGTAAAAAGTCCAATTAATCACGCCCTTTCGAAAAAATACTTCTTAATTTAGTTAAGAATTTACTCGCTGACTGATCATGTGCGTGAACTTCCTCCACACGGTGTTCCATAAAACGAGCCACTATTAGTTGAAGTGTCTTCGAAATAAGTGCGTCCGGATAAGCAAGTGAAAAAGGTACTTGCTCGCGCACAGCCTTACGCACAACAGCATCCTCAGGTAATGATCCTAAAACAGTAACTTCTTTGTCCAAAAAACGTTTCATGGTTTGCTTTAATCGTTCATTGGTCTCTATTCCTTCTTCCTTACTAAAAGCACGGTTACAGAGAATATAAAACTGTTTATCCATATCCCTTACATGAATATATTTCATCATCGAATAGGCGTCTGTAATAGAAGTTGGTTCAGCTGTTGAAATAACAATAATCTCATCGATTGACGTCAGTAATTCTAATGACCAGCTTGTCGCTCCTGCCCCCATATCAAATAAAATATAATCAAAGTTTTTTTGTAGTTGCTCAAATGCATGTATAAGTCGTTCAAGCAACACTTCCGACCATTCTAGGACACTCGACATACCAGAACCACCGGAAATATACTTTAAACCGTAAGGACCCTCAAATACCACTTCATCTAGTAACTTATTTCCTTCCAAGTAATCTTTTAAACTAAAAGAAACATTTTTTCCAATTAAGATATTGATATTCCCCATACCTATATCCATATCAATGATTGCAACTTTTTTCCCTCTATTCGCCAGCATAGTTGCAAAATTCATTGTGAAGTTACTTTTACCTACCCCACCTTTGCCACTTACAACAGCAATTGCTCTACCTAAATCACCTTGCCGTCTTAGCATTTTCAAGCGTAATGTTTCAGCTTGGTCTCTCATTTTTCTTCACCTTGGAAAAACAAATTAAGCACTGCTTCTAGATTAGCTTCTTCAATATCTTCTGGTACTTCTTGACCATTCGTATAGTAAGCAAGTCCTTTATTATATTTAATCATTAAATTAATCATTGTGCCAATAGAATTTGTTTCATCTAGCTTTGTAAAAATGAATTTTTCAATTGGTAATTGCTTAAATTGCTCGATAATGTTTGCCATGTCCTTCTCTTTTGTTGTCATAGCAAGGACTAAGAAGGATTCTGCTTGATCATCAAATTTTATTAGACGTTGTAAATCATTAACATATTTTACTTCTTTATAATTTCTACCTGCTGTATCGATAAATACTAAATCTAAATGAGCTAAACGTTGAACGGCCTGTTCAAAGTCTGTTGCATTATAGGCAATCTCTACAGGTGCCTGTAAAAGTCCTGCATATGTTTTCAATTGCTCGATTGCTGCAATTCTGTAAGTATCAGTTGTAATAAATCCTATTTTTTTCTTTTTCTCTAAAACTGCCCTAGCAGCCATTTTTGCGATAGTCGTTGTTTTGCCGACACCTGTAGGACCAAGTACATTAATATATTTTCTTTCGTAGGATATTCCTCCTATCGGAAAATCCTCTAACCTTTTACGTAATAAATTTTTTGTTATTAACTTGCATTGTGAAAAATTAATTTCTGATGCTTCTCTAAAATGCATAAAAAGCTCATCACCAATCTCCGTGATGAGCTCTTCACTTAGCTCCTGCTGTCTTAAGTATTCAATGAAGGGGAAGAGTTCATCGGGATATTGAGCTTGGGTTGTCTTTTTATGCATAGACTGCATTAAAGATTTTAAATCTGCAATTTCCTTCCTCAATTCATCAGGTATGCCTGTGTCTTCATGTAAAGACACATCCTGCTGCGGCTGTCCTTGGTGTATTTTGGCTTGCACAGCATGAGTAATTTCTTGTAACCTTACATTTTCTTTTTTAGGCTGTATTACTGGTACTTCAGCAGGTGTTGGAGCCAAGTCCTTTGGCTCCATTGAATCGATACCTGCCACCACCTCAAAACTTTTCTTTTTAAGTATCCCGAAAAATTTCTTTGTGATTACTACTTTTGAATTCAGAATGACAGCGTCCTCACCTAACTCAGCACGCACAAGCTTCATAGCCTCTGGTATGGAAGATGCATAATATTTTTTCATTTTCATTCTACATTCACCACTCCAACACTTTGAATTTCAACCGTAGCATCAAGTTCGTTATAGGATAGAACAGGAATTTGCGGGAAGTAACGCTCTGTTAGCTGACGCAGGTACATACGAACCGCTGGAGAGCATAATATAATAGCTGACTGCTCCATAAAGGAAACACGTTCTATTTCTGATGCAATGGATTCCAGGACAATTTGAGAATCCTGAGGATCCATCGCCAAGTAATTACCGTGATCGGTTTGCTGAATACTATCAGCAATCATTTTCTCTACTTTACCCGAAACTGTAATAACCTTCAATGATGAACCGTCCCCAACAAATTGTGAAGTAATCTGACGCGCCAAAGATTGACGCACATACTCCGTTAATAAATCCGTATCGCTAGTTAATTTTGCATAATCAGCTAGTGTTTCAAAGATAATTGGTAGATTGCGGACAGAAACATTTTCTCGAAGTAATTTACCCAACACTTTTTGAATTTCCCCTGTTGATAATGGAGCAGGTGTCAATTCTTCTACTAAAATTGGATGTGTCTCGCGTAAATGATCGATTAGCTGCTTTGTCTCTTGTCGACCAAGTAACTCATATGCATTGGCACGGATCATTTCTGTTAGATGTGTTGAAACAACACTCGGTGGATCAACTACTGTATAGCCAAACATTTCTGCATCTTCTTTCACTTGCTCAGTTATCCATTTAGCTGGTAAGCCGAATGAAGGCTCGACTGTATCAATGCCCTCAATAGAGTCATCGTCTCCTGGACTCATCGCTAAATAATGATCAAGCAACAGTTCACCACGTGCCATTTCATTACCCTTAATTTTAATTCGATATTCATTTGGTTGTAATTGAATGTTGTCCCGAATACGTACAACAGGAATAACAATTCCTAATTCTAAGGCTAACTGACGACGAATCATAATGACTCGGTCTAATAAATCTCCACCTTGTGCAGCATCTACTAAAGGTATTAGACCATAGCCAAATTCAAATTCAATAGGGTCCACATTTAATAAATTCACAACATTTTCAGGGCTCTTCATACCGTCAGTTGCCACTTCTTCCTCAATTTCAAGTAATTCTTCTTCATCTTCTGGTTTCTTACGTTCCATCATATATGCACCAGCAATTAGTGAGATACCAATCGGAAGTGTAACCCAGTTCGGAATAGGTGTAAATAACCCTAGTAATACAATTGTACCGCCCGCAACATAGAGCAGTTTTGCCTGTGCAAAGAGCTGACCTGTAATATCTTGTCCAAGACTTCCTTTAGAGGATGCACGTGTTACAACAATACCTGTTGCTGTAGAAATTAATAGCGCAGGAATTTGAGATACAATACCGTCACCAACAGTTAACTTAGAAAAGTGAGTTGCTGCTTCTGCAAATGGAAGCTTCATCTGCACAACACCGATGATAATCCCAAATAATAGGTTGATAATAACCATTACCATAGAGGCAATGGCATCCCCTTTAACAAATTTTGTGGCACCATCCATTGCTCCGTAGAAATCTGCTTCACCCGATACTTTATCACGTCGTTCACGTGCTTCTCGCTCAGAAATAATTCCTGCATTTAAGTCAGCATCAATACTCATTTGTTTACCGGGCATCGCATCCAGGGTGAATCGTGCTGCTACCTCAGCTACACGCTCAGCTCCTTTAGTGATAACGATAAACTGAATTAACACAAGAATTAAGAATACAACTAACCCAACAAGAACATTCCCGCCGACTACGAAATCACCAAAGGTTTCAACAACAGCACCAGCATCTCCGTTTGCCAAGATGGCACGTGTTGTTGATACACTCAGTCCGAGTCGGAACAAGGTTAACAGTAAAATAACGGAAGGAAATATTGAAAAATCTAATGCTTCCTTCATACTCATTGCTGTTAAAAGTACGATTAATCCCAATGTAATATTAATGACGATTAAGAAACTTAACATCCACGGAGGAAGAGGGATGATGAGCATCGCAACGATTAAAATAACCGCACCTAAAACCCCTATATCGCGAACTTTCATTTGTGTCCCTCCTACTTAAAACTTTAAATTTTCCGCTTAATTCGATATACATAAGCAAGCACTTCTGCCACTGCTTTGAAAAACTCTTCTGGTACTTGATCGCCAATTTCTACCTGATCATACATTGCTCGTGCTAATGGTCTATTTTCAACCATAATGACATCATGTTCTTTTGCAATCAGCTTAATCTTTTGAGCGATAAAGTCTGTCCCCTTCGCCACAACGCGTGGAGCATCCATACTATTCTCATCATATTTGAGGGCAATTGCATAGTGCGTAGGGTTTGTAATGACAACATCCGCGCTAGGAATTTCTGACATCATACGACGCATCGCCATTTCACGTTGACGCTGTTTGATTTTTGATTTAATTAGCGGGTCACCCTCACTATTTTTATATTCATCTTTAATATCTTGCTTAGACATTTTAAGATTTTTTTCGTAATCATGTTTTTGATACATCCAATCTAAAATGGATACACAAAGTAGAACGAGGGAAGCTGCAATTCCCATGATTCCTACAAGCTTGCCCACTGTAATCAGTGTAATTCCAGGGCTTTTAAAGGATAATGCCAAAACCTCTGGCAAATTCGTCCATACAATAATGGTCGTAACGCCACCAATAAAACCAATCTTTAATACAGATTTTATCAGCTCTACAATGGCCTTAACTGAGAATATTTTTTTTAATCCCTTGATTGGATCCATCTTCGTTAAATCAAATTTCATCGGCTCTAAAGTAAATAAAAAACCAAATTGTAAAAAGTTACCCGCTAAGGCTCCTACAAAGGCTATTGCCATTATTGGAACAACGATAAAAGCCATTTGTACTAAAGTTTCTGTAAAAAGGCGTATGACACTATCAATTGTAAGTGTTTCTACGCGTATATTATGGATAAAGGTTTGTCTAAAAAAAGCCAATAAATCGTCTCGCATTGAGCCTGCGAAGAAGAATAAAAAGATAAAGACCATGAGCATGACAATAGCACTGGAAATATCCTGACTTTTAACAACCTGACCCTTTTTACGAGCATCTTGGCGTTTTTTAGGTGTGGCCTTCTCCGTCTTTTCTCCGGAAAAATATTGTAAATCTAAGTCTAGTAGTAGCTTCATTTTACCCACCACCTAAAATTGCCATAAAATCTCGCATTGCATAGATCATGATACTGATCAGTTTTTGGATAACCTGAATCATAACAGCCATCATTGTAAATAACACTAAAAAACTTACACCAATTTTAATAGCAAAGCCGACTACAAAAATATTTAACTGTGGGACTGTTTTAGCAGTAATACCGAGCGATAAATCAACTAAAAACAATGTTGCGACTACAGGTGCAGCCATTTGAAAGGCAATGGCAAAAACAGCCGTAAATGTTGTTATAATAAATGTAATATAATTGTCACTCGAGAAATGAGGAAATCCTTGATCTATTGGTAAAAATTGATAACTGTAATGGATGCCATCAAGAATCATATGATGTCCATTAATCGCTAATAGTAAGAGCATTGCTAACATATTAAAAAATTGCCCAATTAAAGGACTTTGTGCCCCCGTTTGCGGGTCAATAATATTAGCGATAGCAAACCCCATTTGAAAATCAATAAAGCTTCCGGCTATTTGAATTGCCGACATGATGATATAGCCAACAAGTCCGAGTAACAGTCCAATGAGGGCTTCTTTCATCACTAACAGTATGTAATCACCATTAAAGGCAAATGGCTCAACGTCTATCGTATAATACATCATCCAAGCTAAAACGAGTGCGAGAGTTATTTTGACTTGTGCCGGAATCGTTCTGTACGAGAAGAAAGGAACCGTAACAAAAAATGCCGATACACGTACAAGTACTAACAAGAAAACCGTGAAGTGCGGAATTAATTCATTCATCTACTCACCCTATATAACGCGTTAAATTCTCAAAAATATCTCTCGCATAGCTTGTCACCTGGGATAACATCCATGGTCCGAAAAAAACTATGGCCACTAATACAGCGATAATTTTTGGAACAAATGCTAATGTTTGTTCTTGAATCGAAGTTGTTGCCTGAAAAATACTAACCGCTAAACCAGTGATTAAAGCAACTAATAGTAGCGGACCGCTTGTTAGAAGGATAATCATAATGGCACGCTCTGCAATTGAAATAACCAATTCACCTGTCATACTGTATCATCCCCTAAAAACTTTGTAGTAATGATTTCATCACGAGATACCAGCCATCAACGAGAACAAATAATAAAATCTTAAATGGTAATGAAATCATAACCGGCGGTAACATCATCATCCCCATCGACATAAGCGTACTTGCAACTATCATATCGATAACTAGGAATGGAATAAAAATCATAAAACCAATTTGAAAAGCGGTTTTAATCTCACTTAATGCAAATGCAGGAACAAGCATTGTTAGCGGAATTTCTTCCACTGATGCTGGTTTTTCTGCTTGATTGTATGTTAAAAATAAGTCAAGATCCTTTTGCCTTGTATGCTTACTCATAAATTCCTTAAAAGGCACACTGGCACGATCATAAGCTTCCTCAAGTCCGATTTCTTCTGAAAATAAGGGCTGCAATGCCTCTTTGTTAACCTCTTGGAACGTCGGAGCCATGATAAAGAAAGTTAAAAATAAAGAAAGACCAACAATGACTTGGTTTGGCGGCATCTGCTGTGTCGCCAAAGCCGTTCGAACAAATGATAAAACAATAACAATTCGTGTAAACGAAGTCATCAAAATTAATATACTTGGTGCCAGTGAGAGAACCGTTAACAGTAAAAGGAGCTTCACAGCATTGGAGACATTTGTCGGGTCGCTGTTGGACAAAATACTGATTGCATCATTCATTTATCATCATTCTCCTTTTGCTTCCATCTCTCCAGTTCTTCACTACGCTCCTGTTTAATTTCGGATATCTTTTTTTCAAATAGCTCACCAAATGAATCTTTCCCTTGCTCTGTGGATGAGCTCCCAATATTTTTTCTCTTAAACTTTGAAAATACTTCTGCAATATACGGTGATGATGCTGCAAGTTCTTGTCGTTCATTATAGAGTGCTAAAAGTGTTGCGACTTCTTCAGGATCAGTAATTTCACGTAACAGTTGAACATCCTCACCGACCCCAACTAAATAGAGTGTTTTCCCTACTTGTAATAACTGCACTGACTTTTGTGCACCTAACGATAAACCGCCTAAATTTTGTACCAATTGATTACGTTGAAAGTTTAAATTTCTTTTATTTAAAAACTTCATTAGCCCATAAAATAAAGCTACAACAAAAATAAGCGCCAAAACCATTTTTATGTATTCCCATGCAGATATATCTCCAGCTGCTGATACATCTGTATTTTGTGGAGCAGCTGGATCTGTATCTTCTTTACATGCTTCTGTTTTATTGATGCAATCATCAACACTTCCTGTGTTAGAATCAGCAGATACAGTAGCAGGTGTAGGGTACAAAAACAGGAAGGATACAAGAAATGCGAAAATCATCGTTAGACGAAATGATTTTAACATTTGCATGCTATCATCCTAGAGCTTTTTGAATCGCTTCAATTACACGATCAGCTTGGAAAGGCTTGACGATAAAGTCCTTCGCACCTGCCTGAATTGCATCGATTACCATCGCTTGTTGTCCCATTGCTGAACACATGATTACAGTTGCACTTGGATCAGAGCCCTTAATCGCTTTAAGAGCAGCAATGCCGTCCATTTCAGGCATTGTAATATCCATTGTTACTAAGTCTGGCTTCAGTTCATTGTACTTTTCGACAGCTTGTAAACCATCAGCTGCCTCTCCAACCACTTCAAATCCATTTTTCGATAAAATATCCTTGATCATCATGCGCATAAATGCAGCGTCGTCTACAATCAAAATTCTTTTAGACATGGTTAACTCCTCCAATTGAAACTATCTTAAATTATTTAAACGCTCTGCTTGACTTAAAACATCTGTAATGCGGACACCGAAGTTTTCATCAATAACAACGACTTCACCTTTAGCGATTAAACGGCTATTTACTAAAATATCAACTGGTTCACCAGCTAATTTATCTAGTTCAATAATCGAACCACTAGATAGTTCTAATATCTCTTTTACAGAACGTTTCGTACGTCCTAACTCTACAGTAACTTGCAATGGAATATCAAGTAGCATATTTAAATTTCTAGCTTCAGATTGCGAGATTACATCCGTATCAAAACTAGCAAACTGCGCTTGTTGAACATTGACAGGCTGAACAGGTCTTGCTGCGTAAGGAATCTGTTGCTGCTCTTGATACATTGGTTGCTGCTGTACTGGCGCCTCCTGCTGTTGATAAGCTGGCTGTGCTGGTGGTGCCGCTTGCGCTTGTGGTTGCACTGGCTGTGGTGCTACTGGTGCTTCAGGTGCAATCGTTGCAGCTACCGGTTCTTCTATTGTTTGTGTTTCTCCTAAAAGGGACTTAACAATATTTTGACTAAATTTAAGCGGTAATAATTGCATTAAATTTGAATCAATTAAATTACCAATACGTAATCTAAAGGATACTTTTACAAGCAAATCGTCTTCTGGAATATTTTCTCGTCCTTCATTTTGAGAAATATTCATCAAATCAATTGTTGGTGGAGAAATATCTACTTTTTTGTTGAATACAGTCGACATGGACGTGGCTGCTGAACCCATCATTTGGTTCATGGCCTCTTGGACAGCGCTTAACTGAATCTCACCTAAATCTGGCTTCGGATTTAATCCATCTCCACCTAACATTAAATCAGCAATAATCGCTGCGTCAGATTGTTTAATAACAAGTAAATTCATACCTGTTAAACCAATTGTATATTCAACTTGGACTGCCACATAAGGGTGAGGAAACTCCTCTTCTAACTTATTGCGGTTAATCATCGAAATACTTGGGGTAGTAATATCTACTTTTTGACCTAACAACGCTGAAAGTGCTGTGGCAGAGCTACCAAAAGATATATTACCTACCTCACCTAATGCATCTTGGGCAAACGAATCGAGATAATCCTCTACTCGTATATCGTTCATATCATCATTTGTAGAAGCTTCAGTGCCGCTGTTTTTATCTTCCAACGTTTCGCCCCTTAATAACGCTTCAATTTCTTCTTGGGAGAGCATTTCATCACTCATCTTCGTCTCCTCCTTTCAAAGGGTCGATAATTTGGATTGCTAATTTTTTGCCTTGCTTACCTGGTTGAACAGTAAATTTCGGTAATGTACCTACTTTTAACATTAAAGGATTTTCGATTTTTTGATCTAGTTGTATAACATCCCCAACTTGCATTGTCAGGAAATCCTCAATCGTGATATCTGTATTACCTAATTCAACGGTAAGTGGTAATTGCGCTTGTTTAACGCGCGTTTCAAGCATTTTTGTTTGTTCTGGAGACATCTCCTTCGTATTTGTTTGCATCCAGTAACGAACAGAAAGATTTGGAACAATAGGTTCCAGTACGACATGCGGAATACAAATATTAATCATGCCACTTGTTTCACCGATAATCGTATTTAGGGAAATGACAACAACTGTTTCATTTGGTGAAATCATTTGTAAAAATTGAGGATTCACCTCAAGCTCCACTAAAATTGGATCAATTTCCGCAACATTTTCCCACGCTTCACGTAAATTATCAAATGAACGTTCGAATAGGTTTGTCATAATTTTCGTTTCAATTTCTGTTAAATTATCTACATTACTATGACTTGATCCACTACCGCCCATTAAACGATCTAGCATGGAGTAGGCAATGTTCGGATTTATTTCCATCAATATATTACCATCTAATGGTGGCACTTCAAACACATTAATGAGTGTCATATTCGGAATCGAACGTACAAACTCTTCAAATGGTATTTGGTCCACTGATGCAACCGTTATCTGCACATAGCTTCTTAGCTGTGCAGAAAAGAAGGTTGTCAGTAGTCGTGCAAAATTTTCATGTATTCGGGTCAAACTTCGGATTTGATCTTTTGAGAATCGCAGAGCTCGTTTAAAATCATAGACCTTAACCTTACGCCCCTCATCCTCTTTCTTTATGTCGTCCGCTGACATTTCCCCAGTTGATATTGCGGAAAGCAGCGCATCTATCTCGGATTGAGATAACACATCTCCTGCCATTTGCCCACCTCCATTTCAAGCAGTTTTTCGTTTTATGAAGTGATAAAGGAGGTGAAATAAATCTCCTGAACTTCTCCCTCTTGCATCAATTCATTTATTCGTGTTTTTAATGACTTTTGGAAAACTTGTTTACCTTGCTTACCTTCTAAATCCTTTT
>Ga0213821_1000752_pt1 | contig 17978 bp, 18 predicted proteins | sample MC6MC0909MG_FD_179894 | JGI IMG/M metagenome (GOLD analysis project Ga0213821, IMG submission 179894) | Enriched soil aggregate microbial communities from Iowa State University, Ames, United States - MC6-MC0909-MG | ecosystem: Environmental > Terrestrial > Soil > Unclassified | place: USA: Iowa...
TTGCTTTTTCAAATTGAGCAGCTAGCTCTGGGAATTCTTGTTTATAGGCTGCAAATTTAGCATTCCAAGCTTCTTCTGGCTGTGCGCCTTGCACTTCAGCAGCAGCATTAAATGTATCATATACTTCAGCAGGAATTTGGAATGGTTCATGTGCCCATTCATAGGCTGCTTTCGTTAATACAACTTCATCTGTACCAAGTGGTGCACCATGTGAATCTGCTTTACCTGATTTATTTGGAGAACCGAAACCAATCACCGTTTTAACTTCAATCAGTGTTGGTTTGCCAGTTGATTTTTTAGCTTCCTCGATAGCTGAGTTAATGGCTTCAACATCTGTGCCATCTGCTACTTTTAAATAGTTCCAGCCATATGATTCGAAACGTTTTTGAACATTTTCTGAGAATGATTTTTCTAAATCACCATCAAGAGAAATATCATTAGAATCGTAAAGTACGATTAATTTTTCAAGTTTTAAGTGACCCGCTAAAGAAATAGCTTCTGCTGCTACACCTTCCATTAAGTCACCATCACCACAAAGTGCGAATGTATAGTGATCAACAATGTCATGACCTGGTTTATTGTAAGTAGCTGCTAAATGACGCTCAGCCATTGCCATACCTACTGTCATAGCAATACCTTGACCTAGAGGACCTGTTGTAGCCTCTACCCCAACTGTATGACCATATTCAGGATGTCCTGGAGTTAATGAATCCCATTGACGGAAGTTTTGAATTTCCTCCATTGGTAAGCCGTAGCCACCTAGATGAAGTAAACTGTACAGTAGCATCGAGCCATGACCTGCTGAAAGTACAAAACGATCACGGTTAAACCATTTCGGATTAGCTGGATTATGGTGAAGTTGTTTTGTCCAAAGCGTATAAGCCATTGGCGCTGCCCCCATTGGTAAACCTGGGTGACCTGAATTTGCTTTTTCAATTGCATCGATTGACAATGTTCGGATAGCATTAATCGCTAGTTGATCCGCATGTTGAGTCATTTTGTTGTGACATCCTTTCTCGTCCTATATATTGTTCTTCTACAGTTTAGTCAACATTGTCACAGAAAACAATGCTTTTGTTATACTATTTACTCTTTGTAACATACTTTATCTTTATTCAGTAGAAAATCCAACCTCATTATAAAGTAATAGTTATAATATTTTCACAGCCATAAACCATATAAGGTCAACTGAATAAAGATAATGCCTCCGGCGGATGTCACGGATTTTGAATGGAGTGAATTGTGCTAACACAATTCAAAATCCGGACTCAATTACGCTGAGGCGTAATTGATCTAAATGTGTCACATTAATTTAGAAATTTATTTTTTTTCGCTTGTTTTACCTTTTCAGGTGTTACATCATTTCCTTCTATATCTACCACTTTTACATTTTCAATGGTATCACGCATAGTTGCTCTAAATGTATCTAAATACTCTTTACGAAGTGCTGTCTGCTCCTTCGCTTCCGCCTCCGATAATGTTCCATTCTTTGCTTTGGCAGAAAGTTCATTGATTCGCTTAATTTTTTCCTTTGATAACATAGTTACACACCTTTCCAGTACATATCTTAATGTATTTGGTATGCAAAGTATAGCATGTATTCCCTTAAAATGCAGTTATACCAACCCTTTTGCTTTAGTAAAAAATACCACAGATTACATGACTTTCAGGAGATAGATGTGTATAACTATAGTAGAGCCTTTAAAAATTTACTTGCATGGAGGAAAATACATGAAGATAGAAACAAATAGATTACTTATTCGAAATTTTAAGGAGGACGATTGGCAGGCAGTCTATGACTATACATCCGATAGCCAGGTGATGAAGTATATTCCTGAAGGTGTTTTTAACGAGGACATGGCTAAGAAATTTGTATCAGACAATAGTGGCGATCAGGCAAAATACTTTCCAGTTACTTTAATAGAAGAGAATTTGATAATTGGTCATATTGTTTTTCATCAATATTTTGGCGACCATACATATGAAATTGGCTGGGTCTTTAATCCGAAATTCTACAACAAAGGCTATGCTTCTGAGGCAGCAAAAGCTGTACTACACTATGGGTTCAAGGAAATGAACCTTCATCGAATCATCGCAACGTGCCAGCCAGAGAATATTGCCTCCTATCGAGTAATGGAGAAAATCGGCATGAGACGTGAAGGATATTTTAAAAAATGTATCCCAAATGGTGATGAATGGTGGGATGAATACTATTATGCTGTTTTAGGTGAGGAGTGGGTATAGCGAATATTGCTGTGACAATCAAGCAAAGTGAATATTATAGGGACTTCTAACAAATTTGCCAATAAGGATAAATACTAAATGCACTAGAAGCCTTTTTGGCCCCTTAAGTTAGAATTTTATTATGCAGTTAATTGGCTGGCATATGTTCGGTATTTTACTGGACTCATGCCATCCAGTTTTTTGTTTATTTTGTTCATTGTTTCCTTTCTAGAGATATTCATATCATCTTCTATAGAATATTATCGTCAATTATTAGAGCTATTCACTGAACATTATGAGGACAAAAATTTACCTACAAATTTATAAAAGTGAAATTATATGATTAATTGAGTCAATTTCATAAATCATATTTTTCCAAGAGCTAAGACTGCCCCTATTAAGAAAACTTACGTTTCTAAAAATTATGCCACTTGAGTTTGTGTATGTAATAAAGCATTCAGACAATCTACTGCCAACCTGCAGGCATTATAAATAAACGTCACCTGGTTGAAATGAAGTTTCGCTTTTCTTCCTGTTCTTTGACGGACATTGTTTAACTGAAAATATTGTTTTAAATAGGCATTCACACGCTCTACAGCGGTACGTTCCTTATAAAGTTGTTTCCAACGTTCAGAGCCACGTGCTGGATAGGTGAATTTTCGTAAATCCATGTCGCATTTTATTTTGAAAACCTTCTGACAGAGAGAATCATCACGTAACGGACAACTTGCACATTCCTTTGGTCTTGTAAACTTTAGTGTTTGATATTTTTCATCAAAGCTGTCGTAACAGTAGCTGTGTTCACGTACACATGTCGGTCTAAAATGCTCATCAAATCCAAGATACTCGCCTTCATTGCGGATATTATAGGGAATCACTGCACGCATTTGATACGCGTGTAATTGACGGTAAATGGGCTCAAAATCATACCCTGCATCCAATATAGCGGTTGTGAAATGCTTTGGAAATTGGTCTTCTACTTTTTTTAAAAGAGGAATCGCAGCTTTACTATCTGACAAATTGGCAGATGTCATGAGGCTTCCAATGATATATTGACTCTTGGTTGTCACAGCGAGATGCCCTTTAAAGCCAAACCAAAACGTATTTTTGCCGTCACTGTTCTTTTTGATGTCCCAATTCGGTTCGATGGGTGCATCTTGCCACAATGTCACCATTGGCGTATCGAGCTGATGCCTGATTTCTTTTTCATAAGTCGACTGATTGGCTTCGATTTCTACTTGTTTCGCAAGCCAATCCTCCCGTTCTTCTTTTGATTTTCGTCCACGTTTTTTTGGTGGTGCAAGCTCTTTTTTCTCAGTAGGTTTCGCCGCATCGCGTGATTCAAAGTGTGTGGCATCAATCGCGAGATGTTCATCATCAAGAAATCCTTCTCTAAAAGCTATTTGTATTAATGTATCTTGCATCACATCAAGTACATCAGATTGACTAATGACATCAATCATACGCGAATAAGACGCTTCAGAAGGCACAACATCAGAAACAAGAAAACCACAATCCAACCGGAATAAAGGATCGTTGACCAAACGTTTAATTAAATCCTTGATCGTTGGAATACGCTCTACTATGCGGATAATTAGGGATTGAATCATCGCACCATAGTTTAATTCACGTGGGGCACCACGTAATGTCCTCTTCAAAAACAACTGAAAAATAGGTTGTACGTCGAAAGTGGCAAAAATCGCATCAAAACGATGAGAACTTTCCATTTTCAATAATCATTGGTTTAGAACCCTTGAGACTTAAGGGATTAGAATTATGAAATTAAATCAATTACAAATAATTTGTTTGTGAAGCACCGTTAAGGAACTACTTAATGGTGTTTTTTTGTACTTACATAAACATTAAAGTCTAAACTTTATCATTTAATTATATCTTTTTCTGGTAACAAAATTATTAGCATTCCATATATACATAGCATCATAAATAGTTTAATTTATATATTTGGAATATTATACAATTTGTTTTATTAAAAAAAATATATAAGTGGTATAATTAACCATATACAAATAAGGGGGTTTTATCCAAATGAGAAAAAAATTATCATTTTTATTAGCGTTGTTAGTTCTAACAGTCTTCGCTTTTTTACCTAGCTCAGGACTTGCTAAAGCATCAGAAAATCTTACACAACAAGAAATTGATAACTTATTAACAAACAATGGTGTAATATCACCTACAAGTAGAGTTACCACTTCAGATGAGATGACTGCAATAGAAAATTACTATCAAGAAAACCCTAACGCAGTAGAAGAAAATATTGAAGTAATACTGGAAAAATTAAATTTAGAGCAAGTTGAAATAATCTCTACAGAAGAAATCAACCAATTCAATAACATCAATACAAAAAATATTCAGCCAATGAACACTCTACCTAATGCAGGCATGGTAATGTTCCGTAATGTGACCCATTCTGATAAGCTTTTTTATGCAACATTATATGCCAGAAACATTGGAGTAGATAGTATCGATCAAATAGGTGGAAGAGTTTACGGTTATGCAATATTACCAAACACAGATTATTCAACAATTGTCCTTAATGAATTTTTCAATGAAACTTACATCAAACCATTCTTAGATAGAAAAATAGGGGATTACAATTTTGCTCACCACAAAAACAGAGCTTCTTTTATGGCAGAATATGTAGTGAGAGAGGGAGATCAAGTAGTAACACCTACTCCTGCTGGTGTTAGTTTTGTAGGTATGAAATAAAAAAGGGCACCTTATGATTTTTTCATAAGGTGTTTTTTAATTTTTATTATTTCTGTAATGTAAAAAATATACTATCCTTCATACTATAATAAGCAGAATTTGTAATCCATTCAAAAGAATAAACAATAGAATTTTCATCCGCAAATTCTACAAAAAAAGTTATATCATCAAAGTTACACAATAAATTACTAAGAAGCTCAACATTCTTAAAATCATTTTCCTTCTTAAAAACCCCCACCGCTTTCTCTAAAGAGTCTCTCAAAGCAGCTCTTTCTGTAACTTCTACCTTGTCGGAAATTTGCTGCAAACATTTTTGAGGCCCTCTTAATAAATCTGTAATCTCGCGTTCAGTCAAATGTTTAGAATTATGTGAATTTTTCAATACATCCTCTCCTTTTTAACTTCCTAATTGATACCATTTTAAGTTAAAATCAATACATTCAATTTTCTTAATTTTATTAATTATACCAATAAATTGGTTCTTCACCAAAAGTCGTGGGTGACAAAATCAGCGATCTGTTTCTAAAAAATTACATGATATCAATTTAACATTTATGAAAAAAGCACCAATTTAGTTGAATGGGTGCTTTTTTGTGTCATTATGCTGTTCCAATCAATGTCTGTATAGCATTTCAAGAAAATCCATTTAAACTACCTGATAATGTGATAATTGAGAGCTTGTATTAATCATGCTCTTCTCTTTCATCAGTGGGATGATAAAAACTCCCACTGACCTTCCATTATTCACCTATTACCTTTTCTTGATGCTCCCGATACCTTCGATGTACTGTTGCCTTGCTGACATCAAAGCCTAAGCCTTGAAGCGTCATGGCAATTTCCTCGAATGTAAAGCCTTTGTTTCGAAGCTTAATAATTTCCTCAATCGGGACTTCCTTACGCTCCTGCCCATTTGGATTTCCACGATTCGATAAATTATTTTCAGGTCTATAGCCCTTTTCCACAGCTCGACGCATACCACGCCTTATTTTAGCATTATGGATTCTACGCTGGTATTCCTCTACGATCGCTAATATTTCTAGCAGCATTGTATCCATTTCATTTAATTGTACAGGTCCTGCATCCCGCATGGAGAAAACATCCGTTTCTGTTTTTTGCAATAAATGCAGCACAGCCATTCTGGCATTCCCACGTCCTAAGCGAGTTTCATCCTGGACAAATAATGCATGAATTTTCTCTTCTTTAATGAAATCAAGCATTTCGAGTAAGCCATCTCGCTCCACATCATAGCCACTATGCTGATCTAAAAAAATGCCCTTTATATTATAGCCCTGCTCCTTGGCATAGCGCGTTAATTCTTCCTGCTGACGCTCAAGCGAGGAACTTTGTGTCTCTTTTTCTGTACTCACGCGGCAATAGATTACAGCCGATTGTTTATTTATCATGGTTCATTTCTCGCAATTTCAATAGAGTTTATGGGATTGGCTTGGTTTCCCACCACTGGAATGACTAATGATTTACCCGCAATAATTTGAACATCTGGTAATTCATTTTCTGTCTTTACTAATTTAATCCAGTCTTCCTTACTCATTTTACCACGGTATTGCTCTGCTAACGACCATAGGCTATCGCCATGCTCGACTTGTATTTCCTTGTAAGTCACCTCACCAGGATCTGTTATGTAAAGGTATCCTGTAAACAGTAAGCAAGCCCCTAATAAAATGGAGATATGCGGATTTTTCTTTAACCAATTCATCATTATAACCTCTTTTCTAGAATGTTTGTTCGGAATGTATGTTCTTATAATAGTGCGAACAAACGTTTTTGTCAAACACTTTTCGAACCTATGTTTGCATAAGTGTTCGCATTCTGCTATACTATCTAATAAGTAGAAATAAAAGAAAAAAGAGGTGAGCAATCATGAAAAAAGTTTCGAAAAGACAAGAAGACATTTTAGCCTTTATCAAAGAAGAAGTACGTGCAAAGGGGTATCCACCATCTGTACGTGAAATTGGCGAAGCAGTTGGACTTGCTTCAAGCTCAACAGTTCATGGACATTTAGCTCGTTTAGAACAAAAGGGCTTTATCCGCCGTGACCCAACAAAGCCACGTGCCATTGAAATATTGGAGCCAGAAGATTCGATCCAGAAGCAAAGTGTTATTCACGTCCCTCTTGTGGGTAAGGTAACAGCAGGTTCTCCAATTACAGCTATTGAAAATATTGAAGAGTATTTCCCGCTGCCAGATACTTATGGGACAAGTGAGGATCAATTATTTATGCTAGAGATTATGGGTGAATCCATGATTGAAGCTGGTATACTTGATGGAGATTTAGTTATTGTAAAGCAAAAATCAACGGCTGATAATGGGGATATTGTCGTGGCAATGACAGAAGAGGATGAAGCAACGGTTAAGCGTTTTTTTAAGGAAAAAAATCATTTCCGCTTACAGCCTGAAAACTCCACAATGGAGCCAATTATTGTCGATCAAGTTTCAATTTTAGGACAAGTTGTAGGCCTTTATCGTCGTGTGCACTAAAAAATATAAAATTTTCGGATGATTTTAAGAGGCTGATATGTTCCCTGATGAGCATATACCTCTTTTTCTTAATTTGAGACATAGAACAAAATACGATCTACATAGGGAGTGCATCTATTTGAAACAAAAAATTAAGCAGGCTGTACAAGAGGCTTATACGACAATGTTTAGCTCCTTAAACGATGAACAAATTTATGCGGCTGTTTTAGTGACAGATGGTGATTGTGGAAGCCTTTATTTAACAATGGGAACCGAAAAATCACTTATTGAAATTGGTCAGAACTATGAGGACGATCCCGAAAACTATCGTTTTTTAAAGGATGAATATTTACATTATGATGAAACGGATATGCTCGAAAAGGTAAGTCGTGAATTATTAGATACAATATTGCATATCGAAGACGAGGAATTTGTTAAACATAAAGAAATGCTTCATCAAGCAATGAGTGATACGATGTTTGAATTGAAGCAGGAGGGCATTATCGACGAAAGCATTTTTGTTTTTATTTCGGTGACTGATGATGACGAGGATGAAATATTGGAGCTAACGTCAGCAAAGCGCTGTAATCCAAATCACCCCTTACTCCCTGCATTTATCCGTAATTGGCAGTATTAAATACCTTTACGAAGATGTCGAACAAAATTTTTCGCCATCTTCCTTTATCAAAAAAAGAATCCACTTTACAATGGATTCTATTCCTCTAATTTGAATGTTAGGCTTGCCTTTATAAAAGCAGTAAATATTTTCTTTGACACTTCATCTCCTGCCATCGCCTGCTCTTCTGGATGCCACTGTACCGCCAGACAAAACGGGTGATCTTCATATACGACCGCTTCTACAATCCCATCACTGGATTTTGCAGCAACCTTTAATTTCTCAGCTAATACGTTGACAGCTTGATGATGAAAGGAATTTACGGCTATTTTCTCTTTCTCGGTGATTCTGTTTAATAATGAATCAGGTGTAACCGTAACATAGTGGGTAGCAACACCCCGAGCTGCCTGCTGCATATGCTTTAATAATTTTTTACTATGATATTCACTCTCCATATCCTGATAGACATTGCCTCCAAGGGCAACATTTAATATTTGAATACCACGACATATACCAAAAATCGGCATCTTGCGAATAAAGGCTGCCTCGATTAAAGCAAGCTCTACAGAATCTCTTTCAGGGTGTACCTTCCCTAATTTGGGTGCAGGCTCTGCATCAAATAGAAATGGATGGACATCACAGCCTCCCGACAGCAATAACCCGTCTGTCAACGACAAAGTTTGTGCAACATCCTCCTCTATACCAGGTGGAATAATGAGCGGAATGCCTCCAGCTTCGATAATACTATTGCTGTAGGCAGCATTTAATCTTGCTGACAAATCATCCTCCACAAAGGCTGTTATGCCAATTACTGGCTTCACTTTATCCCCTCCATAATTTCAAGTTACTCCTTACCATAACCCAAGATACCAATTCATCAAGGTATCTCCATAAAAATAGACAACTATAGCTGCAATAGCAATGGATGGGCCAAATGGAATTGGTGTCTTTCTTCCCTGCTGTCTTGCCTTTAACACTATAATGCCAACAACCATCCCTATCACAGCAGCTATAAATAGTGTTAATAGTGTATTGATTGTCCCCAATACAAGCCCTAGTAAAAAGAATAATTTAATATCTCCCCCACCCATACCACCTTTTGACAGGACAGCTATACTATATAATATGCCAAAGCCAACAACTGCACCCAGCAAGCTATCCCACCATGGGGTTAACGGTGAAAGTACACGTCCTATGAAGAGCAATGGTAGAAAAAAAAGCAGGACTTTATCAGGAATAAGCATATAGGCAAAATCTGATACTACGATAATGACAAGTAATGATATCAGCAATATAGCTACAAAAAATTCTACGTTAAAGCCTAGTTTCCAATAGGCAAATGCGAATAAAACCCCTGTAATCAGCTCCATTAAAGGATAAATCCAAGAAATTTTCTGTCCACAACTACGGCATTTTCCTCCTAGCCATACATAGGACAATACAGGTACTAAATCAAGGGCTGTTAGCTGCCTTTGACAATTTGTGCAATGTGAGGGTGGTCGCACAATGGACTCCTTGATAGGTACACGTAAGCCCACCACATTAAAAAAAGAGCCAAAAACAAGCCCAAAAATAAATACTGTCACGGTATAAGCCATCTCCATTTTTATGTCCTCCTAAACTAAGAGGCGCCCATACATATGAAGTATGCGCGCCTATCTTTATTCTTGTCCCTCGTAATAGAACGTCGTAATCTGTACAGTAGCCTTAATGATAGTATCCGCCTCTTTGTCCAGCTTTTCTTTCTCACCAGGAAGAGACATTTTAATCGTATCAATTTTCATAACTCGCTCAAGCTTTTCCACTTCCTTTAAAAAGGTAACCATTGAGTCAAATGTTAAGGCCCCAATATCAAAGGTAAAGGTTACTAGCTTTAGCTCTAGTGGAATGTTTTCCTGAGCAATCGTAGAAATAGGCGGAGTTTCCGTATTCTCTTGATTTTCCTCATTGACTTTTGCTTCTGCCTCAGCAACTGTATTCGTTTGACCCACATTGGCATCCGCCACAGGCTCATCATAATTATTAAAGGTAAGCGACTCCATGCGCGTACCTGTTACCTCTTCAATTTCCACCATATCCCTTAATACCTGTTCAACCGCTCTTACACTAGGCACTTTTTTTTGCATCTCCAAAGTTTCCTGCATCGGAACCTCGAGCTGCTCATCAAAGGAGGTAAGGGATTGCTTTAAGCTTTTAATCTCGGATTGCAGACTTTGAATACTAGCTTCCTTTGCTTGAACCTCCTCTCTCTTTGGCAAAATAACATAATAATAGAGCGCAAATAATAAGGAGGCTATCAACAGGACAAGCAATAGTATGCCTGATTTCTTACTATTTAGTAATCTCGTCATGAGCTTCGTCCCCCTACCAGATACATAAAGTCAATAGTGGCTGTAATGGACACAGCGTAACGAGGCATCTGCTTAAATTTTTCCTCAGCAGGTAAGTCCTTGTCCTGCTCTCCTAGCTCAATGTCAAAATTAGTGATAGAGCCAATTTGGGCATCTGTAAAATAAGGGCTTGCTAATAAACGCTCGACATATTTAGAAATAGCTGTCATTGTTTCAAAATCTGCCTCAATTGTTACTTGGTTTGTGCCAAATGAATAGCTACGTAAATAGCTTGGACTTGGTAGCAATGCATTTGTTTCATCAATTAAGGGCGTTACGGGATAAGCAACACTTTGTACATATTGAACAGATTGCTTTAATGAGCCTGTATTTTGACTTTGCTTTGTGGCGATATCATTTCGTAGCTGCTCCTGTCTTTCCACTAATCGTCTCTCTTCTGCTGATAAATCCTTTAACGCTGTCCTAGCATCAAAAAATAGATAGGTCATAAACGCTAAAATAATAAGAATAATTGCTAGAATAATATTAATCAACAATGGCGAGGTTTTCCGCTTCTCTAATTTCGGTAAGAGGTTAATTTCTGGAATCATCCGTGAACCTCCTTCAAGGCTAGTCCAAGCAAGGAGGAAAACGCTCTTGTAAACTGTGGAAACTTCTTCTGCAGCATCTGATCATTTAACTCGGTTAATGGAACACCTAAATTGGCACGTAGAAACTCACTAATGGTAGGTAATAAAGGGTTGTCCCCTAAAATAATAATCTCATCAACAGATTTTTCACCCTTATGTAAAGAAAAACGGAAGAAGTTCATCATACGATCAATTTCCAGCACCTGATCCATAACAATCATCCGGTAATCCTCAAGCTCTCCGTTAAATTGAAAGTTATAGCTATATTCGCCCTGTGCCTTGCTTTCCCATTGCTCCATATTCGTATCAATGGACTGATAGCGTAAAAATTCCACATTGCCCTGTGAAAATATGCTAATGGACAGCTCATTAATAGACCATTCTGCAATTAAATAGGTTTTATCCATCTCCAATAGCTGCAAATGGTGCAATAAACGAATATTACAAAGAGCACGGATATCCGCTGCCTCTGGCTCTAGTGCAATATCGAGGAGCATCGCCACAATTTTATTCACTTCCTCTGAGGGCGCGGCATATAATTGTGCCTTACCATCAAGCAGATCAACATCATAAACATCAATCAGTGGCTCCTGAAATGGGAGATGAATCGAGTGCCCAATCTCCATTTCCGCATAGCCTCTAAGCTCCTCTGGCTTCAAGTCATGAGGGACATCAAAGCTTTTCAAAAGAACAGACATATCCGGCACAAACATTCGAGCCAATTGTTTTTTGCCTACCCAGTTCGCGACCTCTTGATTCATCGCTTCAAATAAAGCGACCTCATCATGGATAATGCCATTTTCAAGAATGCCATGTGCTAATGGCAGCTCATAATGCCGCCAACGTGAAGGATCAGGCCCTTCCGCCACAATGGCACGCAGAACATAATCCTTCAATTCGAGGGAAACATACGATTTTTTCTTTCTCTTGAACATGTGGAAAGACCCCCTTTTTAAGCTAGTACATAGGTGAATTAATTAGTCATCCATTTCCCACCCAGAAATGCATGGATGCATTTCTGGGGAGGTTTGGAGAACTAATTTAATCAGTTTTAGATCCTACTATATACTCAGAGTCAATATCGCTACCTTTTTTAGTATCTTTATTAATTTCTTCAAGTGATGTTCCTTTAAAAAGAATAGTACCTTTTAATACGTTTTTAACAGTAGTAGTTATTCTAAGTTCAGTCTTTGCAACACTTGTTCCATCAGCAGGTAATTTACCTGTAGACTTTAAAAAACCAAATTTTATTAAATCAGTAGCAGTTACGGAACCACTTGCACCTGGAGTATCCGTATAGTACAAATTCGCTGCATTAATAATATTAGTTGCATCTGCCTTCACAGCAGTATAACGTGAATTTTCAATAATATTGCCAATCGCAGGGATAGCAATTGCAGCAACTATCGCTAAAATAACGACGACCGCTAATAATTCAATTAGCGTTAAACCCTTCTGATTTTTCAAAAGCTTTTTGTTCATTAATTTTTTGAACATACTCATTTCCTCCTTAAACTATTTTTTCTATATGAAGTGTGTCGACACGAACTTCCTTCTTAAAGATAGACAATTCAATACTGCACTAATATATTGATTAAGTATTAGTCTATCAGTCTAGAAAAATATTCAAAAATACTACTATTACATATTTTCGTATAACTGGAACATTGGTAAGAAAATCGCTGCAACAATAATCCCCACTACCGCTGCCAGCACTAAAATCATTAATGGCTCAACAAGTGATTTTAGCGTATCGACTGACCGATCTACTTCCTCCTCATAAAAATCCGCTACCTTTTCTAGCATATAATCGAGTGAGCCTGTTCGTTCACCGATAGCAGCCATTTGTGAGACAAGTGGTGGAAATAGCCAGCTTTTTTCAAGGGGCTCGGATAAGGTGCCACCCTTTTCTAAATTATCACGAGCCTCTACAACTACCTTGGCAATAACAGGATTGCCTGCAACCTTTTCAACGATGGTTAAGGCATTTAAGATTGGCACAGAGCTGCTAAACAGTGTAGCTAATGTTCGCGTCATGCGAGCAATAACGCTTTTTTGCATTAATGGACCAAATATAGGCATACGCAAAATGGTAATATTGATTGAATAATGAAAGTCTTTATTTTTTTTATATAAAAGGTTAAAGACAACTACGATAATAACCAAGGCTAGAATCACAAAATACCAGTTAGCGATAAGCCAATCACTGATCCCAACAACAATTACTGTCAGCAAAGGCATTTCCAAATCCATATCCTTAAAGGTAGCCATAAAGGTTGGTACAATAAAGACCATTAAAAACAATCCAACACCAATGGTTAAAATAGATAAAATCGCAGGGTATGTAAGCGCCGATGTTATTTTCTTTTTGATGCTATACTGCTTTTCCAAGGTATTGGCTAGTCGATCCAATGTATCGTCAATGCTTCCTGTAGCCTCACCGGCCCGCATCATATTAACAAATAATAATGGAAATGCCTTTGGATGCTTGGCTGCGGCATCTGAAAAGGCTGTACCGCTCCGAATATCCTCCTCTACCTCCAGCAAAGCCTTTTTTAACGTTTTATTTTTGGTTTGCGCGGCTAAAATTTGGGTAGCCTCTACAACCGAAATACCAGCACGTATTAATGTGGCATACTGGCGGCAATAGACAACAAAGTCCTGATGCTTTACCTTTCGTGCAATCGCAAGCTCCTTATGTAAAATACTAGTCGATTCCTGTACCTCACGCGCATTAATGCCTTGCTTTCGTAGCTTATCAATCGCAGCCTGTTTATTTGATGCTTCAATAACACCCTTTTTTTGTACGCCTGCTTTTGTGCGCCCATGATAGCGAAATACGGTCAACTATATTCCCCCGCATTCATATACGGTCTAGCATCCTCAAGTGAGATTTTCCCTGTTGTAATTAACTGCTGGATCGATGATTGAAGCGTATGCATCCCTAGTGCCTTACTTGTTTGCATTACACTCGGAATTTGATGTACCTTTTCATTGCGAATTAAATTCGAAATAGACGGTGCCTGCACAAGAATTTCTGTTGCTGCAATACGTCCCTTTACATCCTTGCGAACAAATAATCTTTGTGAAATAATACCCTGCAGCACATTGGCTAGCTGTACGCGTATTTGTGCCTGTTGATGAGGTGGAAAAACATCGATAATACGATCAATTGTCGTTGGTGCACTACTAGTATGTAGTGTCGCCATCACTAAGTGCCCTGTCTCTGCAGCAGTTATTGCTGTAGAGATTGTTTCATAGTCACGCATTTCCCCTACTAAAATAATGTCAGGGTCCTGACGTAGCGAAGCCCGTAAGCCATTGGCAAAGCTTTTCGTATCGACACCGACCTCACGCTGATTAATAATGGATTTTTTATGAGCGTGTAAGTATTCGATCGGGTCCTCAAGTGTAATAATATGCTTTGCTCTTGTTTCATTGATGTAGTCAATCATGGCAGCTAATGTTGTGGATTTTCCAGAGCCAGTAGGACCTGTTACTAAAAGTAATCCCTGTGGCTTTTCGGCAAGCTGATAGAGCACCTGTGGCATATTTAACGTTTCAATCGATGGTATTTTTGCCTCGATTAAACGAGCCGCCACCGATACCTCATTGCGCTGGTGATAAGCATTAACACGAAAACGACATTTTCCAGGTAGAGAATAGTTAAAATCGGTCTCCCCCTTCTCCTCGAATTCCTGTTGCTTATGAACGGGCAAAATCGTTTTCACCATTTCTAATAAATCGGCACTTTCTAATGGCTCCGTGCCATAGTGCTCAAGCTGACCGTGAATTCGATAAACAGGTGGCACCCCTTTTGTTAAATGTAAATCCGATGCCTTCACTTCAAAGGAACGATGTAATAACTCAATAATTGAATATGCTGTCATTGGGCTCACCTCCTACTCTTTACTTGCAACACGTAAGATTTCAGATATTGTTGTCTGTCCTACTGCAACCTTTTGTAAACCATCCATTAGCAATGTTTTAAAGTGTTGCTGCTTCATATATTCTCTGATTTTCTGATCGCCCACCTCATGGATAATCAATTCCTTGACATGCCGATCAACGGGTAGGATTTCATGAATAGCCATCCTCCCTCGGTAACCAGTAAAATTACATGCTGCACAGCCACGTCCCTTACGTCCCTGCGTCACATCGGGAATGCCATTATCTTTGAAAATAGCTAACTCATATTCAGTAAATGTATAAATCTCAGAGCAATCTCTACAATTTCGTCTAACAAGACGCTGTGCCATAATACCGACTAACGAAGATGACAATAAAAATGATTCAATGCCCATATCCTGCAAACGTGATATAGAATCGACGGCACTATTGGTATGCAGGGTACTTAACACTAAATGCCCTGTTAATGAAGCTCGTGTCGCAATTTGTGCTGTTTCTAAATCTCTAATTTCCCCAATCATGACAATATCTGGATCTTGACGCAAAATAGAACGTAGCCCTGTTGCAAATGTGAGCCCAACCTCTTCCTTTACCTGAATCTGATTCACACCCGCCAATTGATACTCAACAGGATCTTCAACGGTAATAATATTGACACCATCATCGTTTAGTTCATTTAATGCCGCATACAGTGTTGAGGATTTCCCCGATCCAGTTGGTCCTGTTATGAGGACAATACCATTGGGATGTGCAATCATGGAGCGAAATAATGCCTCATTTTGATCTGAAAAATCAAGCTGCTCAATACCATTTACAGCGTTTGCTAAATCTAAAATACGCATTACGACCTTTTCTCCATAAACGGTTGGTAGGGTGGAGAGTCGAATATCAATCGGTCGGAAATTAATCGTTGATTTAATACGTCCATCCTGAGGAATTCGATTTTCTGTAATATTAAGATTTCCCATAATTTTTATTCTGGCTAACACAACACTTTGCATATTTTTTGGCAAGGAACGCTCTGTTCTAAGGACACCATCAACACGATATCGTACACGTAGCTCGGTTTCCTGTGGATCAAAGTGAATATCACTAGCTCGTTGTGCTACACCATTTGCAATAATTTGATTAACAAGGCGAACAATTGGTGAATCCTCACGCTCGATATCCGTTTGCATATCGATGCTGGATGTTGCCATATCAGACAGGGCTGCATCCATTGATTCCTGTAAATCATAGTATTTAGTAATTGTTCGATACAAATCGTCTTTCGCCGCAATACTTGTTTCAATTTGACAGCCTGTAGCCATACGCACTTCTTCAATAGCAAAGTAATCCATCGGGTCTGCCATGGCAATAAAGAGCTTATTTCTTTCCTTGCGCACTGGCATAATGTTCGCGCGTTTTGCTAATTCAGCAGGTATCAATTGAAGTAGATCAGGGCTAATCGTATATTGGTTTAAATTAATATGAGGAATCCCAAGCTGAAACTCGAGGACTTCAATAAGCTGTTGTTCTGTTAAGTAATTCTTTTTAATTAAAAAGTCCCCAAGCTTTTCTTCTTTTGACTTTTCAGTTAATGCATACTCTAATTGCTGTGATGTAATAACACCTGATTCTACGAGTAAATCACCCAGTCGTTTCCGTCCAGCTTTTGCTGCCATGAAAGTACTCCTCTCTTTTAAGGACTTGTTTGTACAAAATTTCCGCCCTTATCATAGTAGCCATAGACAATTTCTGGTCCATCCTGCTTCTGCTCTGTTGCAGATGTATTTGCATCAGGTAAACCATTACCATCTAAATCCATCTGCAAATCAGAATCTGTTGCTGTCTTTTGCTGATCTGTCACGACACTTTCAGAGGCTTCCAGCTTACGGGATGATCGTACAACAATACGGTTGATGGGAGCATAATAGTCTCGGCTAACAAGCTGTTCCTCTGTAGAGCTTCCATTAGCATGGATGGAGCGATAAATTTCAATACGAACGCCCTCCTGCCCCTCCTGCTCAATCTTCTCCTGACCAGCAGCGAGTTCATCTGAATAGCGAGCTATAATTCTCGGTCTGACAATCTTATCCTTCGTCACACGAACGGTCACTTCCTTGTCTTTTTCCGCAGACCATATTTCAATTTTCAACTGATTTCCTTCAATCGTAGCTGTTAGTTTACTAAGCTGAGCTGAGGTATTCACAAATTGCAAATCCTTGGCTAGCACCATATTCACCTCTGCTTCCAATCCTTGCTGTAGGTAAGAAGGTGGAACGGCTTGAGCATGACGTTCTACAATGGCATAATCTGTTTGTAGTATCGTGCTATAGACCATTGAAGCTATAAAATTAAGGGTTTCTGTATGCACCGTATTCGCCTGCTCTCCAAGCAACTGTAGCAGTGACATCTTTTGGTTCGGTGCGATTAATTGATTATTCAGCGTATCGAGCAATCCCTCTAAATTATCAACATTCTTCGGAATATCACATATTTGAAAAGCAATTCGTTCATTCTCTAATGAACGAACATCGACTAATTCTGCATTAATCTGATGGCTGCCTAAATTCCCAGCCTGATTTAGAATCCTCGTAATCGTTTCCTCTGTTTCCCATTGCGATTTATTTTTCACAGCTTTCTTTGTATTGACACCAGCTATTACAGGGATCGGGAGCTGAACAGTTCTTTTACTTTCCCAAAAGGCAAACCACGGCTTTTTTGACAGCTCCTCAAATTGTGATACTACCTGCTCTATATCAAACTGTACATCATGTGCATCCAGTTCCTGTTCCGTACCACCACCACTAATAATAAGAGGTGTTTCCTGCCATTTCTCCACAGCATCACGAAGAATTTGGAGGATCTCTTCTTTATTCAGCCCTTCAACAGCAATACCACCAATTGTCGAATTTTCAGGACTTTCTTTCGCAAATACTATGCCATTTAGCACAAGTGATGGAACAAAAAATCCTACAATTAGAACAATCGCTAAAATGACGCTAATTATTTTTATGTACATTTTCATCCATCTCATCCTTCCATTCACTAATGGAATTTCTATTT
>Ga0213821_1000758_pt1 | contig 17887 bp, 18 predicted proteins | sample MC6MC0909MG_FD_179894 | JGI IMG/M metagenome (GOLD analysis project Ga0213821, IMG submission 179894) | Enriched soil aggregate microbial communities from Iowa State University, Ames, United States - MC6-MC0909-MG | ecosystem: Environmental > Terrestrial > Soil > Unclassified | place: USA: Iowa...
GGCCACCACGGTCGCCATTTCGCTGGTGGGCGGCGATCCCGGCGCCTCGGCTTTCGTGGTGCTGGGCGTGGGCCTGCTGGTCTCCGTGCCGCTGTGCATGGCGGTGGGCTGGACGGCCGAACGCGTGGCCTACCGGCCGCTGCGCCGCGCGCCGCGTCTGGCGGCGCTGATCACCGCGATCGGCGTGTCCATCATCCTGCAGAACGTCGCGATGATGGCCTGGGGCCGCAACTACCTGAACTTCCCGCAAGTGCTGTCGCCGCAGGTGTTCGAGTTTGCCGGCGCGCGCATGAGCACGCTGCAGATCGCCATCGTCGTGATCGCGGCGCTGATCATGGGCGGGCTGCTGGCCGTCGTGCACAAGACCCGGCTGGGCACAGCGATGCGCGCCACCGCGCAGAACCGCGAGGTCGCGGGCCTGATGGGCGTAAACATCAATACGGTGATCTCGGCTGCCTTCCTGATCGGCTCGGCGCTCGCGGCCGTCGCCGGCATGATGGTCGCCACGTATTACGGCGTGTCGCAATACACGATGGGCTTCATGCTGGGCCTGAAGGCGTTCACCGCCGCGGTGCTGGGCGGCATCGGCAATCTGGTTGGCGCGATGGCCGGCGGCCTGCTGCTGGGCATCATCGAATCGCTGGGCGCGGGCTACATCGGCGACCTGACGGGCGGTTTCCTGGGCAGCCATTACCAGGATGTGTTTGCGTTCTTCGTGCTGGTGCTGGTTTTGATCTTCCGTCCCTCGGGTCTCCTGGGTGAACGGGTGGGGGATCGCGCATGAGCACGCATACGAAGAAAAGCGGGTTCTCGACCCGCAACCTGATCGGCATCGCGCTGATCGGCCTCGTGCTGGCCGTGCTGCCGTTTGTGATCGGCATGGCCGGGCAAAGCTGGGTCCGCATTCTGAACTTCGCGCTGCTGTACGTGATGCTGGCGCTGGGCCTGAACATCGTGGTGGGCTTTGCGGGCCTGCTGGACCTGGGCTACATCGCGTTCTACGCGGTGGGCGCCTACACCTGGGCATTGCTTGCGTCGCCGCATTTCGGGCTGCACCTGCCGTTCTGGGCGATCCTGCCGATCGCGTTGGCGGTGGCGTGCCTGTTCGGCGTGCTGCTGGGGGCGCCGACACTGAAGTTAAGGGGCGACTATCTGGCGATCGTGACGCTGGGGTTCGGCGAGATCATCCGCATCTTCCTGAACAATCTGAACGCGCCCATCAACATCACCAACGGGCCGCAGGGCATCAACCGCATCGACACCTTCAAGGTCGGCGAGTTCGTGTTCGGCCGCACGCAGAACCTGATGGGCATCCGCTTCACCGGGCCGGAAAAGTACTACTACCTGCTGCTCGCGCTGACGCTGATCATCATCGTGGTCTGCGTGCGGCTGCAGAATTCCCGCATCGGCCGCGCGTGGGAAGCCATCCGCGAAGATGAAATCGCCGCCAAGGCGATGGGCATCAACACGCGCAATATCAAGCTGCTGGCTTTCGCAATGGGCGCGTCGTTCGGCGGCGTGGCCGGCGCGCTGTTCGCGTCGATGCAGGGTTTCGTCAGCCCCGAAAGCTTCTCGCTCATGGAGTCCATTTCGATCCTGTGCATGGTGGTGTTGGGTGGCATGGGCCACATTCCCGGCGTCATCCTGGGCGCGCTGATCCTGGCGGCCTTGCCGGAGTTTCTGCGCGCCGTGGTGGAGCCCGTCCAGCACATGCTGTTCGGCGAAGTCGTGCTGGATCCGGAAGGCATCCGCATGCTGCTGTTCGGCCTGGCGATGGTGTGCGTGATGCTGTTCCGTCCGGCTGGCCTGTGGCCATCGGCGGTGCGCAAACGCGAACTTGCCACCAAGACCCAAGGAGGCGCGGCATGAGCAAACTGCTGCAAGCCCAGGGACTGGGCAAGCGATTCGGCGGCCTGCAGGCCTTGTCGGACGTCAGTTTCGATATCGAACAGGGCGAGATCTACGGCCTGATCGGCCCCAACGGCGCGGGCAAGACCACGCTGTTCAACGTGCTGACGGGCCTCTACATTCCCGAGGAAGGCACCTGCACGTTCAACGGCGAATCCATGTCGGGCAAGAAGCCGCACGAGGTCGCGTATGCGGGCCTGGCGCGCACCTTCCAGAACATCCGCCTGTTCGCCAACCTGAGCGCGATCGAAAACGTGATGATCGGCCGCCACATGCGCACCCGCGCCGGCGTGCTGGGCGCGGTGCTGCGCACGCGTGCGACGCGTGCCGAAGAGGCCGCCATCGAGGCGCGGGCCCAGGAGCTGCTGGACTACGTCGGCATCGGGCATCGCGCCAACGACGTCGCGCGGTCACTGCCGTATGGCGACCAGCGGCGCCTGGAGATCGCGCGTGCGCTGGCCACGGATCCCAAGCTGCTGGCGCTGGACGAACCTGCCGCGGGCATGAACGCGTCGGAGACGGTGGTGCTGCGCAAGCTGGTCGAGAAGATCCGCGCGGACGGCGTCACCGTGCTGCTGATCGAACACGACATGAAGCTCGTCATGGGCCTGTGCGATCGCGTGCTGGTGCTGGAGTACGGGAAGGTGCTGTCGATGGGCAAACCCGCCCAGGTGCAGCGCGATCCCAAGGTCATTGAAGCGTATCTGGGCGCCGGCGCTGCCCAGGATCCGCTGATCCACAACGAGGGCCAGGCAACATGACGGCATCCCAACCCCTGCTCGAGCTGCGGGGCCTGCAAGTGTCCTACGGCGGCATCCGCGCGGTGCGCGGCATCGATCTGCGCGTGGACGAAGGCGAACTGGTCTGCCTGATCGGCGCCAACGGCGCGGGCAAGAGCACGACGCTGCGCGCCATCTGCGGACTGGTGCCGCTGGCCGGCGGCGAAGTCGTCTACGCCGGGCAATCCATCGGCGGCCAGAAGTCGCATGAACTGGTCCGCAAGGGCCTGGTCATGGTGCCAGAGGGCCGAGGCATTTTCGGGCAGCTGACCATCGAGGAAAACCTGGCGATGGGCGGCTACATCCGACGCGACGCGGCCCAGATCCGGCAGGATACGGATCGCGTCTTCACCTTGTTCCCGCGTCTGGCCGAACGCCGCAAGCAGGCCGCCGGCACGCTGTCGGGCGGCGAGCAGCAGATGGTGGCGATGGGCCGCGCGATGATCGCGCGTCCCAAGCTGCTGCTGCTGGACGAACCGTCGATGGGCCTGGCGCCCTTGATGGTGGAAAAGGTGTTCGAAGTGGTGCGCACCATTGCCAGCGAAGGCGTGACGATCCTGCTCATCGAGCAGAACGCGCGCCTGGCCCTGGAAAACAGCCATCGCGGCTACGTGATGGAGTCGGGCGAGATCACCTTGTCCGGCCCCGCGCGCGACATGCTGCACGATCCCAAGGTGCGCGCGGCGTACCTGGGCGAAGTGGAGTAATCAGGCGGACGCAAGGCGGTCTTGCCGCCTTGCGTTCCCTCAGCTTCAGGCCTGCACCGGCTCGCGGTCCACGGCCGCGACCACCCCGGCGCCGATCAGCGCGTCGATCTCTTCCTTGCCGTAGCCGAATTCCCCCAGGATCGCGATGGAATCCTCGCCCAGCCGCGGTGCGGCGCGATGGTAGCGGGCGGGCGTGGCCGACAGTTTCACGGGCATGCCCACGGTGCGGACCTTGCCGGCCACGGGATGATCCTGTTCCACCACCATTTCACGCGCCAGCGTCTGCGGGTGCGACAACGCCTGCGCGATCGAGTGCACGGGGCCCGCCGGAACACCCGCGTCGTCGAAGATGTCCAGCCATTCCTGCGCATCACGGGTCTTCAGGATGGCGGAGATTTCCTCCACCAATTCATCGCGGTTCTGCATGCGGTCGCGGTTGCGGGCAAAGCGCGGATCTTCCGCCCACTCGGGCCGGTCCAGCGCCTGCGCGATGCGCTGCCAGTTCTTTTCGTTGGCGCCGCCGATGATGATCCAGTCGGAGCGGGTAGGAAACGCCTGGTAGGGCGCGCTCAGCACATGTGCCGACCCGGTGGGGCCGGGCGAGACGCCGCTGCCGAAATAGATGGCGGCGTGCCAGTAGAGCTGCTGCAGGCTGGCTTCCAGCAGCGAGGTCTCGACGATCTGGCCTTCGCCGGTGCGCTGCTTGTGCTGGTACGCGGCCAGCACGCCGAAGGCCGCCAGCAGGCCCGCGTTGATGTCGGCGACCGAATTGCCCGTGCGCAGCGGCGGGCCGCCGGGCTCGCCGGTGATGGCCATCAGGCCTGAAAACCCCTGCGCCACCAGATCGAAGCCGCCCTTGTCCGCAAAGGGGCCCGTCGTGCCGTAGCCGGACACGGCGCAATAGATCAGGCCCGGATTCTCCTTGCGCAGCGTCTCGTAGCCCAGCCCCAGCTTTTCCATCGTGCCCTTGCGGAAGTTCTCGGTCACCACGTCGGCGTCGCGGATCATGCGCAAGAGGACCTTCTTGCCCTCGGGGTGCTTCAGGTCCAGCGCGATGGCGCGCTTATTGCGGTTGAGCATCAGGTAGGGCGCCGAGATGCCGTTGATCTGCGGGTCGCGGTACTGGCGCGAATCGTCGCCGCCGTCGATCTTTTCGACCTTGATGACGTCGGCCCCCAGGTCGGCCAGCATCATGCCGCAGGTGGGGCCGGCCATGATCTGGGACAGCTCGATGACGCGCATGCCGGCAAGCGCGCCGGCGGGTGCATCGGAGGCGGGGAAGGGCGGGCGGCCGGAGCCGCGGGTGTCGTTGTGCATGCGGGTTCCTCGATCTCTCGTTCAGCGGCCGGTAAATTGCGGCTTGGCCTTGGCCAGGAAGGCGCGATAGCCCGCGCGGAAGTCTTCGGTGTCGAAGCAGTCGAAAGCCTCGTCGCGGTCGGCGTCCGTCAGCGTCTTGCCCTGCACCAGATTGCGCACGAATTTCTTGTGCCAGCGGGCCACCAGCGGCGCGCCATCGGCGATCCGGCGTGCGGCCGCCTGCGCCTCGTCGGCCACCTTGTCGTCCGCCACCACGCGCGAGACGACGCCCAGGCGCAAGGCTTCAGCGGCGTCGAAAATGTTGCCTTCCAGCAGCACCTGCAGCGCGACGGTCGGGCCGACCAGCCGAACCAGCGGCGCCAGCTCCGAGTACGACATCACGAGACCCAGATTCTTGATGGGCACGCCGAACCGCGAGCTTTCGCCGCAGATGCGCAGGTCGGCCAGGCTGGCGATCTCCAGTCCGCCGCCCACGCAGATGCCGTGGATCTGCGCGACCACCGGGTGGCGGCAGCCGCCGATCGCCTCGATCGTGCGGCGCATGACGGCGCCGTATTCCACCGCCTGGCGCTTGTTGCTGCGCGCGGTCTCGAATTCGCCGATGTCGTTGCCGGGCGAGAACGCCTTCTCGCCCGCGCCGCGCAGCAGCACGCAGCGCACGCCGTCGTCGCGGTCCAGTTCGAGAAACGTGTCGCCCAGCAGCCGCCAACTGTCGATGGTGAACGCGTTGAGTTTTTCGGGCCGGTTCAGCACCACGGTCGCGATGTCGCCGTTGCGCTCGAGCAGGATGGGGGTAGCGGTAGCAGTCATGAGGTTCCTTTTGCATGCGCGGGGGCGGGGCCCCGCCGGATGGGTCGGGCCAGCGTCGGGGCTTACTGCTTCTTCAGGCCCAGGCTGGCGGTGAGCTTGCCGTACTTGGTCCACTCATCCCGCACGTAGGACGCGAAGGCCGCCGGGGTTTGCGGGCCGCCGCCCAGGTCCATGCCCTGGTCGGCCAGCTTCGCCGCGATCTCGGGATCGGCAAGCGTCTGGGCCAGCGCCCGATCCAGCTTGTCCATGATCGGACGGGGCAGTTGGGCGGGCGCGAGGACGGCGTACCACTGCACAACGTCCAGACCTTTGATGCCGGATTCGGCCAGCGTCGGGACGTCGGGCAACCGCTTGCTGCGTTCCGGGCTGGTCACGGCCAGCGGACGCAGCTTGCCGGCCTGGATCTGGTTGATCGCGCCGGGCAGCGTGTCGAAGTTCAGGTCCACGTTGCCGCCGAGCAGATCGGTCATGGCCTGGCCGCTTCCTTTGTAGGGCACGTGCTCCATGGACACGCCGGCAATCTGCGAAAACCGCGCGGCGCTCAGGTGCTGCGGACTGCCCATGCCGGATGAGGCGTACAGCAGTTGCTTGGGCTTGGCCCGGGCGTCGTCCACCAGGTTCTGCACGGTGGTGTAGGCATGCTTGGTGGGGTTCACGACCAGCACGTTGGGCACGGACCCGATGTACCGCACCGCCGTGAAATCCTTGTTGGGGTCGATGTTGGACTGCACGACATAGGGGGCGGCGACAGTGGATTGCATGTTGGCCAGGAGCAGCGTGTAGCCGTCAGGGTCGGCCTTCACCACGTAATCGGCCGCGATCAGCCCGGAGGCGCCCGGCTTGTTCTCGACCACGACCTGCTGGCCGAGCAGGGTGGACAGTCGCGCGGAAAGAATCCGGGCCGACACGTCGGTGCCGCCGCCCGGGACGAACCCGACAACCAGGCGAATGGGACGTTCCGGCCATTTCGAGTAGTCCTGCGCCAGGGCGGGGCTGGCGGCCGAGAGTCCGGCGGACAGCGTCAGTACGCCGATCCAGGCGCGAGCATGCTTTTTCATAGGGTCTCCTTTGGTGGATGAGGCCTGCCCAGGGGCTGCTTGCTCTATGATTTGGGTCAGGTTGGTATGCCGTTGGTGTTTGGTATACCAGATACAAAAATAGTCGAAGTCGCGAGCATGAACAACCCATGGCTAACCCTGAACCCCTGATTGCCGACGTGTCCGTCCCCGATTTGGCCATCCACCATCCCACCTTGCCGGCGGTCGTGGCGGAACGGCTTCGCCAACTGATCATCGACGGCACCCTCAAGCCGGGCACCTGGCTGAATGAACGGGATCTGTGCGATCAACTGAAGATTTCCCGCACGCCGCTGCGTGAGGCGTACCGGATGCTGGCCTCGGATGGCCTGGTGACCTTGCAGCCCAAGCGCGGGGCGATGGTGATCGAACTGTCCGCCGAAGACATCGAAAATATCTTCGACGTGCTGTCCGTGCTGGAGGGACTGGCGGTGCGCAGCGCGGCCGAGCGCGCGTCCGAGGCGGAGCTTGCCCAGATCGCGCGTCTGCATGCGCAGATGCTTGAAAACTATGAGAAACGCGATATCCGCGCGTACTTCGCGGCCAGCATGGGCACGCACATCGCGATCAACCGCGCCGCGCACAATCCGGCGCTGTCACATTCCTACGACCGGTTGAACCTGCAGGTGCAGGCCCTGCGCTACAAATCCAATTTCGACCTGGACGAATGGACGACGGCGGTGGCGGACCACGAGGCCTTCGTGCAGGCGCTGTTGGCGCGCGATGGCGAACGCGCCGAAGCGCTGATCCGCAAGCATGTCGGCGGCAAGAAGGCCTACAACCTGCGCGGCCGGACCGGAAACGGCGCGGCCTGATGGCATGGCGGCGGGCGCCGCCATGCGGTTGGGAATCAGGCGGGCTGCGCGACCACGCGCTTTCTGCCGATCATCAGGGCAAGCACGGCGGCGATGATGCCCGTCGCGCCCGACACCACGAAGGCCATCTGGTAGTTGCCCTGCGCCTCGCGCAGCGCGCCCGCCATCCAGGCGGCGCTGGCCGCACCCATCTGGTGGCCCGCCACGATCCACCCGAAGACAATGGATGCGTCGCGTTCGCCGAACGCTTCCGTCGTCAGGCGCAGCGTCGGCGGCACTGTGGCGATCCAGTCCAGGCCGAAGAAGATCGCGAAGATCGACAGGCTGTAGAACGAGAAGTCGGAGTAGGGCAGGTACATCAGCGACAGGCCGCGCAACGCGTAGTAGACGAAGAGCAGCTTGCGCGGGTCGTAGCGGTCGGTCAGCCACCCGGATGCCGTGGTGCCGAGCAGGTCAAAGATGCCCATCATGGCGAGCAATCCGGCTGCCTGCACCTCGGGCATGCCGTGGTCGCCGCAGAGCGCGATCAGGTGCGTGCCGACCAGTCCGTTCGTGGTGAATCCGCACACAAAGAAGGTGGCGAACAGATACCAGAACGTGCGGGTCTTGGCCGCCCGCGCCAGCGTGCCGAACGTGGCGGCCACCATGCCGGTGCGCGGGGCGGCGGGCGCCGGCGGCGCGTGCGGATCGCTGCCGAACGGCGCCAGGCCCACGCTGGAGGGACGATCGGGCACCAGCCACCACGCCAGCGGCACCAGCGCGGCTGCGGCGCCCGCCACCGTCCAGACCACGCGCGTCCAATCGCCGGACGAGGCCAGCGCGGCCAGGACCGGCAGAAAAATGAGCGTGCCGGTGGCGGCGCTGGCGGTCAGCAGGCCCATCATCAGTCCGCGGTGCTTGACGAACCAGCGGTTGACCACGGTGGCGCCCATCACGATCGCCACGGCGCCTGAACTGAGGCCCGAGAACACGCCCCAGGTCATGAGCAGGTGCCAGGGCTCGGTCATGTACGCACTGACCGCGCTTGAGGCCGACATCAGGATCAACGCAGTGATCAGCACCCGCCGCAGCCCAAAGCGCTCCATCGCGGCGGCCGCAAACGGACCCACCAAGCCGTATAGAAAAATGCCCAGCGCCGCGGCAAACGAAATGGAGCTGCGGCTCCATCCAAACGTTTCTTCCAGCGGCACCAGCAGCACACTGGGCGAAGACCTCAGGCCGGCCGCGACCAGCAGTGACAGAAAGATCACGCCGACGACCACGAACGCATACTTCTGGCCGGCGCGGCGGAAAGGGAAGGGAGGGTGGGCTATACTCATGTTACTGACCGGTACGTATTGAGATTGGCGCATAGTACGTACCGGTCAGTAACATCGTCAAGCGTTTTTTGGCGACCCTGTTTCCGGAGCGACCATGCATGTCGTCCCGCAGAAAAGGAGCCCCGTATGGCCAGCAAGACTTCTCCCGCCGCCGACAGCGACAGCAAGACCGGCAAATCCGCGTCCAAGCCGCTTCTGGCGGCCGACCGCATCCGCAAGACCGCCCGCGAGATGTTCTACCGCGACGGCATCCGCGCGGTGGGCGTGGACGCCATCGTCACCCAGGCGGGCGTGACCAAGCCCAGCCTGTACCGCAGCTTTTCCTCGAAGGACGAATTGGCCGCCGCATACCTGCGCGACTACGACGCCGAATTCTGGGCACGCTTTGACGCCGCCTGCGCCGCGCATCCCGGTGACCCGCGCGCTCAGTTGCTCGACTATCTGACCGACATGGCCGGCCGCGCGGTGCAGAACGGTTATCGCGGTTGCGGGCTGACGAACGCGGCGGTCGAGTACCCGGAATCGGAACATCCCGCCCGCGCCGTCGCCGTCGAGCACAAGCGCGAACTGCGCCGCCGGCTGAACGCCATGGCTGCCGGGATGGGGGCGGAGGACCCGGAAGCGTTGGCCGACGGACTGCTGCTGTTGATCGAGGGCGCCTTCGTCTCCAGCCAGCTTTTTGGTGAAGGCGGGCCGGCGGGCAGGGTGGCTGCGATGGCCGACAAGCTGATTCAGGCGCATCTGCCCCGCCATCCGGGCTAGGGCGCCCGCACAAAAGCGGTGCGTAACCCTGTGCGGCGCGCACCGTTTTGGTGGTGTTTGTCCCCATTGCGCAACGCCGAAAAAAATGTTTGTTATTTTTATTGCAACGCAGCATACGTGGATCTAAGATGGCTTCACGTTGTTCCACATCGCTTTTCTCAAGGAGAGAATCATGAGCGATACCGCGTTGAAAAATGCCCGTATGTCGGATGCGCTGGAGCGGTCCCTGATCCGCGAGGCCATCAAGGCGGAAACCCTGTCTGGTCCTTATGCTGGCTCGCGCTGGTTGCGCCTGAAGCTGCGTATGGCCGCACTGGGCGGTGCCGTCGGCGAGGTCCTGCACAATATGGACGCCGGCCGTCGTCAGCACCCGGTAGTCTCCGCCTACCACTGAAGTCCCCCGCTAGAAAAAACGCCAGCTTTGATCGCTGGCGTTTTTTTTTGTCCGCCGCAAAGCGCGGCGTGGCGCGGTCAGGCGACGAGGTCCAGCAGCAGGTAGCCGTCCAGCACGATGATGCCCACCGTGGCGCCGATGGCGGCCCAGGCCCACGCGCCGCGCAGCACATAGGCGCCCATCAACGGCTTGCGGCACGCCAGCACCACCAGCGGTCCCAGCGCGAAGGGCAACGCCAGGCTCAGGATGACCTGGCTCAGCACCAGCAACCCGTCCGGATCCTTGCCACCCGTGAACGCCAGCAAGCCGACGGCGGCGACGCCCGCCACCACGCGCGTCATCAGCGCCCGTCGGCGGTCCGACCAGTTGCTGCCCACCTGGAATCCCTGCGACAGGATGCGGCCAGCCAGCACGCCCGTGATGGTGGAGCTTTGCCCGGCCGCATACAAGGCCACGGCGAACACCACCGCTGCGCCGATCCCTAACGTGTGGCCGATCACCGCATGCGCGTCGTCCAGGCTGGACACCACCATGCCGGAACCGGACAGCGACGCGGCAGCGACGATCATGATGGCCGCGTTGATCAGCATCGCCACGCCCAATGACACGATGGTGTCGTTGCGCGCCACGCGCATCGCCATGCCGCGCGCCTGCGGGGGCAAGCCCTGCGCCCGCTGCGCCAGCGTGCCGGAATGCAGGTACAGGTTGTGGGGCATGAGCGTCGCGCCAAGAATCCCCAGCGCAATCAGGAACCCCTGCGGATCGCGCAGCGCCTTGCCGGTCTCGGTCACGCCGTGCGCCACTTCCGTCCAGGCCGGATTGGCCTTGAACAGCAAAAACACGAACGACAGCGCCACCACTGACAGCAGCAAGGCGATCACGCGTTCATGCCGGTCGGCGTTGCCGCGCGTCAAGGCCAGCACGGCAAAGGTGCCGATGCCCGTGACCGCAACGCCGGCGATCAGCGGCAGGTTGAACAACAGGCGCAGCGCAATCGCACCGCCGATCAGTTCGGCCAGCGCGGTAGCCAGAATGGCGGCCTCGCCGGCCAGCCAGGCGGCTTTGGCCAGACGGGGCGACAGGTGGCGGGCGGTGAGGGTGGCCAGATCCTGGCCGGTTGCCAGGGCCAGGCGCGATACGAGCACCTGAAAGCCAAGGGCCAGAAAGGCCGACGTGATGACGACCATCAGCAGGCCATAGCCGAAGCCGCTGCCGCCGGCGATGTCGGTGGCCCAGTTGCCCGGGTCGATGTAGCCGACGGCTACCAAAATGCCGGACCCGACCATGCGGCGCAGGTTGGCGGAAATCCGCGCGTCCTGCGCCAAGGCGGCATTGCCGCCTGAAATCGCGTAGATGAATCCGGTCATGCGTCGCTCCTGAGAATGGTTCTCATTGTCCGGAGGCGACATTGCACCGTCAAATTGATTTTGGCCACGCCCGGGATAGGGCGCGCCAATGATCCGGCCCCCGTTTGGAAGCCGGATCGCCCGCGGAGATCAGGACTTGAGCTTGGCGTCCATGGAGATCTTGGCGTTCAGCACCTTGGAAACCGGGCAGCCCTTTTCGGCCTTGCGCGCGGCTTCTTCGAAAGCCTGGGCGGAAGCGCCCGGGATGACGGCTTCGACGGTCAGGTGGACGGCGGTGATGGAAAAGCCGTCATCGACTTTGTCCAGCGTGACTTCGGCCTTGGTGTCCAGGCTGTCCGCGACCAGGCCGGCCTCGGAAAGGATGTTGGACAGCGCCATGGTGAAGCAGCCGGCGTGCGCGGCGCCCAGCAGCTCTTCGGGGTTGGTGCCCGGCGTATCGCCGAAACGGGTATTGAAGCCGTAGGGTTGGCTCTTGAGCGCGCCGCTCTGCGTGGAAATCGTGCCTTTGCCAGTCTTCAGATCGCCCGACCAGGCGGCGGATGCGGTTTTCTTCATACAGGACTCCTGTGTGGGAACGCGGCCGCTCGCGGCGCGTTCTGGGTGGGAGAGGCGCCGTCCCGCGGACGGCGCGCCTTGCCTCAGGCGGCACCGTCGATGATACGGCCCGCTACCCCAGCCGTTGCGGAAAACGCCGGTACGCAACGGCAAGCCGATGTAACGGCATGCCGGCTCCGCACACCCGCCACGCACCAGGCGATGGCAATGGGCCGACCGCATCAAGTGGCGGTCATGTCGCATCAGGCAAAATAGCGCCATCTCCTTCACTTCTTCCCAAGAGCCGTAGTCATGCCTCGCATCCTTGCCCGCTACGCCTGCGCTGTCGCGCTGGCCGTTCCCGTCCTGTCCGCTCAAGCCGAAATCGTGATCGGCGTGGACGTGTCCACCACGGGTCCCGCCGCCGCCATCGGCATCCAGACCAACAACGCGATCCGGCTGTGGCCCAACACCCTGGGCGGCGAACCCGCGCGCTACGTGGTGCTGGACGACGGCACGGACGTGAGCCGCGCGGTCAAGAACATGCGCAAGCTGACGTCCGAAGACAAGGTCGACGCCATCGTCGGCCCCAACATTACGGCGTCTGCCTTGGCCGGACTGGACGTGCTGGCCGAGACCAAGACGCCGATGATCGCGCTGGCGGCGTCCAGCGTCATCGTCGAGCCGCAGTCGGATCCCAAGCGCACCTGGGCCTTCAAGATGCCGCAGAACGACTCGCTCATGGCGACCGTGCTGGTCGAGGACATGAAGAAAAAAGGCCTGAAGAACGTGGCCTTCATCGGCTTTGCGGATTCGTACGGCGATAGCTGGTGGAAAGAGTTTTCGGCCGCCGCCGGCTCGGACCTGAAGATCGTCGCGCAGGAACGTTTCCAGCGCACCGATGCCTCGGTCGTCGGGCAGGTGCTCAAGGTCATTGCCGCCAAGCCCGACGCAGTGCTGATTGCCGGCTCGGGCACGCCGGCGGCGCTGCCGCAAAAGACGCTGCTGGAGCGCGGTTTTACCGGCGCCGTCTACCAGACGCACGGCATCGGCACGCTGGAGTTCCTGCAGGTGGGCGGCAAGGACGTTGAAGGGACCCTGTTCCCCACGGGGCCGGGCGTCGTGGCGCGCGAGCTGCCCGATTCCAACCCGGTCAAGAAAGTGGCCGTGGAATTCGCCGACAAATATGAACAGCAATATGGTCCGAACACGCTGACGCAGTTCGCTGGCGACGCCTACGGCGCGTATATGCTGCTGGACTCGGCCGTGTCGCGCGCCCTGAAAACCGGCGCCAAGCCCGGCACGCCGGAATTCCGCCTGGCGCTGCGCGACGCGCTGGAAAACACCCGTGATCTGGTCGTGCCCAACGGTATCCTGAACATCACCAAGGACAATCACCAGGGCTTTGACGAGCGCGCCCGCGTGATGGGCACGGTCAAGAATGGGCGTTTTTCGTACGCCGAATAATTGGTGCCATATCTCTGTACCGTTCGTAACGTGTCCTAACGCTCCATAGGGCAACGGACGCCAAAAGCAGGCTTAGGCCTGCTTTTTCATGCCTATATCATTCGTGTCCGAATCATTTCTTAGCGTATTATTTTTAGTGAAGCCATGCACCTAGAAATAAATTCGGGAGAAATCATTCATGACCCTCATCCAATCCAGACGACTGTTGCTGGCACTTAGCCTGGGCGTGCTCGCCGCATGTTCGGACTCGGGCGGCGACAAGTCCGCGGCCGGGGGCGGCGCGGCCGCCAGCAACGCCAGCACCCTGGAAGCGGCCAAAACGGCGGGCAAGATTCGCATCGGCTATGCCAACGAGGCGCCGTTTGCGTACATGGATAGCAAAGAGGCCAAGGTCACCGGGGAATCCGTGGAAATCGCCCGCGTCGTGCTCAAGCGCATGGGCATCAACGAAGTCGAAGGCGTGCTGACCGAGTTTGGATCGCTGATCCCAGGTCTGGCCGCCAAGCGCTTCGACATCATCGCGGCCGGCATGTACGTCACGCCCAGCCGTTGCCAGCAGGTCGCGTTTTCCAATCCGACGTATGGCGTCGGCGAGGCGTTCCTGGTCAAGCAGGGCAATCCCAAGAATCTCCATAGCTACGAAGACGTGCTCAAGAACCCGGATGCCAAGCTGGGCGTCGTGGTCGGCGCCATCGAGGGCGAGTACGCCGAAAAGGTCAAGATCCCGGCCGGCCAGGTGGTCGTGTTTCCGGATGCCGTCAGCGCGCTGTCGGGCGTGCAGGCCGGCCGGGCCGACGCCTATGCCGCCACCGCGCTCACCGTCAATGACCTGATGGGCAAGACGCAGGAGGGCAGCGGGCTGGAGAAGGCCGATCCGTTCACCGATCCGGTCATCGACGGCAAGGGCGTGCGCGGTTACGGCGCTTATGCCTTCCGCACGGACGACAAGGCCTTCGCGGACGCGTTCAACGCCGAACTCGCTAAATTCATCGGCACCGACGAACACAAGCAGCTAGTGGCGCCGTTCGGCTTTACCGCCGATGAACTGCCCCAAGGGGTGACCGCGGACAAGCTCTGCAGCGGACAGTAAGGGGCGCCGATGCAGCTGATGTCTGAACATATCGCGGAGCTGGTGCCGCCCCTGCTCGAGGGGCTGGCCGTCACGCTCCAGATCATGGCGGGCGCGGTGGTCCTGGCGGTGCCGCTTGCGCTGCTGTCCGGGATCGGGCGCCTGTCTTCCCTGCGGCCGGTGCGGTGGACGGCCTCTGTCTACGTCGAGGTCTTTCGCGGCACGTCCGCCCTGGTGCAGCTCTTCTGGTTCTACTTCGTGCTGCCGCTCTTTGGGGTGCAGCTGCCGGCCATGCTGGTCGGCATCCTGGTGCTGGCGCTGAACGCGGGCGCGTACGGTGCGGAAGTGGTGCGCGGCGCCATCCGGGCCGTTCCGCCCGGTCAGCGTGAAGCCGGCGTGGCGCTGAACCTTACGCGGCGCCAGATCATGCAGCGCATCGTGTTGCCGCAAGCGGTGCCCGCCATGCTGCCGCCGGCGGGCAACCTGCTCATCGAGCTGTTGAAGAACACCGCGCTGGTGTCGCTGATCACGATCACCGACCTGACCTTCCGCGGCCAGTTGCTGCGCAGCGAAACCCTGCGCACGACCGAAATCTTCACGCTGATGCTGCTGATGTACTTCGGTGTGGCGCTGCTGATCACCGCGGGCGTGCGCCTGCTTGAGCGGAGGGTCCGAGTCCGATGACACCGATATTCGACTGGTCTTTCGCACTGGAAATCCTGCCCACGCTGGGCTCGGCGCTCGTCATCACCATCCAGGCCACCGTGCTGGGCATGCTGGTGGCGGTCACGTTGGGCCTGGTGCTTGCGATGCTTCGCCGATCCAGACTGCGCATCGTGTCGCTGCCCACGGCGTTCTTCATCGAGTTCGTGCGCAGCACGCCGCTGCTGGTGCAGATGTATTTCCTGTTCTATGTCCTGCCGTTGACGGGGGCGCAGATGTCGCCGCTGATGACGGGGATCGTGGCGCTGGGCTTGCACTATGCCACCTACTGCGCCGAGGTCTACCGCGCCGGCATCGAGGCCGTGCCGCGCGGGCAATGGGAAGCCGCCACGGCATTGAACATGTCGCGCTGGCGTACGGCGGTCGGCGTGGTGCTGCCGCAGGCGATCCCGCCCGTGGTGCCCGCGCTGGGCAACTACCTGGTGGCCATGTTCAAGGACACCCCGCTGCTGTCGGCCATCACGGTGGTTGAGCTGCTGCAGCAAAGCAAGATGATCGGATCGGCGACGTTCCGGTACACCGAACCCCTGACCCTGGTGGGCCTGCTGTTCCTGGCGCTGAGCCTGGTCGCGGCCTGGGGCGTGCGCGGCCTGGAGGCCCGCCTGCAACGATTTGGAGGAAAGCGATGAGCGCCAGCGTAAGCATCAAGAATCTGCACAAGCGTTTTGGAGACGTGGAAGTCCTGCGCGGCATCAATCTCGAGATTCCGGCGGGGCAGACGGTGGCTGTCATCGGTCCGTCGGGCTCGGGCAAATCCACGTTGCTGCGCGTGCTGATGACGCTGGATCCGCCCACCAGCGGCGAGATCGAGATCGACGGCGAACCGATGTGGACCGACCCGCAGGGCCGCCCCGCCGGCGTCAACTCCGAACACCTGCGCAACGTGCGCGGCAAGATCGGCATGGTGTTTCAGCACTTCAACCTGTTCCCGCACATGACGGCGCTGGGCAACGCCATGGAGGCGCCGCTGCACGTGCTGGGCATGCCGCGCGACCAGGCGCGCGATCGCGCCGTCGAGTACCTGGAGATGGTGGGGCTGGGCGACAAGCTGGACGTCTATCCGGCGCAACTGTCGGGCGGGCAGAAGCAGCGGGTCGGTATCGCGCGGGCGCTGGCGATGTGTCCGCAGGTCATGCTGTTCGATGAAGTCACGTCGGCGCTGGACCCGGAGCTGGTCGGCGGGATCCTGCAGATCCTGCGCGACCTGTCTGCCCGCCGCAGCATGACGATGATCATCGTCACGCACCAGATGAAATTCGCCGAACGCAGCTCGGACCGCACGCTGTTCTTTGACCAGGGCAACATCGTTGAGGACGCCGAATCCTCGGTGCTGTTCAGCCAGCCCAAGGAGGCGCGCACGCGCCAGTTCCTGGATTCGGTGATCGAAGGGCAGTAGTTGCCTGGTTGACCCTGCCGGGGGCGTTGGGATTGGCGGTCTTTGCATGGGCGGGCGCTATGCTGTGACGTCCAACGCACCCGGAGCCTTCTGCATGAGCCATCTGTTCAGCCCCACGTCAATCGGCAACGTCGAATTGCCCAACCGCATCGTCATCGCGCCCATGTGCGAATACTCGGCGGAAGAAGGCCGCGCCACCGACTGGCACATGATTCACTTGGGGCACCTGGCGCTGTCGGGCGCCGCGCTTTTGTTTACTGAAGCCACGGCGGTCGAGGCCGACGGCCGCATCTCGCCGGGGGACCTTGGCCTCTGGTCCGACGAGACCGAAGCCGCACTGGGCAAGGTGGTCGCCGCCGTGCGCCGCTATTCGCCCATCAAGCTGGGCATCCAGCTTGGACATGCTGGCCGCAAGGCTTCCAGCGACGCGCCGTGGAACGGCGGCCAGCTTGTGCCCGAAAGCGCCGGCGGCTGGCTGGGCTGGGCGCCGTCGGCCGTGCCGCACAATGCGCACGAGCCTGCGCCGCATGCACTGGACGGCGCGGGCCTTGACCGCGTTCGCAATGCCTTCGTCGACAGCGCCCGCCGCGCGCTGCGTTTGGGCTTTGACGCCATCGAGTTGCACGCCGCCCATGGCTATCTGCTGCATCAGTTCCTGTCGCCGCTGTCGAATCAGCGCGACGACGCGTACGGCGGATCTTTGGAAAACCGCATCCGCTTTCCGCTGGAAATTTTCCAGGCGCTGCGCGAGATCACGCCGCCGTCCGTGGCGCTGGGTGTTCGCGTGTCGGCCACCGATTGGGTGGAGGGCGGCTGGGACCTTGAACAGACGCTGGTGTTCGCCGAGGCGCTGAAGGCGCGCGGCTGTGAATTCATCGACGTGTCCAGCGGCGGCGTGTCGTCGCAGCAGAAGATCCCGGTGGGGCCAAATTACCAGGTCCCGTTCGCCGAAGAGATCAAGCGCCGGATCGGCATGCCGACCATCACGGTGGGGCTCATTACCGAGGCCCAGCAGGCTGAGGACATCCTGGCGCAGGGCAAGGCCGACATGGTCGCGCTCGCGCGCGGCATGCTGTACGACCCGCGCTGGCCGTGGCATGCGGCGGCCCAATTGGACGGCCAGGTCAGCGCGCCGAAGCAATACTGGCGGTCGCAGCCGCGCGAGTTGAAGGCACTGTTTGGGGAGACGCGCTTCGGGCAGCGTTAGGCGGTCAGGCAAGTCAAATAAAAAACGCCGCGATTGCGGCGTTTTTCTTGCGCTCAGGTTTGGCCGTCCCCGGCCACGCCGCTCACAGCTTGGCGTACGCCGCTTCCAGCTCGCGATGCAGGACATCGGCAAAGTCCGCGCTGGCGGGATCCTGCTGCGACAGCAGGCGCGCCAGCACGACGTTGTCTTCCTCGCCGTTCCAGATCTTGATGTAGGTGCCTTCCTTGTAGCCGTGCT
>Ga0213821_1000760_pt1 | contig 17874 bp, 16 predicted proteins | sample MC6MC0909MG_FD_179894 | JGI IMG/M metagenome (GOLD analysis project Ga0213821, IMG submission 179894) | Enriched soil aggregate microbial communities from Iowa State University, Ames, United States - MC6-MC0909-MG | ecosystem: Environmental > Terrestrial > Soil > Unclassified | place: USA: Iowa...
AATGAATAGAATATGGAATAGTGTTGTCGGGAAGCTATGGGTAACCATATTGCTTCTCGTTTCATTTGTATTATTTGTTTTCACGGTTTTGATGCTCGAATTTCTACAAAATTACCATATGCAGCAGGCAGAGATTTCGTTACGTCAAACTGCTGCAACGGTCGCAAGTATAGTAGATGATAATGAAACGGCAGAGTCAACGTCGGAATTATTAAAAGATATTTTACCCGAAAGCACGAATGCACTTATTGCTACTGGTGATAACGAAGTATCGTTTGCTTTACAGGAGGGTGTTAATAAAAAAGAAATACAGGATACAATTTTAGCGAATAAATCCTTCCATAAAATTTTCCAATCAGATGAACCGATTACGAAAGAAATGATGATGCCATCATCTACAGAAAAGGAAAAAATAGAATCGTATGTTGTCCTCGGCTTCCCATTAAATGTAGAGAATGCGGTGCATGGTGCTGTCTTTATATATCAAAGTCCGGATGCTCTTCATAAAACATCGAAAGAAACAACTAAAATTGTCTTTTTATCTGCCTTTATAGCCTTTGTGCTGACGACATTCTTTGCCTTTTTCCTATCCTCACGTATTACCTCGCCATTGCGTAAAATGCGTGAATTGGCGTTTGAAATTTCAAAAGGGAATTTTGAAGCGAAAATGCCAACAACACAAAATGATGAAATTGGTCAGCTTGCCGTTGCCTTTAATCAAATGGGTCGACAATTAAAGCATAATCTTGAAGTAATCAATCAGGAAAATGAACAACTTTCAAATATATTGACATCGATGACAGATGCAGTCATTACATTTAATCGGGATCGTACAATATTATTAAGTAACCCACCAGCAGAGCGTTTAATGCAAAAATGGTTTGTTAATAAGGGCTCTCAAAGTGCGAAGCCAATTCCACCAGAGCTATATCATATGCTGGATCATGTTCTGATGTTTGAGGATAAATTGGAAGAAGAAATTGAGATGGATGGAAATTATTATACGTTTACGATTAGTCCTCTTTATAGTGGGGAATTGATACGTGGAGCAGTCGCTGTTATTCGTGATATGACAGAGCAGCATCGCTTAGAAAAGCTGCGTTCAGATTTCATAGCTAATGTATCTCATGAGCTTAGAACGCCAATTTCAATGCTTCAGGGCTATTCTGAGGCCTTAATGGATGATGATTTTATCCAGGATCAGGAAGAACGTAACGAGATAACAAAAATTATCTATGATGAATCGAAGCGTATGGGACGTCTAGTAACAGATTTATTGGATCTAGCTCGTATGGAATCGGGGCATATGACACTTTATAAGGATGAGCTCCCAATTAATTCTACATTTGAACGGATAACACAAAAATTTGCTCAAGTCGCTAAAGAGAAGCATGTTCGTCTACTATTTGATAGTGAATTTAATGATGACGCTAGGATAAGTATTGACGAGGATCGGATTGAACAGGTGTTAACCAATTTGGTTGACAACGCACTCCGTCATACCGATGATGGGTCAGTTACTGTCAAAATTGAGCAGGAGCCAACCTTTGCAAAAATATCTGTTCAGGATACAGGACATGGCATTCCACATGATGACTTACCTTATGTATTTGAACGATTTTATAAAGCTGACAAAGCCCGAACGCGTTCTAAAGGCGGAACTGGCCTAGGATTAGCTATTGCTAGAAATATTGTAAAGGCACATTCAGGAACGATTATGGTAGACAGTGTGCTGAAAGAGGGTACGACCTTTACGTTTTATTTACCTTTCGAGTAATTCATATTATTGCCTTTTAGTGGTATTAATTGGCTGTAACTTCTGTAAACATAAAGACGACAAATATAATAGAACGGGGGTGGAGTGCATTGAATGACTCCGTGTTCCATCGACTGTACGATGCATACCATCAAGACGTGTTCCAGTTTCTTATTTATTTAGTAAAAAACCGTACACTTGCTGAAGATTTAGCGCACGAGGTTTATGTACGAGTGTTGCGCTCATACGATCAATTTGCAGGAAATAGCAGTGAAAAGACATGGCTATTTGCCATTGCTAAAAATGTTGCAATTGATCACTTTCGGAAGCAGGCAGTACGCCAGAAGCATTCACTTGATTTTTTTGACTGGGAAACGGAACAACTCCATTCAAACACACCATCACCGGAAGATATGTTGGAAGCCAGTGATGAATTTATGCAGGTAGAGTCTGCACTTGAAAACTGTACAGGAGACCAAAAAATGGTTATCATTATGCGCTACTTTCAAGATTTATCGATTGCAGAAACAGCACAAATACTAGATTGGACAGAAGCGAAGGTAAAAACGACACAGCATCGTGCCATCAAATTTTTGAGGCAACAGCTACAACAGGTTAGAGAACAGGAGGCGAAACGGCAATGACACATAACCAGTTTGATGATGACCAGCTAGAACATGTATTGAACAATGCCCCTAAGCTTTCTGACCGCCGTTCTAAAGAAGAAATATTAAATCGCTTATTGGCAGATGCCCGCTTGCAGGATAATGTTCATCTGCAAGAAGCCATCCAGCAGCCAATAGATGAAATGTCAGTCCAGGAACAACAGCAAAGTACAAAAACAACAAAGCGCAAAAACCGGAAATGGCCAATCCTTATGAGTGTTGCCGCTGTTTTCGCATTAACAGTAGGTGTAGGCTCTATGTTTATGAATAATAATCATTCTAAGCTAGATCAGGAAACGGCACCTGACATTGCTCCGTATTCTACTATGGAAGATGCGCCAGCTGCCAAAAGTGCTGAAAATCATGATAGTTTTTTGGATTCGAGCATTGTTGCAGAACATGCTAAAATTATGTCTTTACGTACCTCTGTGTATGAAGAAGACTTAACGGATGCCGTTGTCTTCCGTATTGGTTTAGCAAGCAGGGATGTAGAAAGTGTACCAATGACATATGTTATTCCCAATGAACGGGTTGAAGCAGATTTTGGGAAAGAAAAACCTTCTACATTACAAATGTATAAAAAATATGCACCACAAATTGAAGAGGAAGCAAAAGGCTTTACGAACTATCATCCATATCAAGGTGAATTGAAGGAAAAGGATGATAAGTTGATTCATGTATTACCTGAGAAAAATGATTATGATGTAGCTTCTGCACCTGTGAATGAGTACAAGGGAACCTTGCAGGATACATTTTCAGACTCAGAATATACAGAGGTTGAGTTTGAAAACGCAGACGGTACACCATACGAGTTCTCTCAAGAAGGAGAGCAGAGTAAGGCCATGTCGTTAACAGGTCCAAGACATTTTAATTATTACTTATATAAGGACCAGAATAATGGGGCTGAATATTTATCACCTGATTTTCGTCAAACTTTTTCCTCGGTAACAGAAGCGATTACGGGTATGCGCAATAAAAATGATGATTTCTATGTTCCTGTCGTTCCTGAAAATGTGACTTATACTGTGCAAGAGGTTGCTGAGGGTGTAATTGTAACCTTTAATGATCCTCTTGATTTCACAACAATGGACCCAGTTCGGGCAACACAATTAATCGAAGCAATGATGCTAACGGCTGCAAGCTTTGATAAACAATTACGTCTAGATAATGTAGTTCAGGAAAGCTGGGAAGGCTTTGATTTTAAAAATTTCCTACCCAAGCCAGTTGGCCCAAACAAGCAATATATGGAGACGCCATAGAACTTTATGGTGAAGTTTAAGGAGTATTCTCGTACATCGACAGTGGGACGAGAATACTCCTTATTGATTTTGTGGTAATAAATCATCGAACTATCCATAAAACATACAAATCTAATAGGATTTTTTAAGCAGAACTATTTACTTTTTCTAAATAATTCATTATAGTAAAGCTGTAGAACAAAAATAATATATTGATTCATCTTCGGGGCAGGGTGAAAATCCCGACCGGCGGTAATAGAGTTGTAAATCGCTAATGTGAAAAACATTGGCTCTAAGGATTTACCAAAGACTCTTCAGCCCGCGACCTGTGCAAAATTTTTTTTGCATGGCTGACTTGGTGTAATTCCAAGGCCGACAGTTAGAGTCTGGATGGGAGAAGATGGAGGTACGATCGTCATTTGTTATTTTACATTGGTTATGAACGAGCGTTTTTTCAATATGGCTTTAAAGCCTGCTCAAAAATAGCTAATTAATGGCGTTTATTAATCATGCCTATTCTCCCTTATGCAAAAATGCATAAGGGTTTTTTTGTGAATAACATATGATTAGGTCGTAGCCTTTCTTCTTGCGAGATTGAATCAGCAAAGAGGAGAGAGTTTTCAATGAAGAAAAATGTTAAACTTCAATCGTTTATTACGATTGGCATGCTGAGTAGTATTTCGTTTTTATTAATGCTATTTAATTTCCCAATTCCACCATTCCCGGCGTTTTTGGAAGTGGATTTCAGTGATATGCCTGCATTATTAGCAGCCATCACTATGGGACCTGTAGCGGGAATCCTAGTAGAGTTATTTAAAAATGTATTGGATTGGATTTTCTCAGGCACGCCAACGGGAGTACCAGTAGGACATATTGCTAACTTCACAACAGGTATTTTATTTATTTTACCAGTATCCTTTATTTTTAAGCGTTTTAAAAACATTGGGGGTCTTATTGGGGGCTTGGCAGCAGGAACAATCGTTATGGCGGTTGGTATGAGTGTTCTTAACTATGCTGTATTTTTACCGATGTACACGTACTTTTTAGGGATGGAGCCTGTTGTAGGGGATTCATTATATACAATGATTGTGGCTGGAATCTTGCCATTTAATATTGTCAAAGGTATTTTATTAACTGTTATCATGGCTTTATTATTTACAACTATGCGCAAATGGATTGATCGTCAGCGTCATATGTATTTATCAAAATAAGATTATAGTTAACCTCGAGTGATTTCATAGACTCGAGGTTTTTTTTATAGATAGAACGTTTGAAGTAATGGATAGAAATGTGAAGGTGAAGGATAGAATCTTTGAAATAATGGATAGATTCATCAAATGAACTTAATCTAGTCGAGCCCAGTAATTTCATGTAGAATTAAGAAAGAGTTTAGAAATGCTAGAGGAGTTTGAAGAGATGAGTGAGAAAAAGGGACAATGGTCTAGTAAACTAGGCTTTATTTTGGCATCAGCAGGTGCAGCAATCGGATTAGGAGCAATTTGGAAGCTTCCATATGTTACTGGTCAAAGCGGTGGGGGAGCATTTTTCCTAATCTTTGTTCTATTTACGTTGTTAATTGGTTTACCGATGCTATTATCAGAATATGTGTTAGGTCGTGGCACCCAATCTGAGGCGGTCACTGCCTATAAAAAAGTGGCACCAACGAAGCTAGGCTGGGCATGGATTGGCCGCATGGGTGTACTGGGTTGTTTTTTATTATTAACTTTTTATAGTGTTGTGGGTGGTTGGATTTTTATTTATAGTGGTCTTGGTGTGGCTGGAACAGTTATTGATCCCGCTAATAATCCTAGTGAACTATTTGGAAAGATTATAGGTACGCCTTGGATTACATTACTAGGTTTAGGGTTATTTACGCTAGCTAATGTACTAGTGATATCTCTTGGTGTGCAAAATGGGATCGAAAAGGCCAATAAGTTTATGATGCCACTATTGTTTATTATGTTTATTGTACTTGTTGTCCGAGCAGTAACATTAGACGGGGCAATGGAGGGTGTGAAATTTTTCTTATGGCCGGACTTCTCTAATATTACGGGAAAGGCTATTTTAGAAGCGTTAGGACAATCCTTCTTTGGCTTAGCAGTAGGATTTTCCTGTCTTGTGACCTACAGCTCCTATTTAAAGAAGGATGTAAGCTTACCTAACTCGGCGGGCTCAGTTGTTCTTTTAACGGTACTTGTATCGTTTTTAGCAGGATTAGCGATTTTCCCAGTGGTATTTGCCTTTGATTTAGAGCCAGCTTCTGGACCAGGCTTACTGTTTATGGTGCTACCGACAGCATTTAGCCAAATGCCATTTGGTGAAGTATTTTTAGCGTTGTTTTTATTACTATTTTTATTTGCAACGTTAACATCTTCCTTCAGTTTATATGAAATTATCGTTGCAGCATTTATAGAAAAGGGGCGAATGTCTCGTTCAGCATTAACACTTTTATTAGGTATAGTAGTCTTTATTGCTGCAATTCCAGCAGCACTGTCATCTAGTACCTTAGCTGATGTATCATTCTTCGGGAAAACAATTTTTGATGCGACAGATTTTCTAGTATCGAATTTAATGCTTCCATTAGGAAATTTATTAATAGCTTTCTTCATTGCACATATAGCCGATAAAGAATTTGTGAAAAAGGAATTACTGATGGGAAGTCAGATGGGGCAGGGGTACTATTCTACATATCGATTATTAATGTTAATTGTAGTACCGATAGTTATTCTTGTTGTTTTACTAAATATGCTTTTACAATATTAAAAAAGCAGGGGTGTATTCCATTCTCAGGAATACACCCTATTGTAATAATGGGGGCAACGATAGGGTTAATATTCGTTAAGTGATAATTCTCCTAGCCAGTCTTCTTTAATCATCTTTCTTGCTTGCTCTTCGCTGTTTGTAATAGGAAAAACTTTATCAACCTGTGAAATAGCGAATAAGTTGCGGATGAAATCATCGACGACAATAATGGCGATTTTCTTTTCTTTTAAAGATACTTTTTTGGCAAAGTTGACAATCATACCAAAGCCAGTACTATCAATATTTGTTACCTTTTGCATATCGATAATATAGCCATGCTTTGTTTCTAAATTAAGGGATTGAAGATCTTTTTTTATATCCTCAATCAGCCCGTATTCTAAATCGCCAGTAAACGCAATTAAGATATAATCAGCCTTTGTGCCAACATCCATCGCAATTTTCTTCTGATTCATACTATAGCGCCTCCATTTTCCTTTTCATGTTTATCGATTAATTTATATTTGGCATTGTGGGAGTCGTGCACGTCCGTATAAGCAATTGTTTTAATAAACTCCCACTGATTCTAACATACATAGTATCATGTTAAGCCTTAATTAAAACTTAAATTTATTGACTTCGTTTTGTAATTTATCAGAAATTGTTGCTAATTCATCTGAGTTTTGTGTGATCTCTGCTACGGTTGCATATTGCTCCTCAGAGGTAGCAGCGATTTCCTCTGTTGCAGCCGCAGCGTCTTCAATGATGCGAGAAATGTCCTGAATAGCTTGTTGAACACCTAAGGAGTTGTCATTGACATGTGAAAATGCAGACTTCATTTGTTCAACACCTTTTTCCGTCTCTACAACCTTCTCCACAATCTCTTTTAAGGCAGTTCCCCCCTTGTTGATAATTGTTACTTGTTCCTCTACCGCAAGTAGATTACTTTCCATTGTACGAACTGTTACTGACGTTTCGGCTTGAATATCATTTATAAGATTTGTAATTTGTCCAGATGCCAGGCTTGATTGCTCGGCTAACTGACGTACCTCTGAGGCAACAACCGCAAAGCCTTTTCCTTGATCTCCTGCGCGTGCAGCTTCAATGGCTGCGTTAAGGGCAAGTAAATTTGTTTGCTCTGCAATACCTGTAATTACGGTGATAATACCACCAATTTCTTCAGAGCGTTTACCTAGTTTTTGAATAGAGTCTGTTGCATAAGAGACGGTTTGCGTTACAGCGCTTAAATGCTTAATTGCTTCATTAATCGCTTCTTCTCCTTTACGTGCAATTTTCGATGATTCTATGGCACTAGTCAAAGTCATTTCAGCTTTTTGTAAACTACTCGATGCTTCTTCGATTGTTTTTTGCATCATTGATACAATTTGCTCAGCTTGATCGGATTGTGTTGTTGTTCCAACAGCAATTTCATTCATCGTTAATGCTATTTGATTAGAAGCCTCGCTTGTTTGGTGTGATGATTCAGCCAATGAGTGGGAAGAGTTAGCGATCTGATTAGCGCTGCCAGCCACAATTGTTATCGTTTCTGTTAAACGGTCTTTCATATGACTAAATGCTTGTGCTAAATCTGCTATCTCGTCTTTGCCTTTAGGATTTAATAATTTTACATTCAAATTTAAATCTGCAAGCTCTTGGGCATTGGAACTTAGGATATTAATTGGATTAATGATTTGTCGTTGTAAAAACCAACTAATACCAACAATTAATAGAATGGCAATCCCTAAGGAAACGGCTATATTTTCAAGGGCAGATTTTGTTGCAATGCTTATATAAGGAGCTGTTGGAACGGCTGTTGCCCATACGCCTATTACATCACCTTTGCTATCTAAAATAGGGTCATAGGCTCCCTGGTGCATGCTTCCTAAAACACTCGCTGAACCAATAAAACGTTTTTTTTCTCCTAATACTACAGTGGCAACTTCGTCAGATACTTTCGTATTTAAGGCACGCTGTCCGTTTTCAACTATATTAGTACTAATTCGTGTATCTTTTTGGAAGATTGATACGGCATTACCGTTTGTTAGCTCTCCGACTTTATCAGCAATCTCAAAATTCTCAACCATATTGACATCGCCTTTATATAATTGATTATTTTTGATGGACCAATCTCCAGGGAATTTTGCATTTAAATATTCATAGCTTACTTGAATATCTGATAGAAGCTTAGTATTAGCACTTTCTAAAAGATTCTTTTTCGCAACATAATAATTTATTCCTGCTAAAAGTGAAGTAAGTAGCAATATACAACTAAAGATTAGCAGGCTTATTTTTTTTCGGATTGACACTCTCATTAAAACTCCTCCCAATTATACGTTTATAGGGTGTGATGTTGAATCTTATTCCAGAGTTGAGTAATGTTTAAAGATTCATCAAAGCCCTTCATTTATATATATTTTTTTTGAGATACCAACTAAAAATTTTGTTTCCGAAATATGCTCAAACCAAATATCGTCAACCATATTTTTAACAAAAAATAAACCACGCCCACGATCTGAATAATCAAGTTCATTTAAATCGTATTGAAGAACCTTATCCCAATCATTTTCAGCTATTCCTTTTGCCTCATCTGTAACAGTTACTTTTATTTCTTCATTGGATTGGTATACATGTATTTGAATTTCCTTTTCTGAGCATGCATCAATTTTCCCCATTGCTTCAACAGCATTTATAACTAATTCATGTACAACAAAGCGTAATTCTTTTTTATAAGGTAGATTATAAACATTTGCATAATTGTCCATAACTTGGTCTACGAATGCTATAGCTTGTGTATCAGGATTTACATTGAGCGTGAATTTCATCACCAATCACCTACCCTGTAATGTAATTGTTATTGAAACTACTGTTATATCATCACTGTGATCATTGTCGAATAAATTGTACTTTTGAGAAAATTTTTGTAAGGCATAGCTATTTTCTTGTGAGGCATAGGAATGGAAAAAATCCATATCGATATTGTGTTGTTTATTTAATGTCAATAATCCATCCGTATAAAGTATAATGCGATGCCAGCCAGATAAAGGAATTGTTTTTTTTATGATAGGAATTGTAGGAAATAGACCAAGAATGGGTGTGTTCGCTTGAAGAAATACTGTCTCTCCGTACTTTCCGAATAAAAAACCAGCTGGATGGGCTGCATTCACATAGTGTAATGTTCCATTTTTTGTATCAATAAGTATGTAGATAGCGGTCATTAAAAAACGGTCCATATCTTCATCAGAAAAAAGCTCATAAATTTGACGATTCAGCTCCCGAATAACTGTTACAGGGTCGATTAATTTTGTAATCATGCCTTTTAACAGAGATCGAACGGACATGGTAACAAGCGATGCGGCGATGCCATGCCCCATAGCATCATATAAGAGAATAGCCGTCAAATGTTCATTAATCTTGAACCAACAGTACATGTCACCTCCTAATGTATTGGATGTAACATAAAGCCCATCAATCTGTATGTACTCGAGATTTAATGGTGGTGATAAAGCGTTTTTTTGAAACTTTTTTGCAACGATTAAGTCTTTTTGAATCATGCTCTCTTGCTGCCTTCGAAGTTTTGCTTCATTTTGATATTTAGTGGCTACTTGAATTCGAGTTTTAAATTGTGTGAAATCAAATGGCTTTAAAATAAAATCAAATATTCCGGCTTCAAAAACTCTATCAATCGTAATTGTTTTTTCATAAGTAGTAGCAAGAAGGATTGGGACATCAATCCAGTTTATTAAACGATTAATTTGCTGACATATTTCTTCGCAATTTTTAAGTGTTAATTTTGCATCAAGAATAATTAGTTCCAGCTCTTCTTTCAAAGAATCTAATAAATAATTCATTGCTGCATCAGGGGAGGAAAAGCAATGAATATCTTTGATGTCTATACGATGAAAATATTTTTGTAGACGCAATACATCATTACTTACGCCGCCAATAATTAGTACTGACATACTTCTTACATTCACCGCCTTATGTATCTTTAATAGAAGATTTTTAGGAATTTTAAGTTTCATTCTAACTATATTATATACGCCTTATTTACTTAGCTGATGAACAATATAGAAATTCTAATTTGCTATAAATTTACCAATAAATATGGCATTATACAAGACTATTGTGATATAAAAATACGGAAATATTATTTCTTATTTAAATTCCATAAAACAGATTATAAAAATCTATGTTGTAAAACTTTCTTTCATCTTAAATGAGGGCTCTATATATCTATAAAAAAGATAAATATCTTCGAAAAAAACAATGTAATAAAAGTTTACATATATATTGCGTTTTTTTCTTTTGTAATGTAATTTAAAAGCAGTTATTAATAATGGATGTTAATTAAAATTACATTGGAGTGGTGGAAAATGAAACATTATACGAAAGAAGATATTATACGCCAAGTGGAAGAAGAAAATGTGAAATTTATTCGCCTACAATTTACAGATATATTAGGAACAATTAAAAATGTTGAAATTCCTGTAAGTCAATTAGAAAAAGCATTGGACAATAAAGTGATGTTCGATGGTTCATCCATTGAGGGCTTTGTACGCATCGAAGAATCAGATATGTATTTACGTCCAGATTTTAATACCTTTGTCATTTTTCCTTGGACAGCTGAAAAGGGCAAGGTAGCGCGCTTTATTTGTGATATCACAAGACCTGATGGTACACCGTTTGAAGGTGATCCACGTTCTAACCTAAAGAGGGTATTAAAAGAGATGGAGGAGCTTGGTTTCACTTCATTTAATTTAGGACCAGAACCTGAGTTTTTCTTATTTAAGCTTGATGAAAAAGGGCATCCAACACTAGAATTAAATGATAGTGGAGGCTACTTTGACTTAGCACCAACAGATCTAGGTGAAAATTGTCGTCGTGACATTGTATTAGAGCTTGAAGGAATGGGCTTCGAGATTGAAGCATCACATCATGAGGTGGCGCCTGGACAGCATGAAATTGACTTTAAGTATGCCAATGCAATTGAAGCATGTGATAATATTCAAACATTTAAACTTGTTGTAAAAACTATTGCAGCACAACATGGTTTACACGCAACCTTTATGCCAAAGCCATTATATGGTGTTAACGGCTCTGGAATGCATTTCAATCTATCTTTATTTGAGGGAAGTAAGAATGCCTTTTATGATGAAAATGCAGAACTGCAATTAAGCCAAACAGCACGTAGCTTTATGGCTGGTATTATTAAGCACGTCCATGGCTTTACTGCAGTCACAAATCCGCTTGTGAATTCCTACAAACGTTTAGTGCCTGGCTATGAGGCTCCTTGTTATATTGCATGGTCTGCTCAAAACCGTTCACCACTCATTCGCATTCCGGCTGCAAGAGGCCTCTCGACACGCATTGAGCTTCGTTCTGTTGATCCTGCAGCAAATCCATATTTAGCGATGTCTGTTATTTTAGCATCAGGGCTCGATGGGATTCGCAATGATTTAACACCTCCAGACGCTGTTGATCGAAATATTTATAAAATGTCTCGAAATGAACGGGAATTAAATGGTATTGATAGTTTACCATCATCATTGGAATTTGCACTAATTGAATTAGAAATGGATCATATTGTACGTGAGGCACTTGGAGAACATATTTTTGAAAAGTTCACAATTGCTAAAGAAATAGAATGGAATAAATACCGTACACGTGTCCATAACTGGGAACGTGAAGAATATTTAAGAATGTACTAAAAGGAAGTGTTAGAGCTTTTTCGCTCTAGCACTTCTTTTCCGCTTGATTGGTTTTTTTGTGACAAACCTTTCCTTTTAATTTAATATAAATAGAGGGGGAGGAAAATATATGGTGCAACCGACTCAAGTAGTAACAATCCAAAATAATGATATTGTACATTTTGAAAATGATATTAATAACGCACTTTTAGATTTAAGTGAATATCTAATAATCGATATTAAATATAATACTTTATACATTGGAGAACAGACTGTTATACATTCAGCTCTAATTATTTATAAATAATACGTTTCATAACTAATTGAAAGGGGCATGTCATTTGTCAAAAATTTTTATGCTGTCCGTTACTAAAAGAATAGATGAGCTTGAAGAAGTACAAAGTGTAATAGAAAAAATATTTCCCAGGAAATCTGCATTAAAGGAATTTCTAGAAAAGGAAGGCTATTGCAAAGCAGCGAAAAATCAATATATAAAAATCAAAAATGAATCGATATATGAAGCAGCCATTGAAAAAATAAAGCTTTGAAGCAATGCATAACTAGAAACGAATATTAATAGTACCAAAAAACTATAAAGAAATATTAAGTCATGTTCATTGAGCGTGACTTTTTGTTACGATTATTTTACATACGGATACTCAAAATTTATTGTTTAGAAACACTATTAGGCATCCAAAAATTAAGTGATAACTATTTGTTGATATCGTCTTAAGAATGAGTAAATCTACCCTCCAATAACTGGATATCAATAAGAATTTATTTAGTAAACATTTTTTCAAAGAGTATGAATGAATCTGTCCAAAGAAAGCATAAAAAAACAGGATTAAATACTGTCGTTTCGTTAATCTATATACAAGGAGTGAGAGCAATGAGTTGGATTGAGTCGATTCAAAAAGCAATCAATTATATCGAAGTGCATTTATTAGAGGATATTACTATGGAGCAAATTGCACAAGAGGTTCATTCTTCAGTCTTTCATTTTCAACGGACTTTCTCAATTTTAACGGATATGTCCATTGCAGAGTATATAAGACGTAGAAGATTAACATTGGCTGCACAAGAGTTGTTGAATACTGATGAAAAAATAATCGATCTCGCCTACAAATATGGCTATGACTCTCCTGAAGCTTTCACAAAGGCATTTCGCAAGCAACATCATGTAACGCCTAGTGAAGCTAGAAAAAAGCAAGGTCCATTACAATCATACAATCGCCTGGTCATCCAGGTAAGCCTGAAAGGAGCAGAACCAATGAAGTATAGAATTGAAGAAAAAGAAGCATTTCAAGTAGTAGGGGTAAAAAGAACTTATAATTGTCAAAGTGGTGAAAATACGAGAGAGATTCCTCAATTTTGGAATGAAATGAACAGTAAAGACTTTGATAAGCAGTTAATTCAATTAAATAATGGAGAAATTAAGGGTGTACTTGGTGTTTGTGTTCCTGATTCAAACTATGCACAGAATAGCCTGATCGATTATTGGATTGCCGCTGATCATGTAGGAGATGTACCAGATAATTTACTGGCAATGGACATACCAGCATCTAAATGGGTTGTCTTTGAAGTGCATGGTCCGATGCCTGATGCCATGCAAAATACTTGGAAACAAATATATTCTGAATGGTTCCCATCTAATCCTTACGAACCGATAGCATCCGCAGAGCTTGAAGTGTATTCTGAACAGGATCCATTTAGCCCTGATTGCTATTCTGAAATTTGGATACCGATTAAGTAAGATAAAAGGCCAAGAATGATGATTCTTGGCCTTACGAATTTATTGTATTAAAGCATAAAGACTAATATCATCCGATGTTTCAGCTTCGGGCGATGTTCCTACATAACTGAAATTTAACTTCTCTAATACTTTTATAGAGTTCTTATTTGCAGACTCAACTTTGGCTTCAATTTTTTTTATGTTCAAAGTTGTGAAGGCATAATGAATTAAAGCCGTAATACTTTCCTGCGCATAACCCTTTCCCCAATAAGCTTTCGCAAGCTCATAACCAATTTCTGCGGTATGGTTCTCCACATTAAATGAATTAAATCCACAAGAGCCAATAATCTTATGAGATGTTTTTTCAATAATTGAAAAACGAATAGCTTTCTGCTCCTTCGCTAATTCATTAAGTAGTGTAATCATCTCTTGTGCCTGTTTAATATCCGTTAAATTAATAATATTCATGTATTTCGTTACGTCTGGATCAGACCAAATTTGAAATAAATTATCGGCATCCTCTATTTTCATTTTTCTTAAATACAGTCTATTCGTGTCAATTTGTTCTATCAATACTTTTACCTCCAAGTTTTTCATTTTGTTTGGATGAAAAATATTGCTATCTGTGCATCATTCAGTCCCTTCAAATGTTTTATACTAGACGCATTTCCAATAGTAAACAACAGTTCTACTATTTACAATATACATTATAATAATAAGATTGGGGAAAAGAAAATGATAAAAGTAAAAGCAGAGGATTTTTTGGAAATAAGAGAGATTATTTAAGAGGCACCGACATTCGTTTTCAGTGTACTTAAACAGATTATAGAAGGCAACATTTATGCCGATAATGCAAACTATCATTCAAATACTAATACATACAAAATCGGGAAAATATTATTTTTATGGCGATTCTCCTGATGTAAGTAAAATTGTAACGCTGCTACAAGAATCGCATGAACACAACAAACGCTTCACATTATTTACTTATTCGGATGATTGTAGCGCAAAGATTAATCAAGAATTAATAGGGGATGAAATTACAACGATATACGTTATGCATTGATAAGAATGTTTAATGAGAGGGAAAAACATCATTCAATCGATTTTGAATGCTTTAAGATTAATCAGCAATATATTGATCATAGTATAGAATGTACTTATCAATACTATCAAGAATATTGGGATATAATTTGAAAATGGTTTTGGTTTTTGTCTTCAGCATGAAGGTAAAATGTTTAGTGAAGCAGTTTCCATATTTAGGTCGATGCAATAGGCAGAGGTGGATATACTGTAACTGACCCGAATTATCGAGGAGAAGGGTTCGCAAACATGATTGCAGAGACATTTTTATAGACTATTGCCTTTAAAACAATATGAAGCCTTGCTGGAATTGTGATCTCGTATCATTTAGTCACTAAGCTGGGCTTTACAAATCCAAGAAAATACACAGTTTATACTAAATTATAACTGGTTAAAATGCCCGCAGTGAGAAATTCAATGTGAGCTTTTCATGTTGTTGAAATACTTTTATGTCAATGAAATCAAGGTGACAAATTAAAAAGCATAGCCCTTTTTTGAAACGAGGGGTTGATCTCCGTTCCGACTGAGTGCTTTGTAGCTGTCGCTTTGCTTTCGCGCAGAGCTTCTTGGGGGCATCCGATGAGCCGCTTCACTCGCGTCCAGGGTCTCATAGTGATAAATTGAAGTTTTAGCCATCACAACATTTACCTATAGCAGTGTTGTTAGCAATAAGTGGCTTTATGAATCGTTACAAAGTAGTTTGATGCACAAAATGAAGGTTGACAGCTATAAAATTGTATCACTATTCTATCCATTTAATGATGGTGGGTAATATGCTTTTACTTTACTTTTGAGGAAAGAAAATATTTAAAGTTCTACACTATTGCTGATTGGAGTGGAAGGCTACTCGACTCCTGTGGGATAGCGAGACAGACGAGACCCTGCACGGAGCGTTAGCGCAGGAAGCGGCTCGTCGCTCGCCCACTGGAAAGCGAGTAGCCTGGAACGGAAATCACTTTCATTTGACTTAGTAGTGTTCACAAAGATTCTCTTGACGATTTAGTTTTTCAACACTACAATGTAAGCTTTTTCATCTTAAAAGAAGCGATTACGTATTTCGAAAATATTGTAAAATAATTTAGCATCTCTAGCCATTTTATCATTTGTCTTCATATAAGGCCGTAAGCAGTTTTGAAACAATTCATCACAATGTTTTGTACTACCGTATCGAGCATAGCATTCATCATGTTGCTTACAACATGAATCTACAGCATTCGTTGGAGCACCTGGTCCTGAACAGCCTGGTCCACAATATTTATAGCCTGGGTAACAAAAACCGAGCTTACGCTGTCTGTTCATCGTCAAACCCCTTTCTAAAAGAAATAGTTATTATAAAATATGAAATTTTGAATTGAAAAAGGGGATTTAAAACTAGTAAAGGTGAAAAAATGAAGGTAATACCGAATAATAATTTGTAAGGTTACTGTAAGCTTTAAAAAAAATAGGTGTAAGGATGGAAAGCTATGATAGCAATAGCACAATAAGATTAAGGGGCTCAAGCAGCTGTCGATTCAATTCGGCTTGCCCAAGAGCTTCACTTATGCTAAAAAAGTTTGAAAGATAAGGAGTTTTACTGTATGAATTCATCCGTTACACAAAAAGAAAGAATAGTTTCCTTAGATATTATTCGAGGATTAGCACTGTTTGGTATTTTATTTATTAATGTGGCTGCCTATCAGTTAATTATAGAGGGAGGACCGATGCCTGACTATAGTGGAATAAATGGTCAAATCGATAGACTAGTCGATATGTTTATTGAGAAGAAATTCTTTTCAATTTTTTCCTTCCTGTTTGGTGTAGGCTTTTATATTTTTGCTTCTCGTGCAGAAGCTCGAGGTGATAAACCAAAATGGCGTTTTGCAAGACGTTTATTAGCCTTGCTTCTAATAGGCATTATTCATATTTTTATTTTCTGGGGTTCGATTCTTGCCATTTATGCCGTAATAGGATTCTTTTTATTACCATTTTATAATGCAAAGGTCGCAACGATTGGTAAATGGCTTTTTGCGTTTATAACTATTCATGTGCTTGGTATTCTGGGACAAATTTTCATGCCGAATAACGGTGCTCTATCAACAGCATTTAGTTTAGTTGGAAATGATGCAGTGACTATTTTTATTATGTTTTTAACTGGTTTTATAGTAGCAAAAGCAGGGTGGATTAATCATGTTAGTGACTATTCCAAACAAATAAAATGGGTACAATTTATAACATTCCCTTTCTTTATAGGAATCTCGATATGTATTTGGTTGGCATCTCAAGGGGATAATGAAAATCTATCATTACTAATAGGCTTAGGTGTCATTCCAACCACTTATTTTTATTTAGCTTGTTTATTTACTATTTTAGAGAACGAAAAAATTGCTAAATTCCTTCAACCGATTGGTAGGGTTGGACAAATGGCGTTTACCAATTATTTAGCTCAAAGCTTTATTGGACTAGCGATTATATCTTTAATGGGACTAGAGGTTGTTTCACCCTCGGATACGGTGCTAATAGCGAGCCTAGTCTTTGTGATTCAAATAATCTTTAGCGTTATTTGGTTTAAATTCTTTAAAATGGGGCCGTTTGAAAAGGTATGGCGCTTTATGACATACGGAAGAAAGGGCACTACAAATAAAAAATAAAGCATGTAAAAAATCCCTAACAGCTGTTTTTGAGACTGTTAGGGATTTTAATAATTAAGAGTTTCTTCTATTATATATGTGATATTCTCTGTAGTTAATCAAAGCATTTCTGAAGTTGTTTTCGCTTGCATATGAAGCTGTAGATAGTCTGGGCCACCAGCTTTTGAGTCTGTACCTGACATGTTGAAGCCGCCGAATGGTTGGTAGCCAACGATGGCACCTGTACAGCCACGGTTAAAGTAAAGGTTTCCGACATGGAATTCTTGACGAGCTTTTTCTAGGTTCATACGGTTTTTCGTGATGACTGCACCTGTTAAGCCATATTCTGTATCGTTTGCGATGTCAAT
>Ga0213821_1000761_pt1 | contig 17858 bp, 14 predicted proteins | sample MC6MC0909MG_FD_179894 | JGI IMG/M metagenome (GOLD analysis project Ga0213821, IMG submission 179894) | Enriched soil aggregate microbial communities from Iowa State University, Ames, United States - MC6-MC0909-MG | ecosystem: Environmental > Terrestrial > Soil > Unclassified | place: USA: Iowa...
CGCTGTCGCCAGAAGGCACCCGCGACCTGCAGCAGGCCATGACCCGTGCCGCCTACCCGATGGTCAACGTGCAGGCCATCAGCCTGTCCGGCCCGCGCGATGCCCGCGCCGCCATGCACGCCATCGAGGAAAGCTTCTGCCAGGTGGTGCTCGACCCGCAATTCGTCGACATTGGCGTCAGCCAGGAGGGCCGCGACTGGCGCGTGGTGCTGGCGCGCCCCCTGCTTAGCGGGCGCCTCGGCGACTGGCAGGCCGAGGGGCAGAAGCTGATGCAGGCGATCAACGTTGCACGCAAGGCCCCGCGCCAATGCGGTGGCCAGCCGTTCGCCGCAGCCCCTGCGCTTAGCTGGAGCACTGCCCTGGCGGGGGTCGCGGCCAACCATACGCGGGCCATGGCCAACCAGAACTTCTTCGACCACATCGACCGCGACGGGCGCACGCCGGGCGACCGTGCGGAGCTGGCGGGCTACCTGTACCAACAGATTGGCGAGAATATCGCCGCCGGGCGCGACACCGCGCAGAAAGTGGTCGATGGCTGGCTGGCCAGCCCCGGGCATTGCGCCACGTTGATGAACCCGGACTTCCGTGAGGTCGGTGCTGCTTATGCGGTGGACCCGAAGAGCGATGCGGGCATTTACTGGACGGGGTTGTTCGGTACCCCGCAGTGACCATCACGCCGTAGCGCCAGCGCCGTGCAGCCAAACCGCCGGCGCACGCACCGGCCCAGGTAGCTCGCGTCACCCAGCCCCACCTCGTCGGCGATTTGCGCAAGGCTGTGGCTGGAATTGAGCAGGCGCCACCGGGCCTGCTGCAGGCGCATTTCCAACCACCAGGCCTTGGCGCTCATGCCGTGGCTGGCCTGGAACTGCCGGTCCAGTTGCCGTCGGCTGATCGCCAGTTCCGCTGCCAGTTGTTCGATAGTCAAACGCTCCCCCAAATGATGGCGCATCAACGCCAATGCACGTTGTACCTGGCGCCCATGCGCCGCCTCGGCGTCCAGTGATCGCAAGGCGTGGCGGCTATCGCGGGACTCATCCACCAGCATGTCGGCCAGGCCTTTGAGCGCGCGCGCCCGCCCGCAGGCGGCCGCCAGCAGGGCTACCGCGAGGTCGATGGCCGCGGTACCGCCGGCACAGGTAATACGTGCACCGTCGATGCAGTACAGCTGCTCGTGCAGCAACTGCAGCTGGGGAAATGAGGCGCGAAACTCAGCTTCATGCCGCCAATGCACAACCACTTTGTAGCCGTCCAGCAAGCCACAGGCCGCCAGCAGAAAAGCCGCGTTGTCGATGGCCACGAGCTTGACGCCCGCCTTGGCGGCGCGCTTGAGCAGGCTTTTATAGCGTGGCGCGAGGCCGGCAGTGGCCGCGGCATTGCGGCTGCCGAACAGCACGAGGTAGTCGTAGTCGGCCAACGCGAGCTGCTCGGCAATCGCCTCCACCTGCATCACCGCGCCGCTGCTCGACACCACGGGCTCGCGGGTGAGCCCGGCCAGTGTCCAGCTGCAATAGCGTTGGCGGCTGTAGTCTTCGTCGTCGGCACTGAAGCGCAGCTTGTCAAGAAACGCACCGAACGGCAGCAAGGCGAAGTCCGGCAATGGCAGGATCAACAGGCGAATATCGGGGGGCATGCAAGGATGTCCAGAAACAACCATCAGATGTCCGGATAGTACCCTTCTTGTTCGGTGTGGTCGCTTAAACTGCGCCCTTGATCACTGACTGCAGCAAGGCACTGACATGGCTCTGGACACCTGGCTTCTCTACCTGCTGGCGAGCATCGGCCTATCACTGACCCCCGGCCCGAACAGCCTGCTGGCCCTGACCCACGGCGCGCGGTATGGCGCGCGTCGCACCTTGTTCACCATCATTGGCGGGGTGTTCGGCTTCAGCGCATTGATCGCTTTGGCCATGTTCGGGCTCACTGCCCTGCTGCAGGCATCGGCGTCTGTACTGACCGTGCTGAAGTGGGTGGGCGGCGCGTATCTGCTGTGGCTGGGCATCCAGCTGTGGCGCAGCCCGGCGCTGCAGCTGGACGTGAATACGCGGGTTGCACGGCTGAGCAATGCCGGGATGTTGCGCCAAGGGTTACTGTCGGCCATGGCCAACCCCAAGGTGCTGTTGTTTTATGGGGCGTTCCTGCCACAGTTCATCGACCCGCAGCGGGGGTTGTTCGTGCAGTTCGTGATCATGGCAGCGACCTTCGCCAGCGTGGAATTCGTGGTCGAATACCTGCTGGCGCGGTTGGCGTTCCGTATCAAGCCTTGGCTGGCCAAGGGCGGTAAAGGTTTCAATCGCTGCTGCGGGGGCTTGTTTGCGTTGATTGGCGTGGCATTGCCGCTCGGGCGCTAGGGTTTGCGCCGCGAAGCCAGCAGGAACACCAGCAGCGCGATGCCAGGCAAGGCGGCGCCCAGCACTGCCACGCCCTGCCAGCCATAGTGGGTAAACAGCGCACTGGCCACTGCCGAGCCCACGGCCCCGCCGAGGAAGATACTGGTCATGTACAGCGCATTGAGCCGGCCGCGGCTGGCCGGGTCCAGCGCATAGACCTCGCGCTGGCCGATCACCATGTTCATCTGCACGGCAAAATCCAACAATACGCCGGTGAGCCCCAGGCCGACCACGCTATACCCCGGGGTGGTCAACCCCAGCAGCAGCGCCGCGGGCGCCAGGATCAGGGCCAACAGTGAAGCGGCGCGGGCATGGCCGGCATCGGCCAGGCGCCCCGCCATCGGCGCTGCGATGGCGCCGACCGCGCCCACCAGGGCAAACAACGCGATCTGGCTTTGCGACAGGCCATGCTCCGACGCCAGGGCCAGTGGTACTGCCGTCCAGTAGAGGCTGAACGCCGCGAACATCAACGCCTGATACAGCGAACGCTGGCGCAGCACGGCGTGCTGGCGCAACAGGGCGATCAACGACACCATCAGCTGGGCATAGCTGGCCTTGTGGTCGGGCACACGCCGCGGCAGGGTCAACGCCAACAGCAGGATGATCGCCAGCATCAGGCCCGCCGCACCGATGAACACCGTGCGCCAGCCGAAATGGTCAGCCACCAGGCTCGACAGCGGCCGCGCCAGCAAGATGCCCAGCAGCAGGCCGCCCATGATGTTGCCCACCACCCGGCCGCGCTGTTGCTCCGGCGCCAGGTGCGCAGCAAGGGGGATAAGCATCTGCACCGCCACCGAACTGAAGCCGATCAGCAAGGCATAGCCGAGAAACAACTGGCCCTGACCCTGGCCGCTGGTGCCTGCCAGCAGCAGGCTCACGCAGGCAAGTACTGCGGTGACGATCATCAAGCGGCGGTTTTCAACCAGGTCGGCCAACGGCACCAGCAACAACAGGCCCAGTGCATAGCCCAATTGGGTCAGTGAGACGATCAGGCTGGCCCGCTCGCTGGACAAGCCAAGGTCCGGGGCAATCAGCCCGACGATGGGTTGGGCATAGTAGATATTGGCGACGATCGCGCCGCAGCAGAACGCCAGCAGCGTAACCAGGGCGCGGCTCAGGCCCGGCGCTGTGGCCTGCGTGGCGGCAAGAGAGGGGTTCATGCGAGATTCCTCGGCATTGGGGTGGAATATGCCGGGCACATTAGCGGGGCCGTGCTGGCAAGGGAATCCTGGCGCGGCGCAACGAGCCTTTGCGCCGCGCGCAACGCCAGCAGCTCAAGGCGCGATCAGGCCTTCGCAGAACGTGATGAAAGCCTGAACGCGCCGTGACCCGCGATGGTTGGGCAGGTACAAGGCATTGATGCTGTCGTTGGCGGCCCCAGGGCTGATCCGCCAATCGCTGAACAGCCGCTGCAAGCGGCCAGCAAGCACGTCCTCGCGGACCAGCCAGTCGGCCAGCAGCGCGATGCCGCTGCCCGCCAATGCTGCTTCACGCAGCAGGTCGGCGTTGGCACTACGCAGCGGGCCGCTCACGTCCAGTTCCAGGGCCTGGTCGCCGCGCTGCAACCGCCAGGGCCGCGCCTTCTGCCCGTAGCGAAAGCGCAGGCAGGCGTGCTCCAGCAATTGCCCGGGGTGCTGCAACGCTTCGCGCCCAGCCAGGTATTCAGGGCTGGCCACCAACCAACGCTCGAAGCGGCCGAGCTGCCGGCACACCAGTTCGTCGTTCGGCGAAGGGTCGCCGAGGCGAATCGACAGGTCGTAGCGGCCGTCCAGCAGGTCGTCGAGACGGTCGCTCATGTCGATGTCCAGCTCCAGCGCAGCATGGCGCGCCAGAAACGGCCCGAGGTGCGGCGCTATCACGCGCCGGCCGAACTCCACCGGCAGGCACAGGCGCAGTACACCGACAGGCTCATCGCCACGGTCGGCAACACTGGCGTCGGCCTCTTCCAACGCTTCGAAGATGTCCCGTGCACGGGCGTAATATCGGGCGCCGGCCTCAGTCAGAGTGACCTGGCGCGTGGAGCGGTTGAGCAATGTGGTACCGAGCGCCGACTCCAGTGCATCGACCAGGCGGGTCACCGACGAAGTGGCCACCCCAAGCGTGCGCGCTGCGGCGGAAAAGCCTTGGGCGTCGACGGTCGCGGTGAACATCTTCATCGCCAGCAGCTTGTCCATATGATTCCTTTTGCTTGAAGTCTCAGAAAAGTCCTACATCCTGGATGGGCGGTCAAGAAGCGCGCCGCCTTTCAATACGGTCCATAGTGAATTACCTCCCATAGAGTGAGTATTCCTATGCAACCCGCCAACGTGCTGACCCCCCTTCCCCCCTGCGACCCTGCCGCGCCCGAGTGGGTCGATGACCTGCTGCAACGCCCTGGGCTGCGCATCGAACGCATCGTTTCCAGCGGCCAGTGCAGCCCGCCAGGCTTCTGGTACGACCAGCCCGAAGGCGAATGGATCGTACTGCTGAGCGGCGGTGCCGGGCTGCGCCTGGAACATGAAGCGCACACCCGGCTGCTGGCGCCGGGTGATTGCCTCGACATCCCCGCCCATTGCCGCCATCGCGTCGAGTGGACCGCCCCCGGCACCCACACTGTCTGGCTCGCCGTGTTCTACAGCAGCGCAGCGCCCTGGCCAGCCAGCTGACCTGACCCCTCCAAACAACCCTTTTTAACGCCTGCGCGGCTCCCAGCCATGGCGCAGTGCCCCCGCTCGCCTGTGAAACACCACTCACAGCCCGGCTTAAACCCCAACGCTGGACTTCCCCCATGCATCACATCGCTACCGACCGCACGATCTGCAACGCCTTGCGCAGCTCCGCCTTCGGCCTGGGTGCCGCCTCCTTCTGCGGCACCGCGCTCGCCGCGCCACCGGCCATCGAACTGCAAGACACCGATGTCACAGCGCCCGCCGCCATCAGCCCGCGCACCGAGCGCTCAGCGTCGGTCAAGCAGGTTGCACCGCTGCTCGACACACCGCAGACCATCACCGTGGTGCCTGCCCCCGTGCTTGCTCAGCAACAGGCGCTCAGCTTGCGCCAGGTGCTGTCGAATGTGTCTGGCATCACCTTCAATGCCGGTGAAGGCGGTGGCGGCTCGGGCGACAGCATCAACATCCGTGGCTTCTCGGCCAACAACAACATCCAGGTCGATGGCCTGCGCGACAGTGCCCAGACCACACGTTCCGACATGTTCAACACCGAGCAGGTCGAGGTCATCAAAGGCCCCAATTCGGTGTTTGGCGGTGCCGGCACTACCGGCGGCAGCATCAACCTCATCAGCAAGCAGCCGCAGTACCAGCCCTTTACCCACCTGGGTGGCAGCGTGGGCAGCGCCCACTATCAACGCCTGACCCTGGACAGCAACCAGCCACTGGGCAGCATCGGCCAAGGCAGTGCAGTGCGCATCAACCTGATGGCGCACCGCAACGAGGTGCCTGGCCGCCCCAGCATCGACCAGCAGCGCTGGGGCATCGCGCCCGCGCTTCAGCTAGGCCTGAGCGACGCCACCTGGCTGACCCTGAGCGCCTTGCATCAGGTTGATGACAACCTGCCCGACTACGGTGTGCCAGCCCTGGATGGCAAGCGCCTGGCAGGTGTCGACCGCAAGGCCTACTTCGGCTGGAAAAACCTCGACAAGGAACACATCGAGCAGAACCAGTTCACGCTCAAGCTTGAGCACGACTTCAACGAGCAATTGCAGCTGCAGCAGCTGGCCCGCCATGGGCAGCTCAAGCGCGACACGGTGGTGTCCGCCTCCCATGTCAACGCCGAAGGTTTACCGCCTGGGCGTTACCGCCCGGCTGGGCCACAGGGGTATGGCCGCGACGCCAGCACCTACGTGTGGATCAGCCAGACCAGCCTGCTTGGCCACAATCAGTTGCTGGGCATGGGGCATGACTGGGTAGTTGGCGTTGAGTTGTCCCGCGAGACACTGGACTTGAACACCTACCATCACGGCCTAGGCAAAGAACTTTACCCAGGCGACGGTTATGCGCTGGGCGATCCGCCCGGTTATTGGAGCGGGCCACAGCAAAAGGCTGTCATGGGATACAGCAAAACCGCGTTGAGCGACCAGGCACTCTACCTGTTCGACACCGTGGCGCTGAATGACGCCTGGAGCTTGCACCTTGGCCTGCGCCACGACCGCTTCACCGGCAGCGCCAAAGGGTACTCCTCGGCCAACGTTCGCAACTCGGCGCTCAACACCGAGGACAACACCCTGAGCAGCCGTGCGGGGCTGGTCTACTCCCCAACGGAGCATGGCCGCGTCTACCTCGCCTGGGGCAATTCCTTCAACCCGTCGGCTGAAGCATTGGCTGGTAATGCCCGCGGTCTCACCGTGGCAACCTCAGGCCTTGCTCCGGAAAGGAATCAGACCTGGGAGCTGGGCAGCAAGTGGGAGTTGCTTGACCAGCGGCTGGAACTGGATGCAGCGGTATTTCAAATCATCAAGAGCAACGCCCGCGAAGCCTTGGCGGACGGCTCCACCGAGTTGTCCGGCAAACAACGCGTTCAAGGCGTGGAGCTGGGGCTCACGGGCCACTTGAGCCAACGCTGGACGGTGTTTGCCAACTATACCTACCTGGACAGTGAAACCCTCGAAGCCGTCGCCGAGGGGAAGAGCTTCGGCAGCAAAGGCCAAGCACTGGGCAATACACCGCCCCGCTCGATGAACCTCTGGACCACCTACCAGGTCGCCGATGCCTGGACCCTCGGCTACGGCGCTCGGCATGTCAGCAAGCGCAACGTGACCTCCAGCACCACCGCCAAGCTCGATGCCTACTGGCTTCACAATGCCATGCTCGGTTATCGAGTGAGCCGGCAACTGGACCTTCAGCTGAACGTCAACAACGTATTCGACAAGGCTTATGTAGAACGGGTGCGTCAGCAGAGGGGCGGCGCTGCACGCTCATCGGCCTTCGAGTACGGTGCAAGCCGGGCGGCAATCCTGACCGGCAATTATCGGTTCTGAGTAGAAAAGGGCCTGCTTTACTGCAGGCCTTCATGACTAAGACAAAAGTATGATCCACCTTGATCAACCACGATCAAACACGTGGTTTAGTGCAAACATAACCGCGTGATCTACACTTTTCGCGACAACCGCGCGAGTTCAACCCTGCGACAATCAGCCTCACAATATTATGTACTAACTTGTTAATTAGCTTGCTAAGGGCTTAAACTGCGCCCATTCCACCTGCTGAGATCCCTGGCATGAACGAAACACCGCGCGCCTCCGGCGCCACAAAAATCATCCTGGTCGGCTTGGGCGTTATCGTCGCCCTGCTTGGCCTTCTCCTGGCTGCTGGCGGCATCAAGCTGGCTGGCCTGGGCGGTTCCTGGTACTTCCTGATCGGCGGCTTGGCCATGGCCATCGCTGGGGTGCTCATCGCCCGGCGCAAAAAAGCTGGTGCCTGGCTGTACGCCGCTTTCCTGGTCGGTACTGCACTTTGGGCAGTGATCGACGCCGGGCTGGTGTTCTGGCCGCTGTTCTCGCGCCTGTTCATGTTCGGCGCAATCGGCATGGTCGTGGCACTGGTCTACCCGCTGCTGGTCCGCGCCAATGGCGGCAGCACCGGCCGTGGTGCCTACGGCATCGCCGGCGTGCTGGCCGTGGTGCTGGTGATCGCCGCCGGCAACATGTTCGTTGCCCACCCAAGCGTCGCGCCCACCGGCAAAGGCCCGGGCATGACCCCGGTAGAAGCCGGCAAGGAGCAGAAGGACTGGGCCCACTACGGTAATACCGAAGGTGGCAGCCGCTTCGCCGCGCTGGACCAGATCAACCGCGACAACGTCGACAAGCTCAAGGTAGCGTGGACCTACCACACCGGCGACGTGGCCATCAGCGACGGCAACGGTGCCGAAGACCAGCTGACCCCACTGCAGGTTGGTAACAAGGTGTTCATCTGCACCCCGCACAACAACCTGATCGCGCTCGACGCCGACACCGGCAAAGAGCTGTGGAAGAACGAGATCAACGCCCAGTCCAAAGTCTGGCAGCGTTGCCGCGGCATGGCGTACTTCGACGCCACCGCGCCGATCGCCCAGCCAACCCAGCCGAACAGCTCGCCGATCACCGTCGGCAGCGTAGCGGCCGGCGCCAACTGCCAGCGTCGCCTGCTGACCAACACCATCGACGGCCGCCTGATCGCGGTTGATGCCGACACCGGTGAGTTCTGCCAGGGCTTCGGCAACAATGGCCAGGTCAACCTGATGGAAGGCCTCGGTGATGTGCCGGACTCCTTCTACCAGCTGTCCTCCGCGCCACTGATGGCCGGTACCACCGTGGTGGTTGGCGGGCGTGTCGCCGACAACGTCCAGACCGACATGCCAGGCGGCGTGATCCGTGGCTTCGACGTGATCACCGGGGCCATGCGCTGGGCTTTCGACCCGGGCAACCCGGAAGACCGCAACGCCCCGGCTGATGGCAGCACCTATGTGCGCAGCACCCCGAACAGCTGGGCGCCGATGTCCTACGACCCGGCGATGAACACCGTATTCCTGCCGATGGGCTCGTCGTCCACCGACATCTACGGTGTCGAGCGCAACAAGCTGGACCACACCTACGGCGCTTCGGTGCTGGCCTTGGACGCGACCACTGGCAACGAGAAGTGGGTGTTCCAGACCGTGCACAACGACCTGTGGGACTTCGACCTGCCGATGCAGCCAAGCCTGATCGACTTCACCAAGGACGACGGCAAGTCGGTCCCTGCAGTCGTGATCGGCACCAAGGCCGGGCAGATCTACGTGCTCGACCGCGCCACCGGCAAGCCGCTGACCCAGGTCGACGAAGTACCGGTCAAGCCAAGCGACATCCCGAACGAACCGTACTCCCCAACCCAGCCCAAATCGGTGGGCATGCCGCAGATCGGCGCGCAGACCCTGACCGAATCGGACATGTGGGGCGCCACGCCTTACGACCAGCTGCTGTGCCGTATCGACTTCAAGAAGATGCGCTATGACGGTCTGTACACCGCACCGGGCACCGACATATCGCTGAGCTTCCCGGGTTCGCTGGGTGGCATGAACTGGGGCAGCCTCTCCACCGACCCGGTGCATGGTTTCATCTTCGTCAATGACATGCGCCTGGGCCTGTGGATCCAGATGATCCCGTCGCAGAACAAGGGCCAGGCCGCTTCCGGTGGCGAAGCGCTGAACACCGGCATGGGCGCTGTACCGCTCAAGGGCACCCCGTATGCGGTGAACAAGAACCGCTTCCTGTCGATCGCCGGCATCCCGTGCCAGGCACCGCCGTTCGGTACCCTCACTGCCATCGACATGAAGACCCGCCAGGTGGCCTGGCAAGTACCGGTCGGCACTGTTGAAGATACCGGCCCGCTCGGCATCCGCATGCACCTGCCGATCAAGATTGGCCTGCCAACCCTGGGCGGCACCCTGTCGACCCAAGGCGGCCTGGTGTTCATCGCCGGCACCCAGGACTTCTACCTGCGCGCCTACGACAGCAGCAACGGTAACGAAATCTGGAAGGCTCGCCTGCCGGTGGGTAGCCAGGGCGGCCCGATGACCTATGTCTCGCCGAAGACTGGCAAGCAGTACGTGGTAATCACTGCGGGCGGCGCCCGTCAGTCGACTGACCGTGGCGACTATGTGATTTCTTACGCTCTGCCGTAAACCGCGTCGCTTTCATCGCCGGCAAGCCGGCTCCCACAGGGTCGATGCAAACCCTTGTGGGAGCCGGCTTGCCGGCGATGAGGCCCTGACAGTTCAACCGAGACCCAGCAATGCCATCCGTTATTCGTATCACTTCTCCCCTGCTTCTGGCCTTGGCCAGCACCACTGCCCTGGCCGACGGTGACCTCCTGACCCGCAGCACCATGACCGGTGACTGGGGTGGCTTGCGTCACCAGCTCGAGGAAGACGGTGTCAAGATCACCGGCGACTACAGCGGTGAAACCGCCTACAACGCCCACGGTGGCCTGCACCGTTCGGCGCGCTATTCGCAGAACCTCAAGTTCGGCGTGCAGTTCGACCTGTCGAAACTGTATGGCCTGGACAACGGCGGCAAGGTCCAGTTGACCATCAACGACCGCCGCGGCAACAGCGCCTCGGAAGACCTGGTGGGCAACCGCCTGCCGATCCAGGAAAACTACGGTGGCCTGTACACCCGTCTGACCGAACTGAGCTACGAGCGCACCCTGTTCACCCCGGCGCTCAACGTCAAGCTCGGCTACATGGCCATGGGCAACGACCTCGGCGGCCTGGACAGCGGCATCCTGTGCAACTTCATGAACGCCGGCTTCTGCGGCCACCCGCTGAACATGTCCGGTGGCAGCGGCTGGACCAACTACCCCAACGCCCACCTCGGTGTACGCGTGAAGTACGACCTGTCACCGTCCTGGCAACTGCGCGTGGCGGCGTTCAACGTCGACCCGGAAAGCAACGGCAACTCCAGCCGCGCCTGGCACCTGGGCCCCAAGCACACCACCGGCACCGTGGTACCGGTTGAGCTGGTGTACAAGCTGCAGGGTGAACTGCCGGGTGAGTACAAGCTGGGCTACTACTACGACAGCTCCGACGTCAAACGCATCGGTAGCGACAAGGAAGTGTCCGGCCGTGGCGGCCATTACCTGCTGATCGACCAGGCGGTGTGGAACGATGCCAGCTCGCCAGGCCGCAGCTTGCATGCCTTTGGCCAGTACTCGGCATCGAGCGAAGCAGCCTCGCCGTTCACCAAGTGGTATGGCACCGGCGTCGTGTTGTACAAGCCGTTCGAAGGTCGCCCGCGTGACACCCTGTCGCTGGGCTATGGCCGCGCCGTGCCCAACCCGCGCAGCCGGGACGTATTGGAAGACGCCGCGTTCAATGCCGGGCAGCAGTTCCCGAACATCGACAGTGCCGAGCAGTTGATCGAACTGAGCTATGGCTACCAGGCTACTCCATGGCTGAACCTGCGCCCGGATGTGCAGTACATCATCGAGCCAGGTGCCTTCTCCGGTAAGGACATCGATAACGCGCTGGTGGTCGGCCTGCAGGTCAAGGCGACTTTCTGAGGCTTCGGGCCCGCTTTGCGGCCCATTCGCGGGGCAAGCCCGCTCCCACAGGTTCCAGGAACAACTGTCCAATCTGTGGGAACGGGCTCGCCCCGCAAAGCAGCCACCGCCGTCAGCCCTGCTGGAGGTAATCCACCAGCCTCAGCAGCATTGCATCACAACCCTGCAACTGCTCCACGCTGACAAACTCATCCGGCTTGTGCCCCTGCTCCATGCTCCCCGGGCCACACACCACGGTCGGGATACCTGCCTGATCGAACAGCCCGCCTTCCGTACCAAAGGCCACCGTGCCATCAGCCTGCGACCCACAGAGCTTGGCGACCAATCGCGCCGCCTCGCTGTCGGCTGGCGTCGCCAAGCCCGGATACGCACTGATCGGCTCCAGGCGAATGCTACTGGCCGCATTCACCTTGCGCATGCGGGGCAGCAACTCTGCTTCGGCATAGGTCTGCAGCTGGTCGGCCACCGTCTGTGCCTCGAAGCCTGGCAACGCTCGCACCTCGAAGTCGAAGGCACATTCCTCGGGCACGATGTTCAATGCCCTGCCCCCTTTGATAACACCGGTCTGTATCGTCGAAAACGGTGGGTCGAAACGCTCGTCATGCTGCTCAGGCAATGCCAGCGCATCCCCGATCTCGCCCAGTTTCCCGATCAGCCTCGCGGCATACTCGATGGCATTGACACCGTAAGGCGCATAGGCCGAATGGCATGCGGCGCCATGCACCTGGCAGCGCATGGCCAGTTTGCCCTTGTGCCCGAGCACCGGCTTGAGCTCGGTGGGCTCGCCGATCAGGCACAAACGCGGCTTGTGCGGGCGCTGTTCGAGCGCCGCAAGCATCGAGCGCACGCCCAGGCAGCCAACCTCTTCGTCATAGGAGAGCGCAAGGTGCACGGGCATACGCAGCGGCTGCGCCAGAAACGCCGGCACCGCAGCCAGCACCGAGGCAATGAACCCCTTCATGTCGGCGGCGCCACGGCCATACAGCCGCCCATCGCGCTCAGTCAGTTCAAATGGATCAACCGTCCAGGCCTGGCCGTCCACCGGCACCACGTCGGTATGCCCGGACAGCACCACCCCGCCGATATCCTTGGGGCCGATCGTGGCAAACAGGTTAGCCTTCGTGCCCTCAGGGTTGTGAAACAGCTCGCTCTCTACGCCGAGCGCAGCCAGGTAATCGCGAATAAAGCCGATCAGCTGCAGGTTGGAATCGCGGCTGACCGTGGCGAAGCCGATCAGCCGGGCCAGCAAGGCGCGGCTGCTGAACTCACTCATCGCCAGGCACCCCATAGCTGGGCGCCGTGGTGGGGTCGAGGGCGCGGGTAACGTAGTCCTGCATCTGCGGGCGGTACGCCTGCCACAGGCCATCGAGTGCGCCGATCGGGTCCTGCTCAGCCCAATCGACGCGCAGGTCCACCAGCGGCCACGTCAGCTCGCCGGCAACCTTCAACGCCGCCGAGTGCACCGGGCCTGCCTCGCCACCGGCGGCCATTGCCGCGTGCATGGCTGCCAGCAAGCGGTCGGCCAAGTGCCCGCCAGCCTGCTCGAAGGCCTGCACCATGGCCTCGATCACCTGCACCGATGACAGCAGGTTACCGGCCGCCGCGCATTGCTCACCGGCCACCGCGTTGTGCACGCCCAGCGCTTCCTTACCGGTGAACAGTGCAACCTGGCCGTGGCTGTCGATCACCGTGACCTGGCGATACTCGCTCCAGCCATTGGCGCTGAGTACCCGGTCCAGCGCCGCGGCCGGGGGCAGCTGGCCCTGCTCCAGCGCATCGAGAATCTGCGGGCCTAGCGCCGGCAGGGTGATGTTCTGGGTGGACACGGCGCCGACACCCGCACGTACCCAAGGGCAACGGGCACCGACGGCAATGCTCGACGAACTGATGGCGATACCGACCTGGCCGGTTTCCTGGCAGCGACCGATGATGGAAAAGGTCATGTGTGTGCTCCTGTTGTTCTGTGCGATTGCAGGCCATGTGAACAGAACCCTCCAGTGCGCGAAACCAACATTTTCCTGTGCCTTGATAAGGAAAAAACTAAGGCGCCGAACACCCCTGAAAAACACTCGAAGAGGAGCCCAGATAATCGCTGCGAGCCTTACCTATCAAGGCCTTCGCCGTTTTATCGGCAAGTGCAAGCTAAATACTATTTTCGTGATTTGCCCAGCGTCCCTAGTCTGGCCCCAGGTAACGGCGGTCCTCCAAAACCGACCTGACAAAAACCGCCTGAACAAGGGCTCGGACATGACAATGAACAACATCGAAATCGACACCCTCGTCGTCGGCGCCGGCCAGGCCGGCGTGGCCATGAGCGAACACTTGAGCAAGCTCGGCGTGCCGCACCTGGTGCTGGAGCGCAAGCGCATCGCAGAAGCCTGGCGCACTGGCCGCTGGGACTCGCTGGTCGCCAACGGCCCGGTCTGGCACGACCGCTTCCCGGGGCTTGAATTCAACCTCGACGCCGACGCGTTCGCTGGCAAGGACCAGGTTGCCGACTACTTCGAGCAGTACGTACGCAAGTACAACCTGCCAGTACGCACCGGCATCGAGGTAAAGAAGGTGGTGCGCAATGCCGACCGCCCAGGCTTCACCATCGAAACCAACGAGGGCGTGATCCGCGCCAACCGCGTGGTCGCCGCCACCGGCCCGTTCCAGCGGCCGGTCATCCCGGCCATCGCGCCGAAAGACGAGCAGCTGCACCAGATCCACTCCGCCGCCTACTTCAACCCTGAACAGCTGCCTGAAGGTGCCGTACTGGTTGTGGGTGCAGGTTCCTCAGGCGTGCAGATTGCCGAAGAGCTGATGCGCGCCGGGCGCCAGGTGTACCTGTCGGTCGGCGCCCACGACCGCCCGCCACGTGCCTACCGCAACCGGGACTTCTGCTGGTGGTTGGGTGTATTGGGCGAGTGGGATGCCGAAATCGCCAAGCCGGGCCGCGAGCATGTGACCATCGCCGTCAGCGGTGCCCGCGGCGGCCACACCGTCGACTTCCGTGCCCTTGCCCACCAAGGCATGACCCTGGTCGGCCTGACTCAGTCGTTCGAAAACGGTGTGGCGCGCTTCCAGGACAACCTGGCCGACAACATCCGCCGCGGCGACGAAAACTACCTGGCCTTGCTCGACGCCGCCGATGCCTACATCGAACGCAACGGCCTGGACCTGCCGGAAGAACCCGAAGCGCGCAAGCGCCTGCCCGACCCGGACTGCGTCAGCAACCCGCTGCGCGAACTCGACCTGGCCCAGGCCGGCGTCACCAGCATCATCTGGGCCACCGGTTACGGCGTGGACTTCAGCTGGCTGCAGGTCGATACCTTCGATGCCAACGGCAAGCCTCAGCACCAGCGTGGCGTGGCCCGCGAGCCGGGCGTGTATTTCCTCGGCCTGCCCTGGCTGTCGCGCCGTGGCTCGTCGTTCATCTGGGGCGTGTGGCACGACGCCAAGCACGTCGCCGGCCACATCGCCACCCAACGCACCTACCTGGCCTACCGCGACCGCGACCAGCGCGAAGCGGATGAACAGCAACCTACCTCGATCAGCAACGTCAGCACCCTCGGAGCCCACTGATGCCTACCCATACCCGCATCCGCATGTTCAACACCAAGGTCACCTACCCCAACCAGACCCTGGACAACGACCTGTGCCAAGCCGTGCGCGCCGGCAACACCATCTATGTGCGCGGCCAGGTTGGCACTGACTTCGAAGGGCGCCTGGTTGGCCTGGGCAACCCCCAGGCCCAGGCCGAGCAGGCAATGAAGAACGTCAAGCAACTGCTTGAAGAAGCAGGTTCGGACCTGTCGCATATCGTCAAGACCACCACCTACATCACCGACCCGCGCTTCCGCGAGCCGGTGTACAAGGAGGTGGGCAAGTGGCTCAAGGGCGTGTTCCCGATCTCCACCGGGCTGGTGGTGGCGGGGCTGGCCCAAGCTGAGTGGTTGATGGAAATCGATGTGATTGCGGTGGTGCCGGATCAAGCATGATCCATTGAAATGGCTAGGGGCGCGTTGCGCCCCATTCGCGGGGCAAGCCCGCTCCCACAGGGGTTGCAGCTGTTCAAGCACTGCACATACCTTGCGGGAGCGGGCTTGCCCCGCGAAGCTTTTACAGCTTGCCCAGTTCTTCCCTGCAGAATTCCACAAACAGCTGCGCCGGCTTGGTCAGCTGCACGCGCTTCAAACGCGCGGCCGCCAACCCCGACAGCGTCACCGGCTCGGCGATGTCCAGCGTCACCAGCTTCTGCCCGTCGTAGGTGAACGGCGAATGCGGCCGGGTCACCAGCAGTGAAAACCCGAACCCCTGCCCCACCATCCCGCGCACCATTTCGATCGAGGGCGAGCTGAACACGATGTTCGGCGTCAGGCCCAGCTCGTTGAACAGGCTGACGAAGTAGGTACGGCTCGGCGCCACGTCCAGCAGGATCATCGGCTCCGGGCACAGGTCACGCAGCGACACCTGCGCCTGCCCGGCAAAACGGTGCTTTTCAGGCAGCAGCACGTAGGGTTTCTGCGGCGGCATCAGTGGTTCGGTCTCGATGGTGCCATCGAGGTCGTGATCGTAGAGGAATGCCAGGTCGAAGGCGCCCGCGGTCAGGCCTTGGATCAGCTCCTGCTGTTCGCCGTCGCGCAGGCGGATGTCGACGCCCGGGTAACGCTCGCGGAAACCGGCGATCAAGCGTGGCAAGTACAAGGGCGCCACGGTCTCGAAACAACCAATGTCGATTTGCCCGGCCACGGTGTCGTTATCGGCCAGGGCGTTCTGCTCGAACTCGTGGGTCATCTGCAGCAGCGCCTTGGTCTTGGCATAGAAGCGCTTGCCGCTGGGGGTCAGCGAGACGCCCTGGGCGTGGTGGCGGATGAACAGTTGTACGCCGAAGCTTTCTTCCAGGCTCTTGATTGCCGTGGAGATCGACGGCTGGGCGATGTACAGCTGGCGCGAGGCCTCGGCCACGCTGCCGGCCTCGACGGTGGTAACGAAGTATTTGAGTTGACGCAGGGTGTAGGAAGCCACAGGCACCTCGTTGACGCCGTTCGCGGGCGCCTTGAAATTTCCAGTGACTTTACCTTGTGGCTTGATCCAGTGGGCTGCTGGGTGATGAAGGATTTGCCTATGGCTTGAGCATATTTTTCGTCATCGGCCGGCGCAGCCTGCGCCACCCATAGCTCGCGGCTGGCATCGCGCAGCGGGGGCATTGAAGTGCATGGCGAACAATGTTCGGTGTTTTCCAGACCGAGCGCCGCCCGCGCGGCGCGGGCGGCGCTCGATCGTAAAAACACTAAATAATCATCGTCGAACACCGCCACCTCAATAGCTGAAGTCATGCCCCAATTGCCCCTGCATCCACGCCAGAAACCGCCGCACCCGCGGCAACTCTGCGTGCCCTCGCGGAAACACCAGGTGGTGCGCGCTCACCGGGCTGGCCTGCTCGGCGCCAAACACCGCCACCAACTGCCCACGCGCCACATAGTCCTGTGACAGCAACGAGCTTTCCAGGGCAAAACCATACCCGTGGCTTGCCGCCTCCAGGCTCATGTACGAGCGGTCGAAACTCAAGGCGAATGGCGCCTGCGGCAGCGACACACCCTGCTGGGCAAACCACTGCGGCCATTGCACCAGTGCCGACTCGGACAGAATCAGGTTTTGCCCCAGCAGGTCGGCGGGCTGCTGGATCGGCTGGCGCTCCAGCAGCGCCGGTGAGGCCAATACCGTGGTGCGCTCGTGGCGGATGGTGCGCACTTCCAGGCTCGGCCAGTTGGGGTAACCGTGGCGGATGTCCACGTCGATCTGGTGGCGGCCGAAATGCAGCGCCTCGTAGGAACAGGACAGGTTGATCTGAATGTCCGGGTGGCTGGCGCGGAACTGCTCCAGCCGCGGCAGCAGCCAGAGCAGGCCAAAGCTCGGCGCCGAATGCAGGCGCAGGCAATCGAAGCCAACGGCACTGCCGGCGCGTTCAGTGGCCGTGGCCAGGCTCTGCAAAATGCCGGACACCTCCCGCAAGTACTGGTCGCCCGCAGCCGTCAGGGTCACGCCCTTGGCTGTACGCAAAAAAAGCGGGCGGCCAATCAACGCCTCCAGGTTGGCAATCTGGTGACTGACTGCCGAAGGCGTCAGGTTCAGTTGTTCAGCGGCCCGAGCGACGTTGCCAAACCGCGCCGCCTGCTCGAAGGCCTGAATTGCTTTCAGCGGTGGTAGCTGAAGGGGCTTCTTGCCCGTGTCGTGATTCATCGAATTCCCTGGGTGAACTGGGCTGAGGCGTTGCCAGCCTACGTGGCCGACAACCGCCCCGTGCTGAATTTTTTTCAGCATAGGCTGAACCGCACTGCGTTGCCCAGTGCTGGCGCGGGTACCAAGCTGTGCTCATCGGTTCTGCCTGGAACCGCTGCTCACAACAACAATCATCCGGAGCACTGCCCATGCTACTCGAAGGCAAGATTGCAATCGTCACCGGCGCCGCCTCTGCGCG
>Ga0213821_1000771_pt1 | contig 17615 bp, 16 predicted proteins | sample MC6MC0909MG_FD_179894 | JGI IMG/M metagenome (GOLD analysis project Ga0213821, IMG submission 179894) | Enriched soil aggregate microbial communities from Iowa State University, Ames, United States - MC6-MC0909-MG | ecosystem: Environmental > Terrestrial > Soil > Unclassified | place: USA: Iowa...
TTAATAGGTTTACTGCCAAGCAGAGCATGAGCGAACGTCAGCACTGACTGAGCAAGTATTGGGAGCGCCCCAGAGTGTTGCGGGGTTTTCCCACCCAGCGCGAGGTAACGCGTTGCGGGGTGTAACAAGTCGGCGCGGGTGTGCGCCTCATGATCTGCTTAGCGGGTCTGCTTCTGGCAGTCCCTCTAAAGCGGAAACTGGATTCTTGTGATTCGCCGCGATTAAGTCAAGAAAAATTATTGCCAATTTTTCCTCAGGATGAATTCGTTCCACCACGAATAGATCTGACAGCAGCAGAAAAACAAACAAAAGACAAAAAAAGAGCCGCAATCTGCGGCTCTTGAAAGAAAAAGAGAAGAAATCAGGCGGATGGGCTGATCAATTGATCGAATTCCGCCAGCAGTCGACGCAGCGCGCGACTCTGCTCTGGGCGATCGACGAAAACCGTTTCAGCCATCACCAGGATGCCCGAGGCATTTGGCAAGGGATGCCCGTGTTCGAGAATGAGCTTCATTCGTGGCAGGAAAATCCACTGCAGCCACTGCTCGAAGCCCATCGAATCAACGGCGAACGGCACCACGCTGGCAAGCGCTTCGGCACTGGGTGATTGCTCACTCCACCAGCCTTGCGCACGCAGTTCGTGCTCGATCAGCAACAAGTGATCAGCGATATCGAGAATACGTTGCTCGATCATCACAGATTGACCCGTGCCTTCTGTCGCGCCAGCGCTGCACCTGCGCTGTCACCCTGTTTCTCGCGGGCTTGGGCGATGGTGTTCCACAGCTCGGCTTGCAGGTCTGGACGGCCATTGGCGTAGGTCAGGGCACGACGCGCCAGCTGTTCGGCCTGGGCCGCATCGCCTTGCGACAAACGCACCTGCGCCAGGCGGAACAGCACTTGCGGCTCACGCGGGGCGATGCGCTGGGCACGCTCCAGGCTCGACGAGGCGCCATTGAAGTCGCCACTGCCCTGTTGCTGCTGGGCGGTGGTCAGCAGCGCCAGCACCGGGCCATCGAGCTGTTCGTCGGCCGACAGGCTGCCGGCGGCCGTATTGCTACGCGGAATCCCAGTCGGCGCGCTGCTCGCAGCTGGCGTACTACTCATCGAGGCGATGTCAAACGGCTCGTCAGCGATCGGGTTGGGATTGGTGGTGATCGGACCGGTACTGATCGGTGCAGTGCTGATGGGTGCTGCACCATTGCCCGCGGGGAAGGTCTGGATGGACGATGCGCCCGCCCCTTGCGGGATCATCACGGTAACCCCGGAATCTTCCGTCAGTGCCTGCGCCTGCGAGGTGCCGTTGCCGGCCTGGGTCGCAGCACGGTTGGCAGTAACGCGCTCGCTGTTAGATACCCGGGTGCTCGAGTCGACCACCGGAATGTTGCCGCGTGGAACGCTGGCGCAGCCATGGAGCATGGCCAATGCCGTCAAGGCAGGAAACCACCACTTGTTCACTTCACACCCTCTTCAAATGCGGCTGCTGGCCTGGGGGTTGATCCGCCCAGGCCAGCAGTGCTCAATTCATCCAACCCTTGACCCAGTCCATGACCGACTCAGCCGGATTCTGCTCACCACCGCAGGCAACCCCTGCGGCCGGTTCGCTGCCGCGAATATACGGCATCTGCACCGCTCCCGGACAGCTACTGTCGGAGCCTTGGCCGCTGTACGGATCGATCCAGGCCTGCACCACGTTATCCGGTTGCGGCATGTCCAGCGGCAACGGATCGGCCTTGCGCATGAAGCTGGTCCACACCTGCAGGGCGCCGGTGGCACCGGTGAACGGCGTCTTGCCATTGTCGTCGCGGCCCAGCCAGACCACCGCCAGCAGATCCTGGCTGAAGCCGGAGAACCAGCTGTCGCGCGAATCGTTACTGGTGCCGGTCTTGCCCGCCAGGGTCAGGTTGTTCGGCAATACACTGTAAACCGAACGCCCGGTACCCTCACGCATGACCCGCTGCATGGCGTTCTGCACCAGATAAATGGCACCTGGATCGAAGGTCTGCTGGATCTGGAACGGATACCGCTTGAGCGGCTCGCCCTCGGCGGTCAGTACGCTGCGGATACCGCGCATCGGCGTGTTGAAACCGCCGTTGGCGATGGTCTGGTACATGGTCGCGACTTGCATCGGCGACATGCCGCCAGCGCCCAGCAGCATCGACGGGAACGCCGGCCAGTCAACATTGACGCCCAGGCGGCCAATGGTCTTGATCACGTTCGGCACGCCCACTTCCAGGCCGAGCTTGGCGGTGGACAAGTTGTAGGAATTGGCCAGCCCCTGATACAGGTAGATGGTGCCGTGCGGACGGCGATCGTAGTTCTGCGGACGCCAGACCTGGCCGTCGGCGCCTTTGACCGAGAACGGCTCATCCTGCACCCAGCTGGTCAGGGTGTACTTGCTCGGCTTTTCCAGCGCGGTCAGGTACACCGCCGGTTTGACCAGCGAGCCGATCGGACGCACGGCATCGATCGCGCGGTTGAACCCGGCAAAGCCCGACTGACGGCTGCCGATCAACGCCTGAACTTCGCCAGTCTCAGGATTGGTTACTACCATCGCCGACTCGACCGCATCCGAACCCTTGCGCCCGGCCAGACGCTTGAAGGTCTCGCTCATGGCGGTTTCGGCCTTCATTTGCAGGATCGGGTCGAAACTGGTGAAGATGCGCAGACCTTCTTCGGTAAGGTCTTCGTCGCGGTAATCCTGGCGCAGCTGTCGCTTGACCAGGTCGAGGAAGGCCGGGAACGAGCTGTCGGCCAGGCTGCCGCGCTTGGTGACGCCCAACGGCATCTTCTTCGCCGCCTCGACCACTTCCTTGCTCGCCACACCCTGCTCGGCGAGCAGATCGAGCACCAGGTTACGGCGGATCAGGGCCCGCTCAGGGTAGCGCCGCGGGTTGTAATACGACGGCCCCTTGACCATGCCGACCAGCAGGGCAATCTGATGCAGCTTGAGCTCTTGCAGCGGCTGGCTGAAGAAGAACTGGCTGGCCAAGCCAAAGCCGTGCACGGCGCGCTGGCCATCCTGGCCGACGAACACTTCGTTGAGGTAGGCCTCAAGGATCTCGCGCTTGTCGTAATGCAGTTCGAGCAACACGGCCATCATGGCTTCGGTCAGCTTACGGCTCAGGCTGCGCTCGTTGGTCAGGTAGAAGTTCTTCACCAACTGCTGCGTCAGGGTACTGCCCCCCTGGCGCATGGCGCCGGACGAAGTATTGATCCAAACCGCCCGGGCGATGCCCTTGGGCGAGACGCCAAAGTGACTGTAGAAATCACGGTCTTCGGTGGCGATCAAGGTTTCCAGCAGGTACGGCGGGACCTGGTCGATCTTGATCAGGATGCGGTCTTCAAGGTTCTTCGGGTAGATACCGCCGATCATCAGCGGCTCCAGGCGCACCACATCGAGCTTGCCGCCGTTGGCGCCGGTCATGCCCGCGACGTAGTCACCGGAGAAGCGCACGCGCACGAACTGCGCGGGCTCCATGCCTTCATAAAACTGGAAGCCACGGGTGTTGAGGTCGACATTATTGCCGTTGACCGAGGCCGCGCCCGGGCCATTGGCCGCGCTTTCGCGGCGATAGCCGAGGGCATCGAGCTCGGTGAGGAAGTCGTTCTTGCTCAGCTTCTGGCCGACGAACAGCTCCAGCGGCCGGGCATACACCTTGGCCGGGATGGTCCAGCGCTTGCCGGAGAACTTCTCCTGGACGATGGCATCGAGGTAGATGGCAAAACCGGCCACCAGCACCAGGCCTACCAGGCTGAGTTTCAGGGCCCAGCCCAGCCAGGCACGGGAGCGGCCGGTCGAGCGTTTCTGCGCAGTACGGGAATTTCGGGATCGAGTCATGGCGGCGGATTATACGCACTTTAGTCAAGGCAGGCCCGGCGGTATGCAGGGACGGCACCATTGACCATAATGGCGCATTCGAATTCCCTTACCCCGGAAGGATTGCCCGTGAGCCAAGCCCTCATCAGTGCCCTGCAGAACCCCGCCCTCTACCCTCATCCCGTGGACGGGTTCCAGCTCATCGAGACGCATATCTCGTGGGTGCTGCTCACGGGTGAGTACGCCTACAAGATCAAGAAGCCAATGAACTTCGGCTTCCTGGACTTCACCGGCCTGGCCCAGCGCGAGCATTTCTGTAACGAAGAGTTGCGCCTGAACCAGCGCCTGACCGAAGGCCTGTATCTGGACGTGCTGCCGATCACCGGCAGCGTCGAAGCGCCGCAAATCGGTGGCGAAGGTGCACCGATCGAATTCGCCCTGCGCATGCGCCAGTTTCCCCAAAGCCAGTTGCTCAGCACCTTGCAGGCCAACGGCGAACTGAACGCCAGCCACATCGACCAGATGGCCCGACAGATTGCCGAGTTCCACCAGCAGACCCCCAAGGTCCTGGCCGATCAGCCATTCGGCTCGCCTGAAAGCGTGATGGCCCCGGTTGAGCAGAACTTCGAGCAAATCCGCCCGTTCCTCAGCGACAAGGCCGACTTGCAACAGCTGGACGCACTGCAGGCTTGGGCACGCAGCAGCTTCGATCGCCTGCACGAGCTGTTCGCCGCGCGCAAGGCCAACGGCTTCATCCGCGAGTGCCATGGTGATATCCACCTGGGTAACGCTACGCTGATCGATGGCAAGGTGGTGGTGTTCGATTGCATCGAGTTCAACGAGCCGTTCCGCAAGACCGATGTCTGGGCTGACACCGGTTTCCTCGCCATGGACCTGGAAGACCGCGGCCTGAAGTGCCTTGCGCGGCGTTTCATCAGCCAATATCTGGAGCTGACCGGCGACTACCAGGGCCTGGAGTTGCTCAACTTCTACAAGGCTTATCGCGCACTGGTACGCGCCAAGGTCGCCCTGTTCAGCATGCCTACCAATGCCGACGGCGTGCAGCGCGCCACGACCCTGCGCACCTACCGCAACTACGCCAACCTGGCCGAGAGCTATAGCGCGATCCCCTCGCGTCTGTTGGCCATCACCCATGGCGTATCGGCGGTTGGCAAAAGCCATGTATCGATGCGCCTGGTCGAAGCGCTGGGCGCGATCCGTGTGCGCTCTGACGTCGAACGCAAGCGCCTGTTCGGTGAACAAGCCCAGGCCAATGCGGGCCAGCTCCAAGCCGGCATCTACGACCAGAACGCCAGTGCCGCCACCTACCAGCGCCTGCATCAGTTGGCTGAAGTGATTCTGCGCGCAGGTTTCCCGGTTGTGCTCGATGCCACCTACCTCAAGCAGGAACAACGCCAGGCCGCCGCCGAGGTGGCCAGCCAGACCGGCGTGCCGTTGCTGATCCTCGACTGCCACGCGCCGCAGGCGGTGATCGAAAGCTGGTTGGCCCAGCGCCAGGCAGACAACGACGACCCATCCGACGCCACCTTGGAAGTAGTCAAGGCGCAACAGGCCAGCCGCGACCCGCTCAATGAGCAGGAACTGCGCGACAGCAAGCGCGTAGACACCCAGGAAAGCGCCAGCATGGACCAGTTGATCGAACAGATCCGCCAGCGCCTGCCCGGTCTTTGAGCACCCAGACGTGAAGCAGTCGACACTTCACGCCTGAACATCGGCGCCTGCTCAGTGATGGCATTACAATATCATCACACCCCACGAGGAGGCGCCGCCATGAACCAGCCCCGGCAACTGGACAACACCCTGTACGCCCTCGTGCGCGATGAGCAGATCGCCGCCTTCAATCGCGAGAAACCTACCGACACGGTGATCGATTTTCGTGGCGGGGATTTCCGCGGTTTGGATCTGCGCGAACTGGATGTGCGGGGGATCGACTTCACCGATGCCTACTTCCGCGCCTCCGACCTGCGCGGCCTGGATCTGCGCGAAAATGGCCTGGAAGGCGCCAGCATTGCCCATGCGCAGATTTCCGGAACTTACTTCCCTGCCCAGCTGAGTGCCGATGAGATCTTGATGTCGGCCAAGTTTGGTACCCGTATGCGTTACCGGCCAACTTCTGGGAATTGATGCCGATGGTGCGGGCCTCATCGCGGGGCAAGCCCGCTCCCACGCAGCTTGAGTCTAAGCCTGTCGTTTGCGTGGGAGCGGGCTTGCCCCGCGATGCGGCCGAGCCTGCTGCCACGGTCTACGGCATCCCGTCGGCTCCGATGGCAAAACGCCGCGTATCCGCCAAGCCCCGCTACACTCCTGTCTGACCTGCTCGCGATTTATTCATACGACCCGTTCAGCCATCGCAAGGAGGCTCGATGAACGATGAATTGCAGCACCTGAAGAACCTCGGCAAGACCTCCGCCCAGTGGTTGCACGCAGCCGGCATCCACAGCGCGTCGGACTTGCGTCGCCTGGGCGCGGTGGGCGCATACCAGGCCGTACGAACCCGAGGTTTTCGTGCATCCAAGGTGTTGTTGTACGCAATCGAAGGCGCCTTGCTGGACATGCACTGGAACGATTTGCCTGCCGAACGCAAGCAAGCGCTCAACCAGCAATTGGACGCGAAGAACGCCACGCAAAAAAATATGAAATAAGTTGGGGAATGGGATTGACTCAGAAATGAGAATCGTTATGATTATCACAACTGGTCGCGAGACTGGTTGGGTAACCTGAAAGCCCCTGGTTCGGACTCTCAGATTATCTCCTCATCAGGCTAATCACGGTTATTGACCCGGCTTTTTGCCGGGTCTTTTTTTTGCCTGGACTTCAGGGCCTGGCAGAGCTGGGCACATCGCGGGGCAAGCCCGCTCCCACGCAGCTTACTTAAGTCTAAGCCTGTCGTTTGCGTGGGAGCGGGCTTGCCCCGCGATGAGGCCAATGGATGCTCAAGGCGCCTTACGCAACTGCGCACAATAGTCCTGCTCCGGCACCGCAGCGGTGAACCAGACGTAATCCGCCATCCCCGGCTCAACCCGCTCCCCCACCTCGGCCAGCAGCACCACCTTGGTCTGCCCCTGGGCCCCAAGGTCGGCCAGATGCAGCGGCACACCCAGATCCTTGCGCACGTGATAACTACCGGCAAACAACAACGCCGGCTCAGGCGCGGCGATCATCCGCTCGGCCATGCGCCGATCACGCTGTTGCTGAACCGCGAGCATCGCCGGCAGCTGGCTTTCGGGCAGCAAACCGCAATGCCCATCACGCACCTGCGCCAACAGTGAAGCCTTGACCGCAGGCGCATTGGAGCGCTCGCCCTGCAGCGAGACAGGCTGCCGATAAGCCTGACGCATCTCACTGCTGGAAAGGTTGGCGGCCAGCAACGGTATTTGCAGCTCGAACGCCTCGCGCACGATCGGCCCATACCACTGCCAATCCCAGCCTTCCTGCCAGGCCAGCGCCTTGGGCAAGTCTGCCGGCAGTTGCCCGCCTGCAGCCACGGCATCCACCCGCGGCTGTTGTTCAGGCTGGAGCATCTCCAATAACAGGCTGCCCTGCGCCCGCTGACTGGCCAGGGCGCGTAGCAGCCACAGCTGCAAGGCATGCTGATCGGGATTGTCGTGCTTCTCACCCACTAGCACGCGCGGTGCATCGGCCAATTGCTCAAGCAGTTGCTGGGGGCTGATCAGTTGGCCGCTGGCAAGGTCGCGGATCTGCCCCAACTGCGAATGGTCGCGCCCTTCACTACCCTGCCAGGCTGGCAACGCCGGCAAGCTGGCCTGGCGTGCCTGACAGCCGCTCAAGGTCAAGGCCACACAGATCGACAACAGCAAGCGATGGCGCATCGAGCAGTTCTCCTAACGGGTGATGATCAGCGGATGGCCGCGCTCCGGGTGATCCTGCACCAGCACATCAATGCCGTACACCGCCTTGAGCGCTTCAGGGGTCAAGACCTTGCGTGGAGAATCAAGTGCATGGCAGCGCCCCTGTTCCAGCAGCAATATCTGGTCACAGTAGCGCGCCGCCAAGTTCAGGTCATGCAGGATGACCATCACCGCCGCCCCCCGGTCGGCAAAACTGCGGACCGCTTGCAGCGTGGTGTGCTGGTGCAAGGGATCGAGCATGGAGGTTGGCTCGTCCAACAGCAGCGTAGCGCCAGCTTCGCCCGGCCACAGCTGCGCCAACACCCGCGCCAGGTGCACGCGCTGGCGTTCGCCACCGGATAACGCTAGATAGCTGCGCTCGAGCAAGTGCCAGGCATCGGCGGCGCGCAACGCAGCCTCGATGATCTGCTGGTCACGTTGTTGGCCGCTGGCATGCGGCAAGCGCCCCATGCCGATCACTTCCTCGACCCGGAAGGCAAAGCCAAGGCTGGACACTTGCGGCAACACCGCCAGCTGCCGCGCGCGCGCTTGCCCGCTCCAGTCAGCCAGTTGCCGACCAAGCAGACGCACCTGGCCCTGGCTCGGTGTCAATTCGCCACATAAGGCCCCCAGCAGGCTGCTCTTACCCGCGCCATTGGGGCCCAGCACACCGAGGATCTCCCCCGGCTGCAGCTTCAGTTGGATATCGTGCAACACCTCAGTGCTGCCACGGCGCAGATGCAGGCCTTCGACTTCGAGCATCAGTTGCGCCCCTTGATCAGTAACAGCAAGAAGAACGGTGCACCAATGAAGGCGGTGACGATACCGATTGGCAACTCGGCCGGCGCCAGCGCCAAGCGCGCCACCAGGTCTGCGAACAACAGCAACGCTCCGCCCGCCAGCAACGACGCCGGCAGCAGCACGCGATGATCAGGCCCGGCCACCAGGCGTACCAGGTGCGGCACCACCAGGCCGATGAAGCCGATCAAGCCAGCGGCAGCCACGGCAGCGCCGACACCCAGGGCGGTGCAGAACACCAGCTCGCGCTTGAGCGACTCCACCTCGACGCCCAGGTGGCGGGCTTCTGACTCGCCCAGCAACAGCGCATTGAGCGCCTGGGCGCGGCGCGGCAGCCAGACGGCCACCGCAACGGTGACCAGGATCAACGGCCACAGCCGCTGGTAACTGGCGCCGTTGAGGCTACCCAGGTTCCAGAAGGTCAAGGTGCGCAGGGTGGCGTCATCGGCCAGGTAAGTGAACAAGCCGACCGCTGAGCCCGCCAACGCCGTCAAGGCGATACCTGCCAGAAGCATGGTGGCGACGTTGGTCTGGCCGTCGCGTCGGCCCAGGCGATAGACCAGCGCCGTCACCCCCAAGCCACCGACGAAGGCACAGACCGACAGCAAATACGGCGCGAACCATTCAGGGATGCCGCCCAACCAGCTGCCGCCAACAATCGCGATCGCCGCGCCCAGTGCCGCACCACTGGCCACACCGACCAACCCCGGGTCGGCCAGTGGGTTACGAAATAGCCCCTGCATGGCCACGCCTGACAGCGCCAGCACGGCGCCAACGGCCAGCCCAAGCAAGGTTCGCGGCAGACGAATCTGCCCCAGGATCAGCTCGGCCTGTTCCAGGCCGTCGCCTGCTACCGGCAACCCCAGCAGGCGCAGCCCGGCACGCAAGGTATCGATTAGCGGCAGACTGACCGGTCCCAGCGCCAGCGACAGCCAGACTGCCAGCAAACACAGCCCACTCAGGCCAATGAATAGCGTGCGCGGCTGAACTCGCCGCTTCATTGGGCCAGGCTGGCCTTGGCCAGCGGATAGAAGGCGGCAGCCAACTCCTGCAAGGTCGCCGGCAGGCGTGGACCCAAGCCGCCAACCAACAAGGTCGGATCCAGAGAAACCAAGCGTTTGTCGCGAATAGCCCGCGAGGCCGCCAGTGCCGGGTTCTCTTTCACCAGCGCTTGCAGGGCCTGCTCACCACTCAAGCTACGGTCAGAGAACACCACCACGTCCGGATCCAGGGCGGCCAGCGCTTCCACCGAGAAGTTCTTGTAGCCCTGATGATCGGCCAGGTTGCGCGCCCCCGCCTGACGCAGCAGCCAGTCCCCCGAGGTGCCGTGGCCGGCAATCATTGGCTTGGAGCCGGCGTGACCTACCAAAAGCAGCACCCCCGGCGCTTTCTGGCTGGCCTGGGCCTGCTTGACCTTGGCCTGTAGATCATCGAGTTGCTGGCGGTAACCTGCGGCCAGTTCGCGGGCTTGCCGTTCAGCGCCGAGCAGGCTGCCCAAATGCGTGAGGTTTTGCTCCACCGCTCCCAGTTCGGCTTTGCTGGAGAACAGCTCGACCCGCACGCCGGCGTTGCGGATCTGCGCCAGCACCGGCGGCGGCCCCATTTCCTCGGTACCTACCAGCACATCGGGGCGCAGGCTGAGAATGCCCTCGGCAGACAGCTGGCGCTGGTAACCGATGCTGGGCAAAGCCTTGAGCGACTCTGGGTGTTGGCTGGTAGTGTCGACGCCAACCAGGCGCTGCTCGCCGCCCAGGGCGCTGATCCATTCGCTCAGGGCACCACCGGCACTCACCCAACGTTGCGGCAGCTCGGCGGCCAGAGCCTGGGTGGAGAGAACAAGACCGGCGCACAGGGCGATCAGGGCAGCGGGACGGCGCATCATCGGAGTTCCTTTGCAGAAGACAAGCCGCGCGCCTTGTGGCGAACAGCGGAACTGCGCACCATAGACAGCGCACGCAGCATGCGGGCAATTTGATAATTATTCGCATTGAGGCGTCAAGCCATCCGTTTGTTCCATTCCTTTACTGTACGAGCCTGTTCCTGCAATGCATTTTCTCTGCGCTTCCGAGCACCTTGGTGAAGGCCACAGCCGCGCGTTCAGCGTAGCGGGCGTGGCGCTGTTTGCCGTGCGCCGCCAGGGCCAGGTGTTTGCCTACCGCAATCGCTGCCCGCACAAAGGCATCGCGCTGAACTGGCAAGTCGATCGCTTTCTCGATGACAGCGCCAGCCTGATTCATTGCGCCCATCACGGCGCCCTGTTTCTGATCGAGACGGGTGAATGCGTGGCCGGTCCCTGCGAGGGTGAGCAGTTGCAAGCCCTCGACTGCCTGGAAGACAGTCAGGGCATCTGGCTCAAGGATTGAGCAGCACCGGCAGCGGCCGGTCGATGACGATCTGTGAGGCATCCAGCCGTGTGCCGTAGGCCAGCACTTCGACGCCATCGGCCACGGCTGCGCGCAGGGCGCTGGCGTAGGCCGCATCGATCTCCTCGGCTGGGCGCACCGCTTCGACCCCGGTGAGGTTGACGCAATACAGCTGCACGGCCCGAACGCCCTGGCGGGCCAAGCCCGCGAGTTCACGCAGGTGCTTGGCGCCGCGCTGAGTGACCGCATCCGGGAAGGCCGCTACTGACGTGTCCGGGTAGCCAAGGGTGACACTCTTGACCTCGATATAGGCCGGGCCACTGGCGAACTCCAGACGAAAATCGACCCGGCTGCCCTCCTCGCCATAGGCCACTTCGCGCTTGAGTGCAGTAAAGCCGGCCAATTCGCTGATCACCCCGGCGCGCAGGGCCTCTTCGACCAGCGCATTGGCCCGGCCAGTGTTGATGCAGGCCAACCGCCCCTGCGGCGTCTCACTGATTTCCCAGGTGCCTGGCAGCTTGCGCTTGGGGTCATTGGAGCGGCTGAACCAGACCTGCCCGCCTTCACGCATGCAATTGAGCATTGAGCCGGTGTTGGGGCAGTGGATGGTCAGCTGTTCGCCATTGGCCAGCTCGATGTCGGCCAGAAAACGTTTATAGCGGCGCAGCAGCCGCCCCTGTTCGAGCAAAGGGAAGAATGCCATCAGCCTTGCCAGCTCCGCAGACCACGGGCAAGACGCTCAACAGCCTGCTGCAGACGCGGCAGACTCTGGGTGTAGGCGAAGCGCACATGATGACCCGCCTGATGGCGACCAAAATCCAGGCCGGGGGTGAAGGCCAGGAACTCGGTTTCCAAGAAGTGCCGGCAGAAGGCGAACGCATCGCCACCGAACGCACTGATGTCGGCATATAAATAGAAGGCACCCTGCGGCTCGACGGCGATGCCAAAGCCCAATTCCCGCAGCGCTGGCAGCAGATAGTCGCGGCGCTTGGCGAACTCGCCGCGGCGTTCTTCGAGAATCGCCAGGGTGTCGGGCTGGAAGCAGGCCAGCGCGGCATGCTGGGCCATGCTCGGTGCACTGATGTACAGATTCTGCGCCAGCTTCTCCAGATCGCCGACCGCGTTCGGCGGCGCAACCAACCAGCCTAGGCGCCAGCCGGTCATGCCGAAATACTTGGAAAAACTATTCAAAACGAACGCTTCGTCGTCCACTTCCAGCACGCTGGGGGCGTCCATGCCATAGGTCAGGCCGTGGTAGATCTCGTCCACCACCAGGTGGCCATGCCGCTCGCGAGTGGCCTTGGACAGGCTGGCCAAGGCCTCGCGGTCCAGAACGGTACCGGTCGGGTTGGCCGGTGACGCGACCAGTGCGCCTACCGTGTCGTTGTCCCAATGACGCTCGACCAATTCGGCGGTGAGCTGGTAGTTGACCTCAGGGCCCACCGGCACCAGCTGCGCGCCGCCTTCGACCAGGCGCAGGAAGTGGCGGTTGCACGGGTAGCCAGGGTCGGCCAGCAACCAGTGCTTGCCCGGATCGACCAGCAGGCTGCTGGCCAGCAGCAGTGCGCCGGAACCGCCTGGGGTGATGAGGATGCGTTCCGGGTCGATCGACAGCTTGTAGCGCTGCGCATAGAAGCCAGCAATCGCCTCACGCAGCGCCGGCAGGCCCCGCGCGGCGGTGTAACGGGTATGCCCGTCGGCCAGGGCGGCCTGCCCCGCCGCGACGATCGGCGCCGCGGTGGTGAAGTCCGGCTCGCCGATCTCCAGGTGGATCACATCCCGGCCCGCCGCCTGCAATTCGTTGGCCCGCGCCAGCAGTGCCATGACATGAAAGGGTTCGATGGCGCGGCTGCGCGCGCTGTAGGGCTGAGCCATGGGGCCTTCTCTCAATTGGGTCTAAACTAGTTGTTCAACCGTTGTACGCCACTGAACGGGCGGCTCATGCCGCTGTCAACACGTAGGATCGGCCGGGCTAGCGCACCCCCGATCTATCTGGTAAGTTCGGCGGCTCGCAGTCGCAGGGCCGGCGGTCGCCGGAGATGGAGCATCCTGCGCATTGGATCAGATGAGTGAGAGGCGGTCTATTCATGTCCACCCAAGAAAAGCAAAAAGCCAGTCAAAATCTTTATGGGGTTCAGCCCTATCAGGAGACCAAGGGTGAGGAGTACATGGGTGAACCCATGCGCAAGCACTTCATCAATATCCTGAACGCTTGGAAGCAGGAGCTGATGGTCGGCGTCGACAAGACCGTGGACCACATGAAGGAAGAGGCGGCCAACTTCGCCGACCCGGCAGACCGTGCCACGCAAGAGGAAGAGTTTGCCCTTGAATTGCGCGCACGTGACCGCGAGCGCAAGCTGATCAAGAAGATCGACAAGACCCTGCAACTGATTCAGGACAAAGAGTACGGCTGGTGCGAGAGCTGCGGCATCGAAATTGGCTTGCGCCGACTCGAAGCTCGCCCTACTGCCGATCTGTGCTTCGATTGCAAAGAGCTTGCGGAAAAGAAAGAAAAGGCGGTTGGCAAGGGAGCCTGACTTCCACCGAACGGGGCGCTCAAGGCGCCCCGTTTCATTTGTAGATACTGTACGCCCATGACTCCATCACCCTACGTCGGCCGTTTTGCCCCAACCCCTAGCGGTTTCCTGCACTTTGGCTCACTGGTCGCCGCCCTGGCCTCCTGGCTGGATGCCCGTGCCGTGGGTGGCCGTTGGCTGCTGCGCATGGAAGACACCGACCCACCGCGCGAGATGCCCGGCGCACGCGATGCCATCTTGCACACCCTGGAAGGTTACGGCCTGGAGTGGGATGGCGAGGTTGTGTTCCAAAGCCAGCGCCATGCTGCGTACGCCGAGGTGGTCGAACGGCTGTTCCGCCAGGGCCTGGCCTATGCCTGCACCTGCTCGCGCAAGCAGCTGGAGGGGAGCAACGGTATTTATCCAGGCACGTGCCGCAATGCCGGCCATGCTCGCGAAGGCGCGGCGATTCGGCTACGAGTGCCAGAGCTGACCTACCGCTTCAATGACCGGGTGCAAGGTGAGTTCGCCCAGCATCTGGGCCGCGAAGTGGGCGATTTCATCATCCAGCGTCGCGATGGGCTGTATGCCTACCAATTGGCGGTGGTGCTGGACGATGCCTGGCAAGGTGTGACCGACATCGTGCGTGGGGCTGACTTGCTCGACAACACTCCGCGCCAGTTGTATCTGCAAGAGCTGCTGGGGTTTTCCCAGCCGCGCTACTTGCATATTCCGCTGATCATCCAGCCGGATGGGCACAAATTGGGCAAGTCCTATCGCTCGCCGCCGCTGGCGCCTGAGCAGGCCACTCCGCTATTGCTACGGGCGTTGCGGGCGCTGGGGCAAGCGACTGATCCGGCGCTGGAGAGTGCCAGCCCTGGCGAAGTGCTGGCAGTGGCGCGACAGCAATGGAGGCCTGATGCCATTGCCTCTCGAATGACTGTGCCAGAGGCCGATCTGCGCTGAGCCTGTGCCGGCTCTATCACGGGGCAAGCCCGCTTCCACACCTGCGCCCTGTTGAAGATAGACAGGCGTGGGAGCGGGCTTGCCCCGCGATAGGGTCTCTACTAGCACTGAGAAACGACACGAAAACCCAATAAATTCAATTTCTTGCCGTACCACAGGGAATCCCGCTAGCATCGCCCCCGCCATTTGCGCCAATAATAAGTCCAAGCCCGCAGCGCCCAACCATCGAGGCCAGCATGTACATCTATCGTTTGGTCCTGCTTCTGGTCGTGGGGATCTACTTGTTCTCCCCGGCCATCATGGACTGGTGGATCGAGCCGACCGGAGCCTGGTATCGCCCTTACCTGCTCTGGCTGATCCTCATCGTCGTCACCTTCATCCTGCAGAGCCAACGAGATGCCGATGAGCTTTAGCCTGACCCAGATGATCCTGATCAGCGCCGGGTACCTGTTGGTGCTGTTCGGCGTGGCCTGGATCAGCGAACGCGGGCTGATCCCGCGCTCGGTCATCCGCCACCCACTGACCTACACCCTGTCGCTGGGCGTCTACGCCAGTGCCTGGGCCTTCTATGGCTCGGTGGGCCTGGCCTACCAGTACGGCTATGGCTTCCTGGCCTGCTACCTGGGGGTGTCCGGGGCCTTCCTGTTGGCGCCGGTGCTGCTCTACCCGATCTTGAAGATCACCCGCACCTACCAGCTGTCGTCACTGGCCGACCTGCTCGCGTTTCGCTTTCGCAGTACCTGGGCCGGGGCCCTGACCACCATCTTCATGTTGATTGGCGTATTGCCGTTGCTGGCCTTGCAGATCCAGGCCGTTGCCGACTCGATCAGCATCCTCACCGGCGAGCCGGTCAAAGCGCGAGTGGCGTTCGCCTTCTGCGCCTTGATCATCCTGTTCACCATCTTCTTCGGCTCACGCCACATCGCCACTCGCGAAAAGCACGAAGGCCTGGTGTTCGCCATCGCCTTCGAGTCGGTAATCAAGTTGCTGGCCCTGGGCGGGGTCGGCCTGTATGCCCTGTACGGCGTGTTTGGCGGGCCGCACGGCCTGGAAGTCTGGCTGCTGCAGAACCAGACCGCCCTGGCCGCGTTGCACACACCTTTGCAAGAAGGCCCATGGCGCACCCTGCTGCTGGTGTTCTTCGCCTCGGCCATCGTCATGCCGCACATGTACCACATGGCGTTCACCGAGAACCTCAGCCCACGCTCGCTGGTCAGCGCCAGTTGGGGCCTGCCGCTGTTCCTGCTGTTGATGAGCCTGGCCGTACCGCTGATTCTGTGGGCTGGTCTGCGCCTGGGGGCGAGCACTAACCCTGAATACTTCACCCTCGGCCTAGGCATTGCCGCAAACAATGAGGCGCTGGCGCTGTTGGCCTACATTGGCGGGCTGTCCGCCGCCAGCGGCTTGATCATCGTCACCACCCTGGCGCTATCCGGCATGGCGCTGAATCATCTGGTGCTGCCGCTCTACCAGCCACCGGCGGAAGGCAACATCTATCGTTGGCTGAAATGGACCCGGCGCGCGCTGATCGTCGCCATCATCACCGCCGGGTTCATCTTCTACCTGACCCAGAACACTCACCAGAGCCTGGCCAACCTGGGCATCGTTGCCTTCGTCGCCACCTTGCAGTTCCTCCCTGGTGTGCTGTCGGTCCTGTACTGGCCAACTGCGAACCGGCGCGGCTTCATCGCCGGGTTGTTGGCCGGCATGCTGGTGTGGATGGTGACCATGCTGCTGCCGCTGCTGGGTAATCTGCAGGGCTTCTACATCCCGCTGCTGAACATGATCTACGTGCTCGACGACACCAGCTGGCACATGGCGGCAATCGCCTCGCTGGCGGCCAACGTCCTGCTGTTTACGTTGATCTCGTTGTTCACCAATGCCAGCAGCGAAGAAATCAGCGCCGCCGAAGCCTGTGCGGTGGACAACGTGCGCCGACCACAACGCCGCGAGCTGCACGCTGCCTCGCCACAAGAGTTCGCCACCCAACTGGCCAAGCCGCTGGGCGCCAAGGCCGCGCAAAAAGAAGTCGAGCAGGCCCTGCGCGATCTCTACCTGCCCTTCGACGAGCGCCGCCCGTATGCCCTGCGCCGCTTGCGCGACCGCATCGAGGCCAACCTGTCCGGGCTGATGGGGCCAAGCGTGGCCCAGGATATGGTCGAGACGTTCTTGCCGTACAAGTCTGGCAACGAGAACTACGTCACCGAAGATATCCACTTCATCGAAAGCCGCCTGGAAGACTACCACTCGCGCCTGACCGGCCTTGCCGCCGAACTCGATGCCCTGCGCCGCTACCACCGCCAGACCCTGCAGGAGCTGCCGATGGGGGTCTGCTCGCTGGCCAAGGACCAGGAAATCCTCATGTGGAACAAAGCCATGGAAGAGCTGACCGGGATCGCCGCCAAGCATGTGGTCGGTTCACGCCTGATGACCATCAGCGAACCCTGGCGCGGCTTGTTGCAAGGCTTCATCAACGTACCCGATGAGCACTTGCACAAGCAGCGCCTGGGCCTGGATGGTCAGATCCGCTGGCTCAACCTGCACAAGGCGGCCATCGACGAGCCCCTCGCGCCGGGTAACAGCGGCTTGGTCCTGCTGGTCGAAGACCTCACCGAAACCCAGGCCCTGGAAGACAAGCTGGTGCACTCCGAGCGCCTGGCCAGCATCGGCCGCCTGGCAGCCGGGGTGGCCCACGAGATCGGCAACCCGATCACCGGCATCGCCTGCCTGGCGCAGAACTTGCGCGAGGAGCGCGAAGGCGACGGCGAGATCACCGAGCTGTCCAGCCAGATCATCGAGCAAACCAAGCGCGTATCGCGCATCGTCCAGTCGCTGATGAGCTTCGCCCACGCCGGCGGCAGCCAGCAGAACAGCGAAGAGCCGGTGTGCCTGGCGGAGGTGGCGCAAGATGCCATCGGTCTGCTGGCCCTCAACCGGCGCAATTTCGAAGTACAGTTCTTCAACCTCTGCGACCCTGATCACTGGGTCGAGGGCGACCCGCAACGCCTAGCCCAGGTGCTGATCAACCTGCTCTCCAACGCTCGCGACGCCTCGCCACCGGGCAGCGCCGTGCGGGTGCGTAGCGAGATGAGCGAGCACGCCGTCGACCTGATCGTCGAGGACGAAGGCAGTGGCATCCCGAAAAACATCATGGACCGCCTGTTCGAACCGTTCTTCACCACCAAGGACCCGGGCGAAGGAACCGGACTGGGGCTCGCTCTGGTCTATTCCATCGTGGAAGAGCATTATGGGCAAATCACCATCGACAGCCCCGCCGATATCGAAC
>Ga0213821_1000772_pt1 | contig 17605 bp, 15 predicted proteins | sample MC6MC0909MG_FD_179894 | JGI IMG/M metagenome (GOLD analysis project Ga0213821, IMG submission 179894) | Enriched soil aggregate microbial communities from Iowa State University, Ames, United States - MC6-MC0909-MG | ecosystem: Environmental > Terrestrial > Soil > Unclassified | place: USA: Iowa...
TAATTGAAATTGATATTACGAATCTTAAAATTGGCGAAACCATCACAGTTGCTGAAATTCGTGAAAGTATTGGTTTTGATGTTGTTAGTGAAGATGATCATATTTTGGTCACACTTATGGCTCCTGCTACTATTGAAACTACAGAAGAAGAACAAGAATAACAATATATTGCTAAGGCTATTAAAGAGGCTAAACTTCTTTAATAGCCTTTTTTATCTTCATTCAGCAAATGTTTTTGTATCGAAAGCATAGCGGCTTTGCGCGTAAGTGTAGGGGGCAGATACAGAAGACTCCCATCTCTACAGATGATGAGATAAATGTGGTTTTGGCTCCTTTCAGTGGTAATCAAACATCTACTGAATGAAGATAAAGCCTGGCAGATATCACGGATTTTCAAAGGAATGAATTGTGCAGGCACAATTCAAAAATCGGACGCAATTACGCTAAGGCGAAATTGATTTTAAATATTTTATATGCAAGAATGTACAAAATGCTTTCTTAGTGCACGATATGGTAAAATAATGACTATTAGATGGAAAAGAAGAGAGGTACTTATGAAAATTATCGTTGGGTTAGGGAATCCAGGTAAACCTTATGAACATACAAGACATAATATTGGCTTTGATATTATTGATGCAATAGCTGAAAAATGGGGTGCACCTTTAACAAATTCAAAATTTAATGGCATGTATGCCACTGTACATCGTCCAGAAGGAAAGGTTCTACTTGTTAAGCCTTTAACATATATGAATTTATCAGGGGAATGTGTTGGACCTCTTATGAATTATTTTAATATTGATGTGGAAAACTTAATTGTTATCTATGATGATTTAGATTTAGAAACAGGTAAATTGCGCCTTCGTCAAAAAGGTAGTGCGGGTGGACATAACGGAATTAAGTCATTGATTCATCATTTAGGCACACAAGAGTTTAATCGTATTCGTGTTGGGGTGAGTCGCCCACCTGCTGGTATGAAGGTCGCAGATTATGTGTTGTCAAAATTTTCGAAAGAAGACCAAGGTGCCATTGAGAACGCTATTGAGAAGTGTGTAAATGCTGTTGAAGCATCTCTTACAAAGCCATTTCTTGATGTCATGAACCATTTTAACGGATAACCAAATATCAAAGGTGGTATTATTGATAGTCTCCAACACAAAGCGAAGATTATTCTTTTATGTTTGTGAATATTGTATGGTGCATAATCCTTTTTAGAAATGTCTATACTTTAAGTAGTAAGTTGCTTAAAGGAGGATGATTTGGAGATGTCAGTTCGCTATCGATGTCGGCATTGTGAAGTAGAAATAGGGACACTCCCATTTGATGCAGATGATACAATTCGAAAGCTGCATATTTTCGAATTGGGAGAAGCGGATGATTATGTTGAGAAAGACCAACATGGACACACGACTGTGCACTGCATTTGTGAGCAATGTGAGGATTCGCTGAGACAATATCCAGATTATCATGCACTCAATAAATGGATTCAATAATTGGAGAGATGCTTTGACGCACATTGTGTGCGTTCAAAGCTTTTTCCGTTTAATATAATGAACAAAAAATTGATACGTATTATCGTACTAGATTCATAGTATATGGCGATAGAATTACGGCTGAAAGGAGCTTTTGACTGTGGAAGTTTTACGACAGTTAGTGTCGCAGGACAAACATATTACATCATTTTTACAGGAGATTCAGAGCGGTCATACTGCAGCACAGCTTATTACAGGACTAACAGGAAGCGCACGCCCAGTAATGGTCGATGCGTTATTCGAATATGTACAAAAGCCGATCTATATAGTTTCTCCAAATTTATTGCAAGCACAAAAGATGGTTGATGAGCTTGCTGGAATTTTAGGTGAAGAATATGTTCATTATTATCCTGCTGATGAATTTATTGCTGCAGATTTATCTGTAGCGTCACCCGAGTTACGTGCAGAACGTATAGCTACACTTGATTGTCTAGCTAGAGGTAAAAAGGCTGTTTATGTAATACCAGTTGCAGGCTTACGTAAAATGATGCAGCCAAAAGAGCATTGGCTACAGTACTATTTACAAACTGCAATAGGAGAAGATATTCAAATTGATGAGTGGCTACAAACATTAGTGGAAATGGGATACGTCCGCAATTCAATGGTGACAACACCTGGTGAATTTGCGTTACGTGGTGGTATTTTAGATATTTACCCTCCATATTTAGAGTCCCCAATTCGTATTGAGTTATTCGATACAGAGGTGGATTCAATTCGAACATTTTCAGCAGATGATCAGCGATCCATTGATAAATTACAAACAATCCGCATCCTCCCTGCTTCAGAAGCAATTTTAACGAGGGAAGAAAGAGTGGCATTGGCTGGTCGCCTAGAAACCGCTTTAACAACAAGCCTAAAGAAGGTTAAAAAACAGGAAACAAAAGAGCTACTGTATCAGCATATTCAATATGATATTGAGTTGTTACAGCAGGGGAACTTACCGGACTATGTAAACAAATATGGTTCGTTGTTGTATGAGAAAACTGCGTATCTGGGAGATTACTTTGCTCATGATGGAATCGTGTTATTTGATGAGCTTGGTCGTATTCAAGAAGTTATGGATGCTTGGGAACGTGAAGAGGATGAATGGTTTTTATCGTTAATTGAAGAAGGTAAGATGGTTCATGATGTAAAGCCAGCTTTCTCCTTAAAAGAAATTTTGGCAATGCTGTCACAGCAAAAATTGTATTTCTCCTTATTTTCTCGAACATTTGCAGGAGTAACATTTAATAAGACAACGAATTTTTCTTGTAAGCCAATGCAACAGTTTCATGGGCAAATGGCATTGTTACAAAGTGAGGTTGAACGTTGGTTACTTGGTAAATTTACAGTACTGATCGTTGCTCGAGATAAAGAGCGTGTTAAACGCGTTCAGCAGATGCTAGAGGAATATGATATTCATACAGTAAATGGTAAGCCGACTGAGCCAGGTATCTATATTGTAGATGGTACACTTTCTAGTGGGTTTGAGCTACCCCTACAACGATTAGCCATTGTGACGGAGGATGAGCTTTTTAAGCAGCAGGTAAAGAAAAAAGCACGTCCTCAAAAAATGACCAATGCAGAACGTATTAAAAGCTATACTGAAATTAAAGCTGGTGACTACGTTGTCCATGTTCATCATGGTATTGGTAAATATATAGGTGTAGAAACCTTAGAGGTAAATGGTACACATAAAGATTATTTACACATTCGCTATCGAGCTGATGATAAATTATATGTTCCAGTAGAGCAAATCGATTTGATTCAAAAATATGTGGCATCTGAAGACCGTGAACCGAAGCTACATAAACTTGGTGGGGCAGAATGGAAAAAGACCAAAGCTAAGGTATCCTCTGCTGTGCAGGATATTGCTGATGATTTGATAAAGCTCTACGCGAAACGTGAAGCAGAGAAGGGACATTCATTTGCTCCTGACAATGATGATCAACGAAATTTTGAAGCTTCCTTCCCTTATGAAGAAACAGAGGATCAATTACGTTCCATTGTTGAAGTTAAGCGTGATATGGAGCGTGAACGCCCTATGGACCGACTTGTATGTGGTGACGTGGGCTATGGTAAAACAGAGGTTGCTATTCGGGCTGCGTTTAAAGCGATACAGGATGGAAAACAAGTAGCCTTTCTTGTACCTACAACAATTTTGGCTCAGCAGCATTACGAAACAATTCGTGAGCGCTTCCAGGACTTTGCGATAAATGTTGGTCTCCTATCTCGTTTCCGTACAAAAAAAGAACAAACTGCAACGCTAAAGGGATTAAAGGAAGGGCAAGTTGATATTGTAATAGGTACACACCGAATTTTATCGAAAGATTTAATGTTTCAAGACCTTGGACTGCTTATTGTCGATGAGGAGCAGCGTTTTGGTGTAACTCATAAGGAAAAGATTAAACAGTTAAAAACAAATGTAGATGTTTTAACACTTACTGCTACACCAATTCCAAGAACGCTGCATATGTCAATGGTAGGTGTTCGTGATTTATCTGTCATTGAAACGCCTCCAGCCAATCGTTTTCCTGTCCAAACGTATGTAATGGAGCATAGTGGGGCATTAGTACGTGAAGCCATTGAACGAGAAATGGCACGTGGAGGGCAAGTGTTCTATTTATACAATCGTGTAGAGGACATGGCTCGAAAAGTTGAAGAAATTCAAGTACTTGTACCAGAAGCACGTGTAGGACATGCACATGGTAAGATGACAGAATCAGAGCTAGAATCCGTAATATTAGCCTTTTTAGAAGGTGACTATGATGTTCTTGTAACAACGACAATTATTGAGACGGGCGTCGATATACCGAATGTAAATACATTGATTGTGCATGATGCTGACCGAATGGGCTTGGCACAGCTCTATCAATTGCGTGGACGTGTCGGTCGTTCCAATAGGGTAGCTTATGCATACTTTATGTATCAACGTGATAAGGTTTTAACAGACGTGGCGGAGCAGCGATTACAGGCAATTAAAGAATTTACAGAGCTTGGATCAGGCTTTAAAATTGCGATGCGAGATTTATCTATCCGAGGTGCTGGGAACTTACTAGGAGCCCAGCAACATGGCTTTATCGATTCAGTAGGCTTTGATTTATATTCACAAATGCTAGAAGAAGCAATTGCAGAACGTCAAACAGGTGTGAAAAAAGAAGAAAGACCAGATATTGAAATTTTAGTAAGTGTTGATGCGTATATACCCGATGTCTACATTCCAGATGGCTATCAAAAAATTCAAATGTACAAACGGATTAAAGCGATGGATCAGGTGGAAGAATATCATGAAATCTTTGAGGAATTAGAAGACCGATTTGGAGATCTTCCGATTGAGACAGAACGCTTACTAAAAATTGCACGTATGAAGGTATGGGGCTTAAATGCGGGTGTACTGTCAGTAAAGGAGAAGCAAAAAATTATTACCATTTTATTATCTGAAGAAGGTACAGCAAATGTCAATGGTGGTAAAATTGTGGAGCAATCCATGAAATTTGAACGTGCTGTTGGCTTTGGTATGGACAACATGCAATTGAAATTAACAATTGATGAACGAAAGTGCGGAAAATATCTGCCTTTTGATATTTTAGAAGAATTGATGCAAATGATCTCTAATGCAAAAAAACAACCTTAAAAGACAAGCTGATTGTATCTTACCATAGGATAACAATCAGCTTTTTTTAATGAGTTAAATTTTTTCAATAATCACTAATAGAAAGTTATTCAAATGGTTATTCTAAGGAAAGATGATTAAGGTTAAATTCTACATGCAAATAGCCTTTTAAGCATGATTTTAAGATTTTTGGGAAATGTTGTTGGCTGTGAAATCCTTTTTCTTCAGTTTTTGCATAGATTGTTTTATAAAAAACCATACTATAGTTGAATAAAAATTTCATTGTAGCGAAAGCGAGGCATTAAGAATGAAGGCAACAGGAATTGTTCGTCGTATTGATGATTTAGGGCGTGTGGTTATTCCAAAAGAAATTCGTAGGACGCTACGTATTCGTGAGGGTGACCCGCTAGAAATTTATACAGATCGTGAAGGCGAAGTCATTTTAAAGAAATATTCTCCTATTAATGATTTGGGGGAATTTGCAAGAGAGTATGTTGAAACATTGTATGAAACGTTAGGTACTCCTGCATTTGTAACCGATCGAGATGAAGTAATCGCTGTGGCAGGTATCGGTAAAAAAGAATACATTAATCGTCGCATTACCTCCTTTGCAGAAGGTTTTATGGACGAGCGTTCAACAAAAATAGAAAAAATGGAAACAACTATCGAGATTGTTCCTGGACAATATGAGCAAGTAAAGTCATATTGTGCAACACCTATAATGGTAAATGGTGATCCGATCGGCTGTATTATCGTTTTATCAAAAGTACACTTTGTAGGCGAAGTAGAAGTAAAAGTTGTCGAAACGGCTGCAAACTTCTTAGCTAAACAAATGAATAGTTAGTTGAAATGTAAAGTTATTGCGCTGACCTTTTTTGGGCTGAACAATAACTTTTTTTTGTACATAGGATTTATGTCGATAATAAAAAGTGATGCTATCGGGCGCGTCAAACTTTTGAGATATGCTATACTATTGGCATTGTTAAAGAAGGAAAGAGGGCAATTTATGTCGGAACGTTTTGGCATGAAAAGCTACATGAAGGGTGCGGCCCTACTAACAATTGCAGCTCTTATAGTAAAGGTTCTTAGTGCAATTTATCGTGTGCCTTTTCAAAATCTTGTTGGGGATGAAGGCTTTTATATTTACCAGCAAGTGTATCCGGTTATTTCTATTTTTGTCGTATGGACATCTAGTGGTTTTGCAGTAGCTATTTCTAAGATGCTTGCAGACAATGATTGTATTGTGGACCCACTGGAGCGGAATAAAAAAAGAAACAGTATTATGCGTATTGTTTTTAGATATTTAACAGTATTATCATTGTTGTTCTTTGCAGCTTTGTTTGGTGGGGCAGATATGATTGCACAGTTAATGGGTGATACCAAGCTTGCGCCTTTAATACGGACAGGTTCATTTATAGTACTTGTTATGCCAGCTCTTGCTGTTTTAAAAGGGGGCTTCCAATCAAGGGGAATTATGGAGCCGATAGCCTATGCACAGGTGCTTGAGCAAGCTGTCAGAGTATCTGTTATTTTAGCAGGTACATTTATGATAATGGCGACGACAAAATCGCTATATGGTGCTGGACAAATGGCTATAATAGGTACTGTCGTTGGTGAAGTTGTAGGTTTTATTGTGTTAGCATTTATCTTTAAAAAAAGATTTGGATTATTAAAAGATAAGGAATTACAGCAGCGTTTCGCAGGCTATCCAATTATTAAAGAGGTTACACTGCTCAGCCTAAGTGTTAGTATGAGTGGCTTGTTATTGCTTGGCTATCAATTAGTTGATTCCTTTACAATTTATTCATTGTTATTAGATAGTGGGATGGATCAAACAATGGCTAAGGAAACAAAAGGTATTTATGATCGTGGTCAACCATTGGTTCAGTTAGGCGTCATTATTGCATCTTCACTTTCATTGGCAATTGTGCCACTCGTTGCACATATGTCTAAGAAAAAGGAAGGGCGTAATGCCATCCCATTTATACAGCTAACATATAGAGCATCAGTACTATTTGGAGGAGCAGCATCTTTAGGTTTAGTGCTGGTTATGCCCTATATAAATGAAATGCTCTTTAAAACGGACGCTCTGTCAGAAGTACTCATGGTATATGTATTACAAATTGTTCCTTTGTCAATTATTTTGACATTCACAGCTATTTTGCAAGGCTACGGAAAATTAAAAAAGCCAGCTATATTTCTAATAGTTGGTTTTATCTTAAAAATAATATTGAACATGCTGACTATACGGTTGTTTGGGGTTTTAGGAGCAGCCGTTGCTAACAATGTGGGATTATTGTTTACAGCCCTAATGCTTGTCTTCTATTTGAAGAAAATGACAGCAGTGCAATTAGCACCTCGCAGTTTTTATAAAAAATTTGGCATTGCAGCAATCTCTATGACGGCTGTGGTAATACTTTGGCTACAGCTAGTACCAGCATTGCTACACCCTTTTTTATCGCCTCGAATGGTGGCAGTAATAGCTGGATTCTCAGCGGTGAGTATTGGTGCGTTTGTGATGATGACAGTGATTGCTAAGCTACGAGTGTTAGCAGAAAAAGAATGGTATTTATTACCGTTTGGACGTAGAATGGCTGTTTATCAGTTATGGTTAAATCGGAAGAAGTAGGTGGATTAATTGAAAACTTTAACAGTGATTGGCTTGGGTGCAGGGGATTTTGATCAGCTACAAATGGGCGTTTATAAAAAATTAAAGGCAGCAAAAAAATTATTTGTTCGTACAGTGGATCATCCTGTACTAGAGGCATTGTCGGCAGAGGGCTTACAGTTTGAAAGCTTTGATGCTGTGTATGAAAAACATAGTTCATTCCAGCCTGTATATGAAGAAATTGTAGAAAGGCTTGTGGAGGCAACAACATTTGGAGATGTTATGTACGCTGTTCCGGGTCACCCACTTGTTGCTGAGCAAACGGTACAATTACTGATTGCTGCATCAGATACTGGAAGAATAAATTTAGTCATCGAGGGTGGACAAAGCTTCTTAGATCCAATCTTTGGGGCATTGAAAATTGACCCAATTGAAGGCTTTCAACTGCTTGATGGCACTAGCTTTTCGATGCACGACATCAACATGCGTCAACATATTTTAATTGCCCAAGTATATGACACATTCAGTGCCTCTGAAGTTAAGCTTACTTTGATGGAAAAATATGATGATGAATACCCTGTGACAGTGGTGACAGCCGCAGGATCTTCACAAGAAAAATTGATAACAGTCCCACTTTACGAGCTTGATCAAAGTGTTGAGGTGAATAATTTAACAACGGTTTATGTGCCACCAGTAAAATCACAGGAAGAGGCATTGCGAGATTGGTCAACATTTAGGCAAATTATCGCTACGCTAAGAGGTCCAAACGGCTGTCCGTGGGACCAAAAGCAAACACATGAATCCCTGAAAAAATATTTACTTGAAGAAGCCCATGAATATTTGGCAGCTGTGGATGCAGAGGATGACTTTGCGATGATTGAGGAGCTTGGAGATGTATTATTACAAGTATTTTTACATGCACAAATAGGAGAAGATCAGGGCTACTTTACACTGGAAGATGTTTTAGTTTCTATTAGTGAAAAGATGATTCGTCGCCATCCACATGTTTTTGGAGATGTCTCTGTAGAAGATGCGGAAGGTGTCGTAACCAATTGGGAAGCTATAAAAGCACAGGAGAAGGGTGAGAGCGATAAGCCACTATTAGAAGAAGAATATAGGTCATCGTCTGCCCTTCAAACGGCTTTTAATTATCAAAAAAGAGCAGCAAAAGTAGGTTTCGACTGGCCTGATGTGGATGGTGCCTGGAACAAATTTTCAGAGGAATGGCAGGAATTTCGTCAGGAAGTGACAAAAGGTACAAATGCGTCACGTCTTGATGAGTTTGGAGATGTATTATTCACACTTGTAAATTTAGCACGTTTTTATAAGTTATCTCCAGAAGAGGCAATGTTACATGCGAATGAGAAGTTTGCGAGACGATTTGGTTATGTTGAAAAGAGGGTAAAAGAAAGCGGAAAGCCTTTTTCTGAGTATACTTTAGAACAATTAGATGCTTTCTGGAATGAAGCTAAGCGGATAGAAAAGGAGTAAATTATGAGATTAGATAAATTTTTAAAAGTATCGCGTTTAATTAAGCGCCGTACACTAGCGAAAGAAGTGGCGGACCAAGGTCGAATTACGATAAATGGAAAGGTCGCAAAAGCAAGTAGTACAGTAAAAGCTGGTGATGAGCTAGCGATTCGTTTTGGGCAAAAAATTGTCACTGCACATGTTGATGAATTACGAGACACTGTGAAAAAAGAAGACGCTGCGAAAATGTTTACGATATTAAAAGAGGAGCGTTTGGATAAAATAGAGCCAGAGTTTATTGATGATGAAGAATAATTGAATGAAAGAAGTTATTATTTCTGAATTCCTCCTTAGTAGTAGATAACTTTTATAAAGTTGTCATGCTTTGAAGGTTGTCCGCATAAAGTGAACAGAAGCTAGGACGACTAAAGGAGGAAGAAAATGACGCTACATCAAGAAAGTAACCGTTACACAATTCCATCTGGAGAACATATTTTAACGATTCGTAATCGTAAAAGAATGGACATGACTTCTGTAAAATCAATTGAACGCTTTGATCAGGAAGAATTTTTCATCAAGACGTCCCAAGGGCATTTGTTAATCCGTGGAGAGGAACTGCATATCGTTCATTTAGATGTTGATAAAGGACTATTGACACTTGAAGGAACTGTAAAAACCCTACAGTATGACGAGGAAGAAAGTGGCTTCTCGAAAGGTTTCCTTCATAGATTGTTTGGATGATTGTTAGTGAACAATTTGTTCAGCTATTAGTCATGGTTTTGAGCGGTATAGCAGTTGGTTTTATAATTGATAGTGTTAGGCTCATTGTTTTTTCAACTCCAAAAAGGTCAAGCCTTCGAAAGTGGATGATGGTATTTGAATTACTTACTTGGATTCTACTGGGGGGGCTGACATATTATTTACTATTTTGGCTGAAAGATGGCGCTTGGCGGGCTTATGACCCGCTAGCGCAAATTGCTGGAATTTTTTTGTATCAAACGTTTTTTCAAACTTTCTTACGTTTCATAGCAAGGGTTTTGGTAAATATAACATGGAGACCCTTCTGGTTCATCGTACGATTAATAATCGCCATTATTCGACAAATACTGAAAATAATCATAAATGTTTGTATGTTTGTTTTAAGACCTTTTGTCAAAATTTATTCGTATTTGTCCAACACTTTTTTAAAAAAATTTAAATTTATCAAGTATAATAAGAAACAACAATAATTTTCGGAGGTGCGGGCATGACTAAACGTCATTCATCAAATGATGACCAACGAAACTTTACTAAGCTTGATAATGACTATGTCCGTAACACGGATAAAGCCATTAATCGTAAAAAACAAGCACGGAAACGAAAAATACGCCGTATTGTCTTTTTTGCGATTGTACCAGTCGTTATTATCGCCTTTCTCGTTAATATACTTTTCCATCAAAATGAAATTTTAGCTGAAAAAGAGAAGAAAAAGGACGAAGCGAATCAGCATCTTACAGAATTAAAAGATGAACGAGATTCATTAAATCTTAAAATTAAGCAATTAGAAGATGATGAATATATCGCAAAGATGTTACGTAAAGAGTATTTCTTATCCGAAAAAGGTGAAATTATTTTCATTATTCCTGAGAAGAAGGATAAAAAAGACGACTGAAGAGCTATGTATTGTTGACACACTTTTATTGTTATATATAATGAAAAGAGAAACTTATTGTAGTAAAAAGTTTGATTAAATTGATTACATGGCTCAAAAGAGTCGCTTAATTTTTAAGGAGGAGCATTTTTTTTATGTCAATTGAAGTAGGCAGCAAGGTACAAGGTAAAGTAACAGGAATCACAAATTTTGGAGCATTCGTTGAGCTGCCAGATGGCAAAACAGGCTTAGTTCACATCAGTGAAGTTGCTGACAATTATGTAAAAGATATCAATGAGCATCTAAAAGTTGGAGATGAAGTTGAAGTAAAAGTGATGAATGTTGAAGCGGATGGAAAGATTGGTCTTTCAATTCGTAAAGCAAAGCCTCAAGTTGAGAGACCAGAGCGTCCTCAACGCCCACGTCGTGACAATCGTTCTAACGATCGCAACGAGCGCCACCAGCCAAAAGAGAATTTTGAGCAGAAAATGGCACGTTTCTTAAAAGATAGTGATGAGCGTCTAGCAACGCTTAAACGTGCTACAGAGTCAAAACGCGGTGGTCGTGGAGCTAGAAGAGGGTAGTTTGCTGACTGTTTTAATCGTAGAAAAAGTGTATGAAATAGAGTTGGGATTAGCTTTTTAAAAGAGCTGATCCTTTTTTTGTTTATTTAAAAAGAATCCATTATTTTAACAAAATGATGGATACTTAAAATTAGTGCAAGAATAAACAAACTGCACCCTCATCGTTTCCTCAATAACGAGTGATACTTAGGTTTCTGTTTTTTTATAATGTTGAAGTTGGCCTTTTTTTCTTTTTAAGTGTTGATACGGTTGTTTCTTCCACAGTAGTCTCAGAGGATTTATCAGTAGGCCTTACTATCATTTTTACAAGTAATAGAACACCGTAAGCACTTACGGCTAGTCCAGTAAGGAGTAAAAATATCTGTACGACAAATGGCAAATTTATAAGGATAGATATAAGAATAATCATGGAGCCACTACCACAAATTAAAGCGGCTTTTGTTAATGAACTCAAAGGATTAACCTCCTAATATCATGTTCTATTCTCTCTATAGTATGCCATATTATTAGGAGGCAGGGATAGAGAAAAACAGTAATTTCTACAATTCTAATATAACTAAATGCTTTTATATCACAGTTTTTCTAATCTCAAAAAAGGCGCCTCAGAAAATAATCTGAGACGCCTTTTTATGATGACCCCTACGGGATTCGAACCCGTGTTACCGCCGTGAAAGGGCGGTGTCTTAACCACTTGACCAAGGGGCCTCTCTATGGTGGCGGCCGAGGGGATCGAACCCCCGACCTTACGGGTATGAACCGTACGCTCTAGCCAGCTGAGCTAGGCCGCCAAAAATAAATATGGAGCGGAAGACGAGGTTCGAACTCGCGACCCCCACCTTGGCAAGGTGGTGTTCTACCACTGAACTACTTCCGCAAACTCTTAAAGCAACAAATTAAATAATACAAGCCTTTATCACTAGTGTCAAGTAGCTTTATAAAAAATATTAATAAATATGCATCTTTCTTAACAAAATAAAATTGATTTAAAATTTGTAATGTAAAAAACTATAGTTATGAAGGATTTATATTTATAAGTGGGAATTTTAGCAAATATTTTGTTCTTAAGTAGAAACGTATCAGCGTAAATTCTGACCATTATATTTATGACGAAAAGTGGAAAAACATTGAAAATCAAAGATTAATTGCGGTACCTAATCCTATGGTTGCTAAGATTTAAAGATCTGAAAACAATTTGTGGTGATGATTTAATTTAATAAAAAAGCAGATTATCGTTAAAGTAGCTAAAATTTTTGTAGAGATTGCTGCCATTTCCCGTATTTATGCATATGTATTCGTCGAAATTTTAAAAATTTTTCTTGTCACCGTCAGACAATCTTTCCACGCATAATTTTTTATAATAACCGAAAGTGTGGAAAGGGGATAGTGAAATGACAAGTATTGAGTGGTTTGACACAGCAAACGTAGCTGATCATAAATTAGGAGTAAAAAGAAGGCAGTTGTTTATTGGCTCTTTATTTTTTATAACATCCTTTTTTTTAGCTCAGTCTGTTGTATTTGAAGCAGCTGTACCTTTCTCGGTTCCTTTTTGGGCAATTATACGAACGAAGTATAAGGAGTATGCTAAATATGTTTTATTTGGTGGCTTAATTGGGGGATTCTTTCTTGGTTTTGGACAGGTTGTTATTTTAGCCTTACAAATTGCCATGTATGAGTGTATCATACGTTTTCGGTACTGGAAGCTTCCTCAAAGTATCTCAGTTGCATTAGCCATATCGCTTGTTCAAATGATATGGCAGGGGGTCATGCATCAGGGTTTACCTCCCATGCTTGTACAATTTTATGTTGGCTGTGAAGCTGCATTAGCACTTATTATGACTCTTTTTATGCAAGTCCTTTTTGTTAATTCCTATGAATGGTTTACAAGTCATTGGACATATGAAAAGCTTGGTTCTGGATTAGTGGTTTTTGCCGCCATGCTTACTGGAATGCAAACAGTTGTAATTAGTTATTTTTCTCTGCCTATTTTTTTATTACAGCTATTTATATGCTTTGGTGCATTAGTGGGAAGTGTACCATTAGCAACTGTAATTGGAGCAGTGCTTGGAACGCTCATAGGTGTTGCAAAGCTGTCTTTTACCGGTATGCTTTCGGTTGCTACGTTAACTGGACTGTGTGCAGGAATGGGGGCACGTGCAGGGCGCTTTGGAGTGGCGATTGGTAGCATCTTACCAAGTGTATTTTTTTTATTTTATGACGCAACATTACCATTAGATAGCGTTTATTTTACATCCATTGTTGTAGGTAGTATCGCATTTCTAACCATTCCCAGAAAGTATTCTGATAAGGTAAGGGACAAGCTATTCCCACAGCGAGAGGAGATCCTACTCGCCCGTCAAAATTGGTTAACGGAGCATGTCACTTATAAATTAGAGCATTTTCAACATTTCGTACAATTCATGAAAGAACTTGTGTTTGAGCGCTTTATGACAACTCCTGTTGAGGCTTCTAAGGAAGTGTCACCAATGAATACATGCTTAAGCTGTTTTCGTTATGATCGCTGTTGGGGTGCTCAAAATAACGGTATGGACAAGCTAATGACAGACTGGTTCCATATGAAGGGTGTAGGGAAGGAATCTGCAATACATCGGGCAGAGGACCAAATTCGTTATAAATGCGTGAAATCTACAAAAATTTTCGAGGAGCTAGAAACAGAGCTGTATAGGGAGCGTATTAATGGACAATATTTTCATGGAAAGAAAATGATTGCACTTCAACTACGAGATATGAGCAATCATCTAAATCAGCTAATTGCAGAGATGAAGGAGGACACCGTATCATTTGTTAGTGTGGAAAAGGATATTATCCAAAAACTAAAGGAGGCGCATATTGAATGCTTCCAGCTAGATGTGCTGAGTAATAAACCTGGAGCAAGAAAAATTGTCTGTGCGCTCACACCAGCTCGAGTCGATTGGGAAGAGGATACAACATTGGCAGAAAGGATGATACTACCGATTTTATATGATATTTTTGAAGAACCGTTTGAAATTGAAAAGGTAGTAACGTGTGATGTACCATTTCGCCACATACAAGTAAGCTTTAGTTCAGCTATTAGTTTTGAAGTAGAGTATGATATATATAGTATGTCAAAAGGCGCAACACTATATTCTGGTGATTCCCATGCGTTATTTCAACTACATCCTGGATTATTTGCAATTTTATTGTCAGATGGTATGGGACAGAGTAAAGAAGCACAGCATGAAAGTAGAAAACTAATACATTTAATGCGAGAATGCTTAAATTACAATATGAATCCAGAGACTGCAATGCACACATTGCATTATGTCATGTCCTTAAAGCAACAGGATGATATGTATGCAACACTGGATTTTGCCCTTGTTGATTTACAACAGGGTGATTTATGGTCATGGAAGGCAGGGGGAATGTCTACGTATATCTTACGTGGAAAAGAGGTGCTAAAAGTTGAAAGTAATGCAGCACCTGTTGGATTTTTATCTATTTCAGCAATTGAGGCAGAAAAAAGAAAACTGAAAGCAGGGGATGTCATTCTAATGCATTCTGATGGGTTATTTTCAAGTATTGCCGATTGGGATGAACAAGAAGAGTCCTTTTTAGCTTATGCTCAGCAGGTTGCAAGCACGACCAAATCCATTCAGGAAAAATTAACGACGATCATGCAGTCTTTCCAAACACACTATGATATTGAAGATGATTGTACAGTATTGATGTTAGAGGTAACACACGTTGTACCTACTTGGGCTGTCTTTAGACCAGTTCAATATTCTATGAGTTAAATGATTAAAATAATCAGCGAAAAGGGGAGGAGAAGCGTTTGTCATTTGAATTAAGGGTCAAATCACTAATTGAAGAAAAGCAATTAATACAGCAAGACGACCATCTTCTCATCGCCGTTTCGGGTGGAATAGATTCCATGGCTTTGCTTCACTATTTTGTTCAAACAAAAGAAAAATGGGGAATAAAGGTAGAGGCAATTCACGTTGATCATATGTTAAGAGGAGAAGCGTCTGCTGAGGATAGAGCCTTCGTCCAAAGATATTGTGAGTATCATGAAATATATTTACATGCAAAAGCAATTCCAATACCAGAGATTATGGCTTTAGAAAATGGAAATACACAGCTTATTTGTCGTAGAGAAAGGTATCAATATTTTAAAGAGGTCATGCAAAAAACAAATGCAAGCAAGCTTGTAACTGCACATCATGCGGACGACCAACTGGAGTCAGTATTAATGGCCCTGACTAAAAATGCAACGATTAACAGTATGCAAGGTATTCGGCCACAGCGTTTTTTTGCAGGAAAATCATTAATTCGTCCGTTTTTAACGGTTACAAAGTCTGAAATAAGGGAATATTTACTTAGACAAGGTTTAGAGTACCGTGAAGATGCTAGCAACTTTAAAGATACCTATGTACGTAATCGTTTTAGACATCATGTGGTGCCATTATTGGAGGCAGAAAATCCACGAGTAACCGAGCAGGTGACCCATTTTACAGAACAATTACAAGAAGATGATGCCTATTTAATGACATTAGCAGAGGATGTATTTTCTAGAACAGTAAAAAAATTAGACGAAAATACATATAGGATGGAAATTGAGGCTTTTCAATTGGTACCACTTGCTTTACAAAGGAGGCTCATTTTAATACTATTAAACTATCTTTACAAAGATTCAAATACGATACAAAGTTATGCTTTATTGGTTTCAATGTTAAAGCTTTGTGATACGACAGCTGGATATGCTGAAGTTCACTTGCCAGAAGAATTTCTAGCAGTTCGCCGTTACGGAAAATTATCGATTCAGAAGAAAGAACCATTAGAAGGTCAAACTTCTCCTGAGAAAAAAATTATTTCGACTGCTAATGGGTGGACAACACTGACAAACGGTGAACGTTTATGCATAGTCAAGTTGCCTGATTTATCGTCTGAATTGCTGACGGATACTGCACAACTTTTTTATTTTAACGCTAGCAAACTCAAACTTCCTCTTTATGTTAGAACTCGTAAGGAAGGGGATAGAATGCTGTTAAAAGGAATGGATCAGCCAAAACGCTTATCTCGCCTTTTTATAGATGAAAAGATTCCTTTAAATGAGCGAAATAGCTGGCCGTTACTGATTTCTCCATCTGATGAGGTCGTAGCGGTAATTGGTGTGCGTATGGGTATGTTTTTTTCAACCACTCCGCAACCAAACGATGATACAGTGCTCATCGTAGACTAAGGTCTTTGTAAAACATTTCACCATAAAGGTTGAAGATTTTTTGATACACACGAGGAGGAATCGATATGTTACAAAATGACATCGAAAAAATTATGATTACAGAGGAACAATTGCAAGAAAGAATTGCTGATCTAGGAGCACAATTGACTGCAGAATACAAAGATTCATTCCCGTTAGCAGTTGGTGTTCTTAAAGGAGCAATGCCATTTATGACTGATTTGATGAAGCGTTTCGATTCTTTCATTGAGTTAGACTTTATGGATGTTTCTAGCTATGGAAACGCCACAGTATCATCAGGCGAAGTAAAAATTCTTAAGGATTTAAATACAAGCGTTGAGGGACGTGATGTATTAATTATCGAGGACATCATCGATAGTGGTTTAACATTAAGCTATTTAGTAGACTTATTTAAATACCGCAAAGCAAAATCCATCAAAATCGTTACATTGTTAGATAAACCGTCAGGTCGTAAGGTAAATTTAGCAGCTGATTATGTAGGATTTGAAGTACCAGATGGCTTTGTTGTGGGATATGGCTTAGATTACGCAGAAAAGTATCGTAATTTACCATATATCGGTATCTTAAAACCAGAAGTATATTCTTTCTAAGAGTTAACGAAAGACCCCCAGCTATGAAAAGTAAGCCTTCAGCGAGGGTCAGATTTTTATTGAATTAATAATAATTCGAAATCTTGACACATTGTTTAGCTGTGCTGAGATCCAGGAACAGGTACAATTACGCTGGGATGCAGTGATTATGACATAAATATGTTTCTATTTCGACAAAAAGCGAACCAAACTTTTTTTAAATAAGGCTTTTCGTTGTATGATGAAATCATGATATGTTAAGATTTTACTTATAATTTTTCTGTTTGTAATGAGGAGGCTGGAGATGAATCGAATATTTCGATATACCATATTCTATTTACTGATTTTCCTAGTGATTATCGGTATTTTTGGTACTTTCAATGGTGG
>Ga0213821_1000775_pt1 | contig 17573 bp, 14 predicted proteins | sample MC6MC0909MG_FD_179894 | JGI IMG/M metagenome (GOLD analysis project Ga0213821, IMG submission 179894) | Enriched soil aggregate microbial communities from Iowa State University, Ames, United States - MC6-MC0909-MG | ecosystem: Environmental > Terrestrial > Soil > Unclassified | place: USA: Iowa...
GTACAGCATACTCAGCAACTTTACCAACTCTTTTAATACCCCCAAAAATAGCAAATCCAAATATTGCAGAAACAATAATACCTGTGATTATTGGTGAAATACCGAATGCATTTTTTGTAGAATCTGCAATGTTAAAGGCTTGGACACCAGAGCCAGTGAAACCAGTTGCTAAAATAGTAGCGATGGCAAAAAGTATAGCAAATGGCTTGTTTTTTAGCCCCTTTTCGATATAGTAGGCTGGTCCTCCACGATATTCTCCCGCAATTTCTTGTTTCCAAACTTGTGCTAAAGCTGATTCAATATAGGCAGCTCCAGCACCTAAAAAGGCAATGACCCACATCCAAAATATAGCTCCAGGTCCTCCGAAATAAATAGCTGTAGCTACCCCTGCGATATTCCCAATACCAACACGTCCACCTAATGCCATAGCAAAGCTTTGAAAAGATGAAACGCCATTAGCTGAATTATTTCTATCAAACAATTGTGTAATCATATCTTTAAAAAGACGTAGCTGGGGAAACTTCATAAGAAGCGAGAAGTAAACGCCAGCTCCTAAACAAAGAAAAACTAAAGCATTACTCCATATGATTCCTGCTATTTTCCCTGTTAAAGTGGCAAAATCCATATAATAACCTCATTTCTACTCAGATAAATAGGTAACAATTCAAATTGGAGAAAGTGGAAACCATTTTTGTATGAGGTTCCTCTTAAAATAAACTTTTAATTAACGTATCAATCATCATAGGCATTTCTTTAAAAGCACTATCTACATGCAACCTTTCTGTTTTTTGGTGTGCATCCTTGCCAAATGGACCGACATTTAACACAGGACCTTGTAGGGCTGTCATTTCTTTAAATGGAATACTATACGTATCCCCCCATACTGGTGTGTTCCGTTCAAATGCTAGCCACTCATTGGAATTATCTGTATAGTTCACATAGCTTAAATCACAAATACCATTAAAATAATGAATTTGCTCCACTTCAACGTCGAAAGTTTGTGCCGTCTTTTTCATTAATTCAATCGACTGTATCACTAATGGATGATTGGATGAATTAATGGCAGGGTAGTAGGGTGGTGCATATAACAGTACCGTCGCTGGTGCTAATTCCTGACAGCGAATCATGAGCTGATCCACGATGCGAATCGATTTTTCACGATCATCCCATTCACTATGCTGCAGAACTTGCTGTTTAATGGCATGAACTTCTTCAGCGCCTAATTTATGAGTAGCGTGCTCCAATAGTGCCTCGTACCGTAATACCTTTACGTCACCCACACCCTGTACTTTTTCTCGTGTACAAATTTGCTGATATTGCTCATTACATGCAGCCATAGCCTGTGACGCTACTTGCTCAAAAATAGTCATGACTTCCGCAGCTGTACGCTTTAGCAAAAAGACATTGTAAAGTGCCGCTGCACGGTATGGTGTTTGTGTAGAATACTCCATTTTCAAATCTTTTAATTGTAAAGAGACTGGTAATGGTGTACTTTCACCCAAATCTGTTTCACGGAAAAGTGGGTTCCACTCCATATGCTGTGTCATATAGGAAGCAATAAAGTTAGCCGTCATCCCTTTTAATGGTTCACCTACATGGGTTTCCTTACCATAGAACAGTGCAGCTGGCATGATCTTACCAATTGTTCCTGAATAGATATATTCATTCGTATCGGATGGCCCTTGTGAAAAGGACGGTTCACTATTTAAAAATAATTTATAAGTTAAACCATGTTGTTCTCGTATTCTCACAAGCTCTACAACTGCTGCTCTCATTCCAGCAGAGTTGACTTCCTCGTCAGGAACAGCTGTCAAAATCAGATTAATGGGCCATTGCTCAAAGCTTGCTTTTTCAACCAACTGCATGTGTAATGCCAGTCCCATTTTCATATCCATTGTGCCGCGTCCAAACAAATAATTGCCTGACTCCAAATCAATTCTAGCTGCCTCTGGCAAATCTTTTTTATATTTAGGTTCCATCAACTTTTTAGTTAATTCTTCTGGATAAAAAGCTAATGGCTCTAGCTCTCCGTATTCCTCCGTATGCACTGTATCAAAGTGACTTATTAACACAACTGTTTCTGTTGCAGTTGGATGCTTATATAAGGCCGTAACAGCATTTCTTCCAAGTCCTGCATCGTGTAACTCAATGAACTCAGGATGTTTTTTATAGTATGGAAGCGTTAACAATTTTTCTTTTAATTTATAGGCGAATTCATTTTCTCCCTTTGTTAAAGTTCTGCTTTCCCAGCTAACAATTTCACATAGTAGGGCACGTAGTTTTTCAGGTGTATTCCACATATAAGTATTCATTTTATTGCTCCTTTTATAGTAGACTGTGAATTTTTTAGATATTAATTATTAAGCAAGATATTTTTGTTTACTATATATTCCACTATACGAAATTTAATCTGCATAGTGGAATATAAATTATCGTAATAGGAAAATATAAAATTGTCAATTTTAATTTTTATGAATACTTGTAATTTTCCGTACTAATTAGGTGGATTCCTATATACATATTTCATCTAGTATCTATTTAAATATTTAAAAATTAGTTAAAATTAAATGAAACTACGTTCAAAAGCAGGGGCTTTATTTTAAAGTACATCAAAGGCATGTATTGTAATTTCTTAATTATTCCCCTAACAGCTATTTTGGATCTGTAAAAGCATTAGAAAAGAGGTCAATACAGGATAATGGAAGGGAGAAAATGTAATGATTCAATCAATAGAAAGAGCAATGTTAGTCATAAATATGCTGGCAAGACATCCAAAACGTTTTTTTTCTGTGCAGGAAATTTTTAATGAAACAGAATTACCAACTAGCACAATTTACAGAATATTATATACATTAGAAAGCTTTGATTTAGTAGAGAGGAATGACAATAAAAAGGAATTTAGACTTGGCTATACTTGGTTACAGCTTGGCATGAAAATGTATCACGAAACAGATATCAGGGAAAAAGCGCATCCTCTCTTAGAAAACCTTGCCCATAATGTTCGTGAAACTATCTACTTAAGTATTGCGAAACAGTTTGCATCCATTATTATTGATCGAATTGATAGTCCTAAAAATGTTCGTATTATCGATATGATTGGCGAGAAAATTCCCTATCCTATTGGAGCTCCTAATAAAGTATTGCTTGCATTTTCTAAAAGTGATCTACAGCAGCAATTTTTAAAACAGCTTAAGGAGCAGGAGAAAGAAGAATTGATTGAGAATCTGAATGGTGTGAGAGATAAAGGCTTTGCCATAAGCTTTGGGGAAAAAACAAAGGGGACAGTATCAATAGCAGCACCTATTTTTGATTCAAATAAACAACCTATTGCAGCAATTAGTGCAGAGTGTTTTGAATACGATACAGATGCTGAAAAATTAGAGAGTATAGCACAAGAGGTCATGAAAACGGCACAGCAGCTATCACATGAATTAGGATATATATAAAAACTTTTTAATAACCATCTAGTGTCAATATGAAGCCGACATTAGATGGTTAATTTTTTTATCTACTTCCTTTTTGAATTACTGTTTCCTACTACTCACAATACCTTGATAGTAGCTTCTTTTTGAACGTTGTATTGTTAATAATAGTAGTATAACAGCGATAAACAACATCATATAGGAAGCACTAACGACAACTACACGGATTGTCATCCATTCAGCAACTAAACCAAATATAGCAGTAAATACAATAATAAAAAGAGCTTCAAAGAATCCATAAATACTTCCAATTCGGCCCATGATCTTAGAAGGAATGTTATTTTGATAAAATGTATAAAACCCTGTATTCGCAAAAGCCGTTGCAAATGACAATAGAAAGCATCCCAAAGCTGCAATAAGAAAAGTAAAGGATGAAGTAAACACTAAATAGCCTAATGCTGTTATAAGAGACCCCATACCAATCAGCCATGCAGTAGGAATTTTTTCAACAAAAGCTGAATTGGTTAAAGAGCCAATTAAAACACCTACTCCTGCGAGACTGACTAACATTCCATATTGCCCCTCTGATAAAGCTAGTACTTGTGTTGCAAAAGCTGCCTCTAAAGAATCCGTTGCTGTCATCAAGACGATGGTAGCACTAAACAACATATAGATCATCATTACGTAGCGATTTTTGAAGCTAAAGCGTATGACCATTTGCCAATCATGCAGTAATACACGATACAGCGATACATTTTCTGTATCACGATCAAATTTTTCATGGGCTTCAACATTTGGCATTTTAAAGGTTATACAGGCTGATAGAGATAAGGCAATTGCATTTAAGTATATTGCCATATTGGGTGTCCCAAGTGTAAAAAGCAAACCGGCAATAGCAGGCCCAGTTAGAAATGCCCCAGAATCGAGAAGGCTACGCAATGAATTAAAACGTTTCCGTTGTGCAATAGGTATCAATTTAGTGATATAAGTCATAGAAGTTGGATGATACATGGAGCTAGCTGCTGTAATGATAAACACTAAGGCATAAATCGATACTAAGCTAGAAAAGAAAGGGAGTAAAACGATTAGTATAGATTGAAAAAGGTTTAAAATAATCATTAAATTTTTCTTATTAAAACGATCGATTAGGCTTCCTGACCAAAAATTAGTGAGCAAGGATGAGCATGCTCTTACAATATACAAGCCAGAGACAGCAAGAGCTGATTCTGTAAGCTTTAAAACAATGAGATTTAAGGCGATAAAATAGATCCATCCACCAATACTAGAGATACCAATACTACACAATAGGATGACAGGATAGCGCCATGTCTCTAAAGATTTTTTCATATAAATTCCTCCTTAAGCAAAGTCATAATTTGCAAAATAAAAAAAATCCCACCCCCAAGACGATTTGTCTTAGGGACGAGATTGTGGAATTTATATTCACGTGGTGCCACCCTAGTTCGCCATTATGTCACCATAATAGCCTTTTCAGTACGGCATAACGACTTATGCTTATACTGTTCCTCTGTAACGGGAGCTCCCGTCGCACCATCATTCTATGCAGAAATCCAATGCGCTACTCCGAGACTTGTTTCAATAATTCGTTCTTACTCGTTTTCAGCATCCCGAGCTCTCTGGGAAGAACAACCTTATTTACTCTTCTCATCATTGTATTTTGCATATTGTAGCATAAATCTATAATTTTGGTAAAGCACTAGTTTTCTTTAGGTATTTTTTTAGCTCTGCTAATAATGTCTGACATATAATTATGGATTCTACGGTGTGATTTGTTATTTCAAGAGAATGATCCGCACTTTCGATAATAGAAAGATGATGGGAAGAAAGTTGCTCGACTATTTCCTTCGAATAATGAGGATCAGCCGTTCCTATTACTAGAAATGTATTTTTGTCTATAAGGTTTTGTCCAATATGCTCAAATGACAGCAGTGGGGTGAGAATAATATAGCGGGAAAATATAGCTGGACACTGCTGCATATAAAAATCAATAATCGGTAATGTTCCAAGTGATTTGCCTATGTATACAGCTTCCTGATAAGGTTTTGTGCGTAAAATATATTCTACGATAGTGTTTGCTTTTTGATAAACCATATCTGATATAGCTTTTGGATCCTGTTCAAACTGCTGTTGCTCAAATGCATAGCACACTTGTACAACATCATAGCCCAGCTCTAGCATTAACTGAGTAGAGTAATAAAGAAGCGGTCTGTCATAGGTATAGCCCGTGCCAGAGAACATAAAGCAAACTTTGTTACTCGTATTATCAAAAAAATTGTATGGGATATTATTGTATTGAGCTTTTCTTTGTTTAACTTTCATAAAGATTCCTCCTTATCATACCAAATGGTTGAAAAATCAATATACCCTAAGTAATTAAAGTTTAATTCTAAAATATCATGAGCAAAAGGTATTTCATCAATATTCGTAAATAATGGTATCAAAATTGCTTCTTCCATTAAATGGTTGTTTAGAGCATCATACAGTAATGGCCATTCAGTTTTTGAAGCACATTTGAATTGGTTAAGGATATTGCTAAAATATAAATCATCTTTGCAGACTTTATAAATAGGAGAGTCTGGGCTGAACATAGCCTGTAATTTATGAAAGGCTGTTGGAATAGATACAACATTCGTATACACAAATACATCATGATTAAGCTGTTGCAGACTATATTTAATATATTGAGATAGTGTTAATGTATCCACTTGTGGTTGAAAACCATATCGTTTAAAAGATGAAACTAATAGTTGGTTCAATTTGCTCTTTCTTTTAGAAACAGCAATTTTTAAATTTTCATTTCTACATAGTGGTGGAATACTACTATTAAAATAGCTTAAATGATTTTTTAAGGATGAATCCTTTTGAAGCAAAGTAAATAAATGCTTATGTATGATGTTTTTTAAGTGCTGTCTTTGAGCTTTAGTTGAACAAACCTCTGTATTTTTATTTAATATAATGGCACAAATCCCATTTTGGATATTCATCTTTTTATGATGAATAGAAGTAGAGAAATTTGTTTGAAAAAATGAATTTAAGGTTTTGGGTAGTAAGTTTAATTCCACTGTTTGCAATAAAGCCTTCATACCAAAATAATTATCATAAGCTTTTAATATAATTTGATCGTCTGTATATGTAGAAATTGCAAATGAACCTGTTCCGTAAACGACATTATCTTCAATTTTATAAATACTTGATTGAATATCGGTCAGTAAGTCTAGCACGTATGTGCAAGATTCCGAAAGAATAATATCTATTGTCCACGTATCCACGATTGTGATTTCTTGAATAGGCTTCCAGAGAGGAAGGTGAAGTAATTGGCATAAACACCATGCGACGTCTTTTGCTGTTAGTAAATCACCATTGTGGAAAGTAACATTTTTTCGCAGATAAAGACGCAATTTTTGATCATTCATTTTCCAGTGATGAGCAAGAGACGGAATAATAGCACCATTAGTATCTGCTTCGACCAGACGATTTGTAATATTGGATAAAAGTGCGGCACTATAAGCATCATTCACTTGATTGGGTTGAAGATTATAAATAGGGTGATAGATTGGCACTATCAATCGTTCATTATATAGGATGTTATTTGTAATATTTTGTTGATATAGTTGCTTTAAGCTTATAGCTAGAGAATCTTTTAAATGGGGAAATGCAAATAACTCTTCCCAATCCATCATCGTCATTACTGAAATATGAGGTTTCATAGCATCTACAATCATTTTTTCAATATCCTGGTGCCATTGAATTTTGGATAAGTGTCCGCGTCCATTTCCTGCTTGATAAGTAAGCCAATTGTGTTGCTGAAATAATTTAAGATAACGATTTAATTGCTTCGTACTAATATGTAGTAAAGCTGCTAATTGCTGTTGATTGAAAGTGCTACCTTTTTGATGGCAATAAAGTGAAAGTAAATAGAAAAGTGTTTTATTTTTTGAAAGAAAGGTGGACATTTACTATCTCCTTTTGTCTCTTTTTATAAAAAATATTCTCTTTTATAATGTTACCATAACAAGGAGGGGACAATTATGAAGGCTGTGATTTTGAATGAGTTTGGCTCTGCTGATGTTTTGCAATATGTAGAATGCCCAATACCTAGTATAAGTTCTGGGGAGGTATTAATACGTACAACCTACACAAGTGTAAATTTCGCTGATATAAAAAACAGAACAGGGAATAAGGCTAAAGCAAAGTTTCCAATGATTTTAGGCTTAGATGTAGCAGGGGTAGTTGAAAAGGTTTTTGATGAGAGAAGTATGTTTAAAAAAGGAGATCTTGTTATTGCATTTCCGAAAAATGGAGCCTATGCGGAATTTGTAGTGGCAAAGGAGCAGCTAGTATTTCGTATCCCTAATGGTGTGCCAGTGGAGAAGGCAGCCGCAGCTCCAACAGTTTTATTTTTATCCTATCTGTTGACACATCAAATTGCGCCAATTCAAAAAAGTGATGCTGTTTTAATTCATGCAGCTTCTGGTGGAGTAGGGACAATGCTTATTCAAATGGCCAAAAATCTAGGGGCAAGAAAGATTATTGGGACGGTTAGTAAAATGGATAAAGCAAGTATTGTTTATAAGCTTGGTGCACATCAGGTGTTAACCTATAAGAATTTTAGCGAGCAAGTCAATGACTATACAGATGGACTAGGTGTAAATATCATTTTTGATTCCATTGCGGGCAATATAACGGAAGAAAGCTTAAGCTGTTTAGCTCCATATGGTACCCTTGTGCAATTTGGGAATAGCGGTGGTAGAGCTGGGCAAGTCATGACCTCAGATTTACATAATAGCTGCCGGAATATCAAGGGCTTTAGTCTAGGAACTACCCGAAAGCTTAAGCCTGAGTTATTGCAGCAGGTTGCCCAAAATATTTTTACTATATTAAAGAATGAGAGCTTCCAAGTACCAGTTGCTAAAGTTTTTGCATTAGAGGATATGCAGGAAGCGCATAAGTTAATGGAAAGTCGTCAGCATCAAGGAAAGATTTTAATAAAAATATAAAATATGTCAGCTCTCTGTAGGATGATTGTACAGAGGGCTGATTGTTTTTATTTTCCATCAGTGACGGTCAAGATGCCACGTTGAAGCATACCGGCAAATCCAGCCATAGCCCTATGTGCAGCAGCCTCGCCTACGCGTGCATACGCGACAATTACGGATGAGCCGTCATTGACCTCATTTGCTAAAAATACAGTTTCGCCTGAAGTTCTAACAGCCTTGTCCAAAGCTATTAAAAAAGCCGCATCGCCATTCCAAGAGAGGGTATATAAATAACCGGTAGAGCTATCAAGATGAGCAGAGCGCAATTGATCAATCTCTGTTCTAGTGTACCCTTGCTCTACAACTGCAAGAATGGTTTCCTCTTTTAATTGCTCACCTGTAAAATCTGCTGGCTCACTTATTTCATAAGCCTTCATGTCAGGCTGTGAATCAAAAGTATTTCTATAAAAATTATTTATTTTTTGTGAATCATTGATTAAGCGACAATCGGGTATGACTCCAGTAGAGCCAGTATAAGCAATCCCATGAGCTAACCAAGCTAAGCCCATACCAACATAGGCATTATATCCTGATGAAGGGAAAAACTTGCGACCTGAATTTATAGTTACTAAGCCACCTATAGCTAGAGAGGCCATTGTTTCTAAAGGGTCCAGGGTAGACCATCTGTCCATCACATATGTTCCATATTTATATAAAACATCATATTTTGGATAATCGGTAGCGGAAGCATGACTTGACAAAACATCTAAATATAAACCAAGACCCCCAACATGCAAAATAGGGCCATTGACGGAAAAATTGGCAAATTTTTGATTTCTCCAGCAATCAACAGTGTCCTCTAAAGCATTGAAACTTGGATTTGCTGTGCTATCCATCCAAGAGGCAATTTGATTGGCCAAAGATTCTGTTGCATGCAGTAGACGGTTTTGGTCGATAGTATCCAAATCATTGTAAACTCGCTCGTAAGCTATTACTAAGCCTGCTAACACAATACCACCAGAAGGAGAGCCACCTAAAGTCGCGTTGTTAAATAAAAGTGATTCACCGGAGGCATTCTGTAATTCTTCCATAGCAGTTAAGGTAGCTAAAATGGCTATTTTCACCTGTTCCTTTATGGAAGGGGCTTTATCGTATAAGCTTGCTAAAAATTGTAATTGATTGCCCAAACGCTGAAAGCGAAGATTAACTTCTTGACCATTACTTCCAGAACGAATGGCGGCTACTTGTGAATAATTTTCATTATAGGAACAGCCTTCAGGGAAATGCTCATTAAAAAATCGGATAGCTTCATCTGATGTCAATTTTGTTGTCATGATTTCACTCCTCGATAGTATTTTGAAGGAAAAAGAGTCTTTCTTACATTATTTATTGATTCAACGTATTAAGTTTTTCAACGATTCTTCGTTTTCGATAGAGCATAATTCCTGTGTCAGATACATCTTGCATCATCCCCTTATTAGCATAAGCACCGAAAATCATTCCCGCAATAGGAATCATCTGAAATAGCTTCTTCCAGCCTAGCTGATCTCGATACGTAAAGAATACTTCCTGCCAGCCCTGAAGCTGTGAAACCATGTTTTCTGATGCATGATTTGTATCATGCATAGAAGAAAGCTCCTTTAATATAGCCTCCTTGCCCACGATATCAGCAGAAGTAAATTGTAGGCATTTCACAATAAAAATACGCTCCATTTTATCATTTGGATCATAGCCATGAATAATGGCGATTTCTTGTAAGGTTTTTAAAGCCATTCCTAAAATAAATGGGATATCAATGGCCAATGTAAAGATACCACCAAAGCCAGTAGAAGCACCTTGTACAGTTGCTAATTTCACACGTTCTTCCTGTAGTTTGTCACTAAGAGCAATCATATCCTCTAAAGGCATTTGTCCAATATCGGAAATATCAAAAATATGCTGAAACGAAGAAGTGCTACGAATTTTTTGCATCATGGCTTGTTCATTAATTAAATATTTACCGCCAGATTGAACATAGCTCCCTAATTCATCGACAAGTAAGGCTATCTTATTTTGAAGAAAAGAAGGAGTCATCTTGTCTAAAATTTTAAATGGAATACGTCCAAGTTTCTCCCAAAACCATAAATCCTTTTGATCCTTTTCCCAAGCTTGAATTTCTTGCAAAAGATTTTCTAATTGCTCTTGATTCTCCATTTTGTTGATTCCCCTTTGTTATGCATTATCCTGCATAAAACGGACAGTATGACCACCACTTCAAAAATTAAGAGATGAACTGCCAGTGATAGCTCGATTTGTTTAACTACCATTCAGTAGAGATGAGGAAAATCTTTACTGAATGAAGTCTTCTTTATTTACAATACGAGGAAATTTGGTAAAAGGTTTCGATAGTTTAGTGAAATTTTAACTAGCTTTACGTTTGACGTGTTGTGCCAAAAACGAAAAAAAGATTCAATGCTATGGGTCTAACATTATACATGATAATCTCTTTTTTTTTCATTATTGGTAGAAATTAGATGATAAACACACGTGGTTATCTTATAGTTGAAGAAAGGAAGAAGTTATCTTGTCTAAAATTTTTAATGGAATACGTCCTAGTTTTTCCTAAAATCATAAATCTTTTTGACGCTTTTCCCAAGCTTGAATTTCTTATTCTACTTAGAATCTTTAATATGTATAGTTAGATGAGGCTTGTTTAGATTAATATTTTCAAAGCTAATATTCCAACTATCTTTTTGTTTTTCATACTGTATTTTTGTTAAAATTGGGGAGAAATAATGTTCTTCAGTAAGTTTGTCAAGTTCAATAATAGCTTTTTGAATAACTTCTTTTTTTGTTAAATTTGTTCTTTGTCTTTCTTGCTCTTCTATAACAAACTTTGTGGCAGTAGCCTGTCCTGGATACGATAAAAAGGAAGCACCACTCCAAACATGCAAATAATCCCCGATTTCAACCTCTTCACTTTCCTCTGATGAAAACCAAATGGCATCAAAGATTTCATTGTTGTGTCCATCCTTAGATTTTGGGGATTCACTCACTACTAAAAACTTTCCTTCTTGTAAAGCTGTTACATAGCCAGAAATGGAAGAAGAGGAGTAATCCTCGATTGTTGTTTTTGGATTGGAGCATCCGCTTACGACAAGTAGTATTATCAATACAAAGTATTTTTTCATACAGTCACCTCTTTTATTTTAGCAAAGTTGTATTAAATTAGAATTTAGATAAAAGGTCATTTTCTAATACTTTCATTGGATATAATAATATTTTAAAGATTGTCTAGTTCAATAAATAAGCAATTTCTATAAAACATAACGCTTCATGAACTATTGAATCACTTACCAGATAGACGCAAGTAAAGCGATACCTTCTTGAATCTGTTCAAGTGTTAACCCACCATAGCCTATAATGACCATTGCCTCGTGAGAACCTTGTTGATAAGAGGTTGAGCACGGATAGACAGCAATTCCAACTTGCATGGCTAGCTGTATGGCATTTTGCTCGGAAAGCCTTGATGGTAATCTCACAACAATATGAAGCCCTGACTTTTCACCAATCACCTTGAACTCTTCTGAAAAATGGGTATGTATAGCTGCAAGTAATACCTGTTGCTTTTTACGATAAATCGTACGCATTTTAGCTAAATGCTTATCAAATAAACCCTGTGCAATAAACTCGGCTAAAGCAAGCTGATCGATTTTTGACACAACCGATTTTTGATCTTGATGAAAAAGCTGGTAATCATCTACTAATGAATGAGGTAAGATCATATAACTTATACGCAGAGATGGGATTAGCGTTTTAGAAAACGTGCCAAAATAAATTACACGCTGAAGCTGATCCATTTTCGCTAATGAGGGAATGGGAAGCCCCTTAAAGCGAAATTCCGAATCATAATCATCCTCAATAATAAAGGCCTCTTTAGATGTAGCCCATTGCAAAATAGCAGCGCGGCGATCAATAGGCATGACCATTCCAAGTGGGAACTGATGTGCAGGCGTAGTGTATAACAAGTGAAGAGTTTCATTCGGGATTGTAATACCTGATTGATCAACAGGAATGGCGTGGGTGAACAATCCACATTGCTGGACTGTTGAACATACCCGTTTAAAGCCAGGATTCTCTATGCCCACATGTGATTTTGAGCCAAAGAAATGGCATAATGCTTGAAGCTGATTTTGCGTACCACTATAAACAAACACCTGTGATGCCTCACATTGCACACCTCTTGAACGTGCCACATAGCGTGCAATTTCTTCACGCAATGTCCATTCACCTTGCCACGGACTAATCGTTAAATTTTCCATATTTAAGTGTTTTTTCAACAACTTATGCCAGCTTGCAATAGGGGAAGCAGTTTTATCCACATGCCCGTTGTGAAAGTCATATTTGATCGTATGAGAGTTTGCTGTTGATGCTGAGGAGGAGTGATCCTGTAAATGCTGATTCCATTCAAATTCAAAGGGAGCTATAAAATAGCCTAAGCGTTCCTTACTATAAATATAGCCTTCAGCTAGTAATTGTTCATAGGCCTCCTGTACCGTATGGATACTAACATTCAATGTTTTAGCAAGAGCTCGTTTGGAAGGAAGCTTATCCTGGGCACAAAGTTTTTTGTTGATGATAGCTACTTTGATTTCTTCATAAATTTGAACATATTTTGCTGTATCTTTAGTAAATGAAATGGAAAGTTCCATTATGCACCTCGCCTGGTATGGTGTGTTTTTTTACTTTTGGTTCTATCTATCATATCAAAATTGCCGTTTAATAGTTAAAAAAGGAGTGAAACCTCATGAATTTTATTGCATTAGAAAATGAAACAGTCTTATTAAGACCACTGGATAAAGGGGATGTACAGGGTATTTTAGAGGCTGTCAATTTTCCAGAAATATGGCTGCACATGTCTACTGCTATGGAAAATATAGAGGATGTGAATGGCTTTGTGGATAATGCCTTAGCGATGAAAGAGAAGAAAACAGAATTTCCATTCGTCATTATAGATAAGGTATCTGGACAAATTATCGGTTCAACTAGATTTATGGATATAGATGATAAACATAAACGGCTCGAAATAGGCACAACATGGCTGATACCAGCTTATTGGAGGACATCTATCAATACAAATTGTAAATATTTATTATTACAATATTGTTTTGAAATCTTAAAATTGCAACGCGTACAAATTAAAACCGACCATGAAAATTACCGTTCTCAAAAGGCAATTGAACGTATTGGAGCAATAAAAGAGGGTGTTTTACGTAATCATATGATTCGTAAAGACGATACAATTCGCCATACAGTTATGTACAGTATCACAAAAGAGGATTGGCCAGAGATTAAAACGCATTTACAGAAATTATTGGTTTATTCTCCTATTAATTAGGAAAAATATAGTATTTAATTACGCTATATATCTATTTTTATCTGAAAAAGTGTTGAAAATAAAGTAGAAGGGTAGAATACCTAAAACTTGAAAGAGGGTAATCTACTTGAAACCAAAATTGACACTAAGGCAAATTTACGGTAATCATGCTGTGTATACACCAAGAACGCCATACAGTGATAATCCCTGGATGATGGATGATCCACATAAACTAGACGCCTTAACATCTAGGGAAGTGGCAATAGCAGATATACCTGTGTTAGTACATCGTGCTACGCAAACAGCAAAAGCACAAGAGCTTCATGAATTGGCAGGGATACCATGGGTGGAACAGCCTTATAGTTATGAAACACAAGAAGAGTATATTGCACAAGTTCAAGCTTGGTGTGAGGAGGGGAAAACCATTGTCTGCCAATATATTCATGATATAGAACATATGAATCGGGATTGTTATTGGATGGATGCAGAGAAATTTAATGAGCTAAATACAAAAGCATATATTGATCATTTAATTGATAGTAAATTTGTTCCTAGTCGTTTAAATGTGGAAACGTATAGACTGTCAGATGCTATTAAAAATTGGCAGCCACCCGTCGTATTGAAGCCCGGTGATGATTCTCCCACTTCTGGAGGGTATGGGGTCATTATTTGCCAAAACAAAAATGAGCTCACAGATGGGTTACGACAGTTTCGTATGACTGGTACGGAGAGCGTTATTATTGAGGAGTTATTACAGACAAAGGATAACTATAGCTGTCAGTTTGTATATTCGGAAGAGCTAGGTATTCAATTTTTGGGAGCCTCTCAGCAAATAACGGATGATAATGGTATCTATGAAGGAAATATCATCATTGATAAAGTACCGAAAAAGGTTATCGAGGTGGGGCGACATATTATGGAAAGAGGAGTAGCGGAAGGCTTTGTAGGAGTAGCAGGCTTTGATTTAATTGTTACCGAGGCTGGAGACGTTCAGGCAATAGATTTGAATTTCAGACAGAATGGCTCAACCTCTATGCTAATGTTTCATGATGCATTGGGCAAGCCTATTAATAAATTTGCCTCCTATGTAGCTCAAAGTCCTCAGCAAAATGAATCCTTTTATCAAACAATCAAAAAATTCATAGCACAAGGAGTCCTATTTCCATTATCCTTTTATGATGGGGACTATTTTCCTGAGTCCGTTGAATCGAGATTTGTGGGAATTTGGTATGCTGATACTTTAGAGAAAATTGAAACATATGAACGTGAATTGTTATATTAGAAAAAGAATGGTCATTAGTCGACCATTCTTTTTTTATAGATAAATGCTGTGATTATCCAAGCAAAAATTGACCATACAATGATTGTAACAATCGGGATGATCACATCTGTTGCTGAATAGCTTCCCTCTAAAGCCTCTGCTAATAGGACCAACTGGGAGCTTGGTAACCATTCCATAAATTTCAAAGCTGGGTAAACTGTTGATAATGGTGAAGCATAAGAGCCTAATGGGAAAACTAGAATAACAGGTAGGATGATTATTGATCCTTCCATAATAGACTTCGCAAATAATCCACACAATGTTCCAAGTGCAATATAGAACACAGATGAAAGCATTAAAGCAATAGCTATGATGAATATGTTGGCAGGATTATAGCCCACAAGAAAAATAGTGATTCCCACTACTATCATTGTCATAATAAAGACAAACAAGCTTTTACCAATTAAAATATCTCCAAGTGAAGCAGGAGAAAGCATTAAATTACGAAGCGTATTTTTTTCTTTCTCCTCAGCAATTAAACAGCATTGTACATAGGCAGTCACCATAGAAAAGCCTATATTAATTGGTAGAAAATACTCGCTGATAGAAGAGATTCCAGTTTTGTTATAAAAAAATGCTAAAACAAATGGTACAAATATCATGAGAGATACTGCATAGTTCCGTGAAAACTCCTTATAATCCTTCATAAAAATAGCCTGAATACGTGTCATTGAAATGTTCATACTAAATCACTCCCTGTTATTTGCATAAAAATATCACCCAGTGTAGGTTCGTTTGTATAAATACGAGAAACTTCGTTAGATTGCATCCATTCATACAATTTTGATGCATCTTCTGAGCCATTTTGAATAACGGCAATCTCACCATTTTTTAATTCGACTGTGATAGATTCATCGCCAAATTTCTTTTTCAATTCTTTAGGTGAGCCCATTGCCCGAATTTTTCCTTTGTGTAAGAAGGCTACACGATCACAAAGTATTTCTGCTTCACTCATATCATGAGTTGTTAAAAAGATGGTAGTTCCCATTTCATTTAATTTACGTAAACCATTATAAATATGCTGTGTATTAACAGGGTCGAGTGCGGAAGTTGGTTCATCTAAAAATAATAAATCGGGTTTATGCATGATTGCTCGTGCAAGTGTTACTCGTTGAATCATGCCTTTAGAAAGCTGACTAACTTTCTTTTTACGCTCAGTATATAAGTTAACAAAATCCAAAGCCTCTTTTACAGCTGTTTTAGATAATTGGTATAAATCACTATATAGAAGTAAGTTTTCCTCGATTGATAATCTAGTATACAAACCGCTATTATCTGTTAAAATGCCAAATCGTTTACGATTTTGGCTTTTTTTCATTTCATTTGCTGGACGACCAAATAATAATACATCCCCATCTGTTTTGTCTGTTTGTGCAGTTAGTATTTTAATAGTGGTTGTTTTTCCAGAGCCACTCGGTCCTAAGAATCCAAATATTTCACCTTTTTGAATTTTAAAGGAAACATCCTGTAAAGCTGTTTCCTTTTGAAAGATCTTTTTTAAATGTTGAACTTCAATCACTGCGTTCATGTGTTAACCTCCTGTGTGTTGTTGATATCTAAACTATAAACAACAATCAAAAACACAACAGTAAATTAAAGGTGAAAGGCAGAAAAATGATCTTAAGTGGAGAGATACTTCATCTGACAGGAGTCGTTTATTTCCTGGGAAATCTCCTAAATTCCGAGTATTTCCTTTAAATCTGCTAGTTTATTTTTCGACAATGGTACTACTGTTTTTTCAGTGCTGTGAAGGGAAAGACTGTAGCTATTACGTGTCCATGTAATGATTTCACGCACCTTTTGTAAATTGACAATATATGAACGATGACTTCTGAAGAAGCCGAATGGTGTCAGTTTCCGTTCAAGTTCATTTAAGGATAATGTACATGGATAGGCTTCACCTGCAACATATACAGAAACAGACCCTTCAACACTTTCTATGTAATCAATTTCTGGAGGATTAAATAAAATGATCTTATCATTCTTTTTTGTTGGAATTTTATCAAGTCGAATGGGTGTATTTTCAATTGAAGGAACAATCGTTTCAGATTCATCATCTTTTACATCTAATGCATGTAATCCATTCGTATCTAATCTATATATTTCTGTACTCGAAATAATTAAATTTTCCATGTTATTTGATAGCAAAATAATTTTTTTCTGCTGTTTTTGAAGAACTTCCAATAATTGCCGAACATTTTGCTTAGAAAATTCATCAAGATTTTGAAATGGCTCTTCTAACACTTGTATTCGTGCTGGATGGAGATATGTATGAATAAGCTTTAAACGCTGCTTTTCTCCATTTGAAAGTTTGTCAATTCTTTTGTTTTTTTGTTCCACTAAAGCAAACAACCCTAATAAATCCTCTGTTTTTTCAGAAGGAGCATTAAAAAGCTTTATGTAAAATCGGATGTATTCTCGAACTGTAAGTCGCTCATACAAAGCACATTCACGAAAATGTGTAAAAGCTTCATTGT
>Ga0213821_1000777_pt1 | contig 17546 bp, 17 predicted proteins | sample MC6MC0909MG_FD_179894 | JGI IMG/M metagenome (GOLD analysis project Ga0213821, IMG submission 179894) | Enriched soil aggregate microbial communities from Iowa State University, Ames, United States - MC6-MC0909-MG | ecosystem: Environmental > Terrestrial > Soil > Unclassified | place: USA: Iowa...
GTAAAAAAAAAAATCATTACCTCTATATAAGCTGTTCGATCGATAATATCAATACCTCGGCATAATTGCATCCGGAATCGGAGAAGGCTTTAGGCCAACAGATATTTTTTGCGCGAAAGCGAAGCGGCAGCAGCACGATATTTTTTGCGCGAAAGCGAAGCGGCAGCAGCACGATGTTTTTTGCGCGAAAGCGAAGCGGCAGGAATGCGAAGCGGCAGCGAAGGGAGCTACTGACAAATGGACTTTATCAAAGCTTGACATGTAAATTTTATGATTGGTTCTAAGCAACTGAATATAGACGGTATTACTACAGACGGGCAAATAGACTCATTTACCGCGATGGTAACTAGATCATTTAAGCAATTTGTTCCTTCTATATTATTCTAGACTAGGTATGTTGTGAATGTCATAAATTATCCTTACATTTTCCTATTAACCTATTGTATAATTACTATAAGATAATATTGTAGATTATTTTAGTAGAGAGGAGCTTTTATTATGTTCATTACGACTGTATTAGGTTTTTCAGTAGTTTTACTAATTTCTCTAGGATTCTTCATCCACTACTTACAAGTCGGTTTAGATACTAAATCTTCAGTAACTGTAGATCCAATGCCAAAAGAAAAATATTAATTTCATTAAAAAAACAGCTACTAGAAAACATAGCTGTTTTTTTCTTTATTCAATAGAAGAATACCACCCTAAAAGATTGCGTGATGAATGTGGATGTGGTCCCTTTTCAACAGGTATTCAAACACCTACTGGAATAGAGGAACTCAGCCTAAGAACACCACGTCCTGTTTTGAGTGGGGGAATTACTCCAATGTGAAATTTGATTTTTTCAATTATTTCGATTCGCTAAATACATTACTTAATTTCTTTTTTTTTCATAAAATTGCGTGAATATTGTCATTATTATTTGCATATTTAAAGATTTGCTCTACAATATTTTTGTAGGGAAGGGAGCAATCTTTCATGTCAATGTTACAAGATATTCTAAAGTTTAATGTAGATTTCGTTCAAGAAAAAAAATATGAGCCTTTTATTACAACAAAGTTTCCTGATAAACGCATCGTTGTGTTATCTTGTATGGATACTCGTCTTGTAGAGCTGTTACCTAAAGCTATGAATTTACGTAATGGCGACGTAAAAATAGTTAAAAGTGCCGGCGCATTAGTTAGTCACCCTTTTGGTGCAATAATGCGTAGTTTACTTGTAGCTGTTTATGAACTACAAGCAGATGAGGTTTATGTTGTTGGCCATTACGACTGCGGTATGAGTGCAGTTGACCCAGAAGCAATGCTAAGTAAAATGGTTGCTAGAGGGATTAACCCTGAAACCATAAAAATGATGGAATATTCAGGTCTTGATTTAAAAGAATTTTTACGTGGCTTTGGCGACGTAGCAACAAGTGTAAAGAAAAGTGTCGATACAATTCGAAATCACCCGTTAATGGTTAAAGACGTACCTGTTCATGGCTTAGTAATTGACCCAAATACAGGTCGACTTGATTTACTCGAAGACGGTAATAAACAATAGTTAGAAAAAGAATCGTCTATCTGTCATTGTTCGAAAGATAGACGATTCTTTTTTAATCCTCTAAACGTGCATACATATAATGATCCACCCATTGACCATTAATGTACAGAAGCTTTCTTAAAAGACCTTCACGCTGAAATCCAGACTTTTCTAAGACGCGGATAGAAGCATTATTTTGTGTTGAGACATAAGCCTCTACACGATGTAAGCCTACTTGTTCAACAGCAAATTGCACGACCATATTAACTGCTTCTGTCACAATCCCTTTCCCTACATAAATTTCATCCATCGCATAACCAACAAATGCACTTGAGTATGGTAAACGTTTAACGGCATAAAGAGCAATATGTCCTATTAAATTATTTGTACCCGGCTCAAAAATACCGAAAGTATATTCCCGCTTTGAGTCCATTAGGTATAAGCTTTCTTGAATTTTTTTATATTGAGCATCAATTGTATAATAATCAGGTCGCTGTAAAGGCTCGTATGTAGACCAAAAGTATTTATTACGGCTTACGAGACCAGTTAAACTTTGTGCATCTTTTTCTTGAAATGTGCGAATGTAGCATTTGCCCCCTTGAATTGATACCACATTTTCACCCTTTTTCCTCAATAATCTCCAAATCTTAAGCACCATTTCTCCACACTAACCTTCCGCAAATTGTCATTACATTTTAATGCTTGAATTCATTTTTTTAAGTTTTACTTTAATTGTATGTAAAAAAAGATGCTGCTACAACTAAAACATCTCGTCTTGTTGTTACAGCATCCATATCATTATTTAATTTTTTGTTTTTGTTTTCTTAGGTTTCTCTTCTAGCAATTCAAGACTAGAAGATTCAGCATCTTCTAAATGCGTTTTGTCTAAGACATTTGTTAAATGAAGGCCGCGTTTTTTTGCCTCACGTTCGATATGTGCAATTGTTTCTTGTAGCACTTGTACACGCGCATATTTTTTATCGTTACCTGGCACTAGAATCCAAGGAGCATTTTTCTTATCTGTCTTCTCAAACATTTCATTTGCAGCATCCATATACTGAGGTGTTTTTTCACGATTACGCCAGTCTTCATCCGTTAGCTTCCAAGACTTATATGGATCCTTCTCACGTTCTTTAAAACGTTTAAGCTGCTCCTCATCAGATACATGAAGCCAAAACTTAATGATAATATAATCCCCTGCTGTTAAAATCTTCTCAAAATTATTAATTTCTTCGTATGAACGAGACCACTCTTCTTTTGTTGCAAATCCTTCAATACGCTCAACTAATACACGACCATACCAAGAACGATCGAAAATAGCTACTTGCCCATGTTGTGGAAGTTTTCTCCAAAAGCGTTGTAAATAATTGTAGCGCAGTTCATGAGGCTGAGGTGCTGAAATTGGATGTACGACATAACCACGTGGATCAGCACGCTCAATTAGACGTTTAATAGCGCCACCTTTTCCAGCAGCATCCATACCTTCAAACACTAAAATTAGTCCAATTTTATTGTTTAATAAAAACTGTTGAGCATTTAACATTTCATATTGGAGTACTTTTAATTTCTTTTTATACATTTTTTTATCTAGTTCAATTGATAGATCTAGATTATTTAAATTTTGGGTCATTAAAACTTCACTCCTTACAGTTGAATACCCTTATTGTACTAAAGAAATATATGCATGCCTATGCAAATGGTAAATTGTAGATGATTTTGGCGAAATAACACGATACATTGTTGGAATTTTCCGTTATAATGAAATTATTATCTCACAGTCCTATACTTATTTGTCTTTTCCCTATACAATTTAACACGAAGGGAGAGGAAAACATGCCTCGATTTATTTTGATGACAGTAACTTTTATTGTCTCACTTATCCTAACCTTTACATCCTATTTCATGAAAATAAACGGTCAATCTTCGTTAGAAATCTCAAATCGTTTTCCTGTAATATTTGCACCTTTTAATGCTAGCTATGTGATTTGGATTGTGATTTACATGTTACTTGGTTATTGGTTAGTCATGAATATTAAAAAGACAACTATTAAACAGACTGTTCTCTTTAGTAGCATATGTATCATGCAGGCGTTAACAATTGTTGTTTGGCATCACGAACTATTTATCGTGACAATCGCCAGTATGTTTATTTTAGTACTGTATTTATTTTTGTTGTACAATACGTATCCTCTCAGCGATAACTCACCTTCAGGTCGTATACCCTTCTCGATTTACTTGGCATGGGTTACATTTATACTAATGACTAACGTAAGCTTTACGCTAACATCTTATCAATGGAACGGTTTTGGCCTTAGTAATCCACTTTGGGCAGTTATTTTACTGACAATCGGAGTCGCAATAGCGCTACATATTCGATTCCACCATTTTGATATTATGTATCCAAGTGTATTTATCTGGTCCTATGTTGGGGTCGCATTACATAATGGTTTGGATGAGCTACTTGTGACAACGGCAGCCTTATTTTTATGTGGTGTGCTACTTGTCGGTATATTATTTATTAAAAAAAATCCTGCCTACCAAAAATAAATTGGTTTGCAGGATTTTTTGCTTTTTTATTGTTCATCTAGTGAAGTTAAAATAATTGGTTTGTCTTTAGTAACGATAACTGAATGCTCAATTTGGGCAACTAATGATTTGTCTGGCGTAACGAATGTCCAGCCATCACCAGCTTCGACAATATGCTCCGCTTTAGCTGAGATGAAGGGCTCGACTGCAAGCACCATACCCTCTTTCATAATTGTAGAATCCCATGCATCATAATAGTTTAAAATATGATTTGGCTCATCGTGTAACGAACGACCTAAACCGTGACCTGTTAGGTTCATAATCACTGTTAAATCATTGGCATATGCTTCACGTTCAACAGCTTTTCCGATTTGGTTTAATTTTGAGCCAGCTTTTACTTTTGTCATTGCACGATCAAAAGCACTTTTAGCTACACGACACAGTTTTTCTTTATCTTCATAGCCTTCACCAACTACAAATGAAATGCCCGTATCTGCAAAGTAGCCATTTAATGAACCAGATACATCAATGTTTACGATATCTCCCTCTTCAATCACACGTTTACCTGGAATTCCATGTGCTACTTCCTCATTCACACTAATACATGTGTATCCTGGGAAATCATATTCCCCTTTAGGTCCAGAAATTGCTCCTGCCTCAGCAAACATACGGCCTGCAATTTCATCTAGTTCAAGTGTTGTTACACCTGGTTTTGTAGCTGCCTTCATTGCTTCACGAATTTCAGCACAAATACGGCCGATTTTTTTAAAGGCTTCAATCTCTTCTTGCGTTTTTACGATCATTTTTAACGTCCCTTTCATCTAATATCTATTCATTAATATAACATAACTTTTTATACAAAAAACGCTAAACGCTTTAATTATTATATGCCATTATAAATTGTAAAGTGCTAAAAAACAGGCTCATCATCTTAACGTGTGGTTGATTTCCGTTCCGACTGAGCGCTTTCCTAGGGGCGTACAGTCGGAACGAAGATCAACTTATATACATTGTATACTTTTCAACAAATGTCATCCCTAACTGGCTAAAAAACCCTCCACTCATGTGAAGGGCATAATAATTATGATTTTCGTTGCATTAATTGAGGAGCTGCTGTAAATAACAGGACTCCGACAATTGCTGTTAAAACCGTTGCTGGCAGCATATATGTACCATTATAGATGATTGAATAAATCCATGCATTTTGATCGCCAGCATACTCTGAGAAAAATACAGCGCCAGCAGTTGTATGTGCAGCATAACGTAAAAACCCTGCGAATACAGTTCCTAAAATAATATAAAGCGCCATTTTTGTTTTGTTTAAATTTTTAGCAGCTTCAAGCACTGGTTGGCGAACAACAGCCGCTAAACCAACTACTGTGAAGGCAACACCATAATCGAGTAATCCTTGAAGCCAATGTACAATTGTAGCACCAAACATTGTCTGCATAACACCAATTAGTAAGCCCGTTGTTAGCCCTGGAATAAGGCCCCAACGGAATGCTATTAAAATAATTGGCACCATCACTAGGCTAACAGAGCCACCTTGTGCCCATACTTTAAAGGAAACTTGATCGAGCACAAGGCCAATCGCTGCGAATATCGCAATTTCCACAAGCATTAATAATCGTTTATTGTCCATATTATTCTCTCCTTTGTTCCGATGTAGGATACAAGAGAAGGAATAGAAATGCGCTGATATGTCCCTATCTGACATCAATAGCTTTCATCTTCATTCGGCACGCTTTCGGCTGAATAAAGAAAAACGATGCCAGGACAGAGCCTCACATCGTAAAAGTGTCAGTTTCTATCCACATCCCTACGCAAGCGTTAACTTACAGGTTCAAAGAGTCAAGGCATTACGTGCCCAGTCTCAGCTGACATCATCAGCTCCCCTTGTGGTCGTTACATCTAAATTATTCGAACAACCTCATTGTACGAAAACATGGTGATGATTACAACCTCTTCCAACTTATTTTTTTGAAACTTTGCCGCTTTTCATGCGTAAATATATAAAAAGGAGGTACAACTATGGAGAACCAAAAAATTTTATCTGCCTTTAGTTATCTCAGTATTTTGTTCGCACCTGTTATTGTGCCATTAGTAGTGTACTTTGTTTCAAAAGATGACTCCGTAAAGAAAAACTCTATCCGAGCACTTATATCACATTTAATTCCATTCGTGTTTGGAATTATCTTCTTTGCCGTCTTTGTTTTCTCAACCTTATCATTTAACAATTTTGACTCGAACTCAGACAGCACTACGTTTCTTATCATCTGGTTTGCTTCAATGGCAATTTACTTACTCATCACTCTAGGAATCGTCATTTGGAATATTGTTCAAGCCGTTCGCGTTATCCGATAAGTTTCATTTCGGTATTTAACGGGTAGTACTAATAGTTAAAGGAGCTGTTATTTTTATGAAAGTATCTAAAGTTGTTAAAACCGCCGTAAAATTAGCACCTATCGTGATCCCGATTGTAAAAAAAGTAATCGCTACAAAGAAAGCAACGACTAATCACTCCAAAAACATCTATAAATAGGGTTAATAACAAGAATCTGCTTACTTTTTTCAGCAGATTCTTTATTTTTCGCTAATTAACAGTTCGCTATCTTCTATATGGCACTGTAAAATAAAATTTAGCAATACACATGAGGAGCTGTTTATGATAAATACCGAAAAACAATTAATGAGCTTGGTTAACGCTGCGCAGGTCCTAACCTCAACACTCGATATAGACCAAGTGTTAGAAAAACTTATTAGTGAAGTACTCCATGTGATTAAAGGTGCTGATGCAGGTGTGCTGTTTATGTTAAATACAGAAACAAATCGTTTAATTGCTAAGCATGCTATTGGTTATGATCTAGCTTACTTGAAGAAAATTCACCTTGCCTCAAATGAAGGGATGACTGGAAAAGTATTCTCTCAAAAGAAGGCATTTAGATTCCACTCTAGCGATGATGTAACTGAAAACATGGCCGATTTATTTCCACAGTATGAAGAAAACTATACAAAAGCAGTCGGTGATTTTACTTACCCGAAAAGTGCTGTTTGTGCTCCGCTTCTTGATAAAAGTAATTCATGTATAGGCGTGTTAACGATTGTTAACTTTTCAGGAGATACACAGTTTGAGAATAGTGATTTAACAATGCTACAAGCATTTGCAAATCAGTCCTCGATTGCCATCGAAAACGCAAAATTATTTACTCAAAATGAGCGTTCTAAACGTATTTATAATGCTTTAACACGTGTCTCTTTAACACGAGGCCGACTAAACGAAATGATTGATACACTCGCTTCCTTACTAGGACAGTCTGTAGCTATTATCACTGATTTTTACGATTTACTTGTCGCATCTTCTTCAACAGCAAAGCTTGCAACCGAAATTTTAAAAGAGCAAGAATCAGAGCATCTTCATACAGTTGTTCAGCAGTGCGTGCGACATCAAGTACATATACCCATCAACCATGAAATGTATGTAAGCTATTTGTTTCCCATCCATATAGAGCGGGGTGTTATAGGAATACTGTTGATTGTTATGGATCACCATCTACAGATGGATCCTCTAGATTTATTCGCAGTAGAACAGGCAAGTGCTCTTTTCGCCTTACAATTAGCAGAGGAGGAAAAGGAGCTTGAAATTTCTTTTAAATATGATGGTTATTTGTTACAACAGCTACTAAACTTGAATTTTAATGCCTTTTATAAACGCCAAGAAGCCCAACAAGCTACCCATTATTTATGTGCTACTCTACAGCTTGAAGGAAGTAAGTATGGTGTTGCTCAAACTAAAAAAAAGCAGCAACAATTTAGTAAGCTGCTCTATCGTTTAACACGTTTATTTTCCTTACCAGTTTTCATCTCAGAACATGATTCGCACTACCATTTTTTATTTATGAACAATCTAAGAGAACCAGTTGAACAATTTAAAGAAAGCATTCAACATTTTTTCAAGCTCCTCGATCAGGATTCTAAAAAGTACAATTCACTTTCGTTTATGGTTGGTCTTGGGAGACACTTCGACACAATTGAACATATCTCCAGTTCTTACCGGGACTCAAAAAAGTGCATAGACTATTTACAAACACTCGAACAAGCACCGTTCATTTTATCCTACGAGAAGCTTGGACCTTACACCCTTTTCTTAAATAACGACCCACAGGAAATGGCAGAATATGTAGAGATGAAACTTGGACCCATTATCAAATATGACAAACAGCATAAAACTGATTTGTTATATACATTAAAGGTATTTTTCGAGAATAATCAGAATCGCAAACAAACAGCCGAGGCATGCTTTGTACACCTAAACACCATCAAATATAGACTTCAGACAATTTTTTCATTGATAGAAATTGATGAACAAAACGGGAAAACTATGTTTGAATTAAATCTCGCAATCTATATGCTTTCCTACTTACAAAACGCAAAATTGGCCAAAACAGACAAAGTGTAGTTCTTATCTTTGTCTATTTTTACATAGTATTTTATTAGTATTCATTGTTATACTAAACCCTACTTGTTGAATTTTCAGAATATTTGTATTAAGCAAAGGGGGCTTAACAAGAATGGAAATGTGGAGTTTGTTTACGATTATTGCTTCACTGGCTTTATTAATTTTTCTAGCACTACGTGGTTTCAGTATCATTATTATTGCGCCAATTGCCAGTTTAATCGTCATCATTTTAAATCAAATGCCTATTTTAGATTCACTACAGGACAACTATATGAGCGGGTTCATAAACTTTATGAAAAATTACTACCTCATCTTCTTATTTGCCGCAATTTTCGGTAAATTTATGGATGATAGTGGTGCTGCTCGTGCAATAGCAGAAAAGCTTTTAAATATTATGGGACGTCATAGTAAATTTAACGCGCTAATGGCAGTCGTCATCATTTGTGCTTTTTTAACATTAGGTGGCATTAATACATACGTTGTTATATTCGCTATTTTACCAATTGCTAAGCCATTATTTAAAGCTATGAATATACCTTGGCATCTATTTACAGGAGCATTTTTCTTTGGCATGGCAACCTTTACGATGACTATGCTTCCTGGTTCACCATCTGTACAAAACATTATCCCAACGAAATATTTAGGTACAACAGCTACTGCAGCACCGGTTGTTGGGATTGTTGCTACGATTACTATTATTCTTTTTAACTGCTTCTATTTAAAACGTCAATTGTCTAAATCTGAGGCGCGTGGTGAAACTTATGAAAATATGAAAAATCCAGAAAAACAGGATTCAAAAGCTTTTGAGGCAAGCGAGAGAAAATTACCACCTTTTATCTTAAGTATTTTGCCACCAATCTTCTTAATTGTTACATTAAACGTCTTTAAAGTAGATATTCTCTACACATTAATGCTTACAGTACTTGTTTCCATCATTATCTTTTGGAAATACATAGACAACAAATTACAAGCAATTAATGTAGGAGCAACAAATACCGTTTTACCTATCGTCAATACAAGCGCTGATGTTGGTTACGGCACCGTTATTGCAGCGACAGCTGGTTTTGGGGTAATAACAGAAATGCTGGCCAACATACCAGGAAGTCCTTTAATTTCTCTTTATGTCGCTATTGCGGCACTTGCAGGGATTACAGGTACTGCCTCTGGTGGACTTGGAATTGCGATGGAAACACTGGCTCAAACTTATTTAGATCTAGGTATTGATCCAGAGGCACTTCATCGCATTGCGACAATTGCCTCCGGTAGTTTAGATTCATTACCACACAATGGTGCCGTTATTACTGTACTGGCAGTTATAGGTTTAACACATAAAGATGCCTACAAACATATATTTTTCGTTTCAGTAATTGGGCCTCTTGTGGCGGCAATTCCTGCATTAATTGCTGCGATCTTAATTTATTCGTAAATATTAATTAAACAGTAGGAGATGAACAAACATGAAAGTCTCACTTTTCGCAACATGTTTAGTAGATATGTTTCAAACAAATGTGGGCAAAGCAACTGTAGAACTTCTAGAACATCTTGGCTGTGAAGTCATATTTCCAAAAGGGCAAATTTGCTGCGGGCAACCTGCCTACAACTCCGGCTATGTTAAAGAAGCAAAGGAAGCAATGAAAAACATGATAACAACATTTGATGATGCTGAGTATATTGTCTGTCCTTCTGGTTCTTGTGCTTATATGTTCCGCGAATATGAAAAAGTTTTTGCAAACGATGCTCAATGGTCGTCTCGTGCAAAAAGATTGGCTAACAAAACTTATGAATTAACACAATTTATCGTAGAGGTTCTTGGCATTACAGACGTGGGTGCTAGCTTCAACGGAAATGTGACCTATCATATGTCCTGCCATATGACTCGTTTACTCGGTGTGAAAAGCGCGCCTTTCACATTACTAGACAATGTGAGAGGTTTGACATATACAGAGCTACCTAACAAAACAACTTGCTGTGGTTTCGGTGGTACATTCTCGGTTAAAATGACACCTATTTCTGAACAAATGGTTGATGAAAAGGTGCAGCATATTATTGAAACAGGTGCCACTTATTTAGTTGGCGCAGATGAAGGCTGTTTAATGAATATTCGCGGTCGTGCGGAACGATTAGGTGCACATGTACAAGTACTTCATATAGCTGAAATTTTAAATTCTCGAAAAGCGGAGGTGCGTGCATAATGCCAATGAAGGTCGGCAATGAATCTTTTAATAATCGTGTTGGAGAAGGCATACAAAATACCTTTATGCGTAGTGCCGTTTCAGGTGCACAAGACCGATTAGAAACAAATCGTCAATTGGCTACCGAGGACCTTGGTAATTGGGAGGAATGGCGTTCACTAGGTGAAGAGATTCGTCAGCATGTACTTGCAAACCTAGATTATTATTTAACACAGCTAAGTGAACAGGTCGCTGCACGTGGTGGTCACGTTTTCTTTGCAGCCACTGCGGAAGAAGCCCAAGTCTATATCGCCGAAGTCGCTAATAAAAAGCAAGCCAAAAAAATCGTAAAATCAAAGTCAATGGTAACAGAAGAAATTGACTTAAATCATTATTTAGAGGAGCATGTTGGCTGCCGTGTCATCGAAACGGATTTAGGAGAATACATTTTACAGCTCGACAACGACTTGCCTTCACATATTGTCGCACCCGCTTTACACCGTAAGAAGGAACAGGTACAGGAAAGTTTCCAACGTCATCATCACTATGAAGGCTCTGAACGTCCCGAGGAACTAACAAAACACGCACGAAAAATGTTACGTGATGATTATTTAACTGCAGATATCGGAATTACGGGCTGTAATTTTGCAGTTGCCGAAACTGGCTCTGTTTGCATCGTAACAAATGAAGGAAATGCTGATTTATCGACAGCATTACCAAAAACACAAATTACAGTAATGGGTATGGAAAGACTTGTTCCAACGTTTGAAGAGCTAGAAGTACTAGTCAATATGCTAACAAGAAGTGCAGTAGGTCAAAAACTGCCTAGTTACGTAACTGTATTAAGCGGCCCTCGTCAAGAGGGTGATGTAGATGGTCCAGAAGAATTTCATTTAGTTATTGTTGATAATGGGCGATCCGAAATTTTAGGCAGTGAATTCCAAGCAATTTTACAGTGTATTCGTTGTGGTGCATGTGCTAATATTTGCCCTGTTTATCGTCATGTAGGCGGTCATTCATACGGTTCTATTTACTCTGGACCTGTTGGGGCTGTCTTATCTCCATTGCTTGGTGGATATGATGAATATAAGGAACTACCATTTGCTTCAACACTTTGTGGGGCTTGTACTGATGTTTGTCCAGTAAAAATTCCGCTACATGAGTTACTTCATAAGCATCGACAAACCATTGTGGAAAAGGAAGGTCGTGCTCCAGTATCTGAACGCTTCCTTATGTCTATTTTCGGTATTGGCTCCTCATCAAGCGGTATGTATAAATTCGGATCTAAAGTTGCATCAAGTGTTTTAAAACCATTAACAAAAAATGAGCAACTATCAAAAGGCATTGGCCCATTAAAAAATTGGACAGATATTCGTGAATTTCCTGCACCTAAAAAAGAGCGCTTCCGTGACTGGTTCGAAAATCGACAAAAAGGAGATGATTAAGGGATGGTAGGCACAATTCAAAATCGCGAGACATTTATTCGTCAATTATCTTCTAGACTTCAACGTTCAACTATACCAACACATGTGGAGCGTCCTCAATGGCGCTATACCCCGCAGCATAAAACGTTACAAAACTTATCTCAGGATGAGCTATTGGGCGTCTTACAAAAACAATGCACACGCATCAATACGAACTGCATTGTGACATCTGCTGCTGATTTAGCTACGACACTGGAAAAAGTTATTGACGATTATGATGGTGGTCCCATTATGACTTGGCAGGATGAACGATTTGACGCTTATGGTCTGACAGCGCTGTTGTCAGATACATTACCTAAAAAACAAATCGAACTGCACACTTGGGACTCGACAATTGGCAGAGACAATATAGCACTAGTAGAGAAAGCAAATATCGGAATTACAATTAGTGATATCACACTGGCGGAATCCGGTACAGCTGTACTTTTTAGCAATCCAAATCACGGTCGGACTGTTAGTTTCTTACCTACAAAATCCATCATTTTAATGCCAAAAAGCTCCATCGTACCTCGAATGACACAGGCAGCTGTACAAATTCGAGAGCGTCTACAAAATGGTGAAACTCTCGCTTCTTGCATTAATTTTATTTCCGGACCTAGTAACTCTGCTGATATTGAAATGATTTTAGTTGTGGGTGTTCACGGCCCTATGTACATGACCTACATCATTATTGATGATTTATAGGATAAAAAGAGGTGTATGGTTTTACGCCTCTTTTTATGTTGTTGAAAAACTATTGTATCAATGAAATTAAGGCGTGACATCCGCTGAAAGAAGTTAAATAAAGTATGGATCTTCGGCAAAGCGAGTAGTCTAGAATGGAAATCACAGCGCCACAACATTCACAAAGACTTCCTTAACCATTTCGTTTTTCAACACAAAAAAAAGAGGCGTATCGTTTTACGCCTCTACTTCACTTCAAACCATGTTTGACTGTGACCATTCATTGTTTTTTCGACATGTAGAACTGCGGGCATTGTAGCTTTTAATTCTGCAACGTGTGATATGACACCAATCATGCGTCCAGAATCTTGTAAATCAATAAGAGTATCAATCGCCTTATTTAATGCTTCTTCATCGAGAGAACCAAAGCCTTCATCAATAAACATTGTTTCTATGCGGATATTCCCCTGAAAGCTTTGAATGACATCTGCCATACCAAGAGCAAGACTTAAAGATGCATTAAACTTTTCTCCACCTGATAATGTTTTCACATCTCGTAATTGGTCTGTATAGGCGTCATATACATCTAGTCCAAGTCCACTTTGCTTAGCATGCTTTTCTAAACGATCTGAACGTCGTAGCTCAAATTGGCCATTGGATAAATGGTGTAGACGGATGTTTGCTGCCTCTGTAATTTTATCTAAATAATTGATTTGAATATAACGCTCAAAGGACAGCTTTTTCGCATTCTGTCCATTTAACATTGCATAGAGCTCCTTCACTCGTCCTGCCTCTTTTTCAAGTAAGCGTATCTCTTGCTCCGCTTCCTCCACCTTTTCGATAAAGTCTGCGCAAGCTTGCGCAAACCCTTCCATCTGCTGCAAAACTTTAAAAGCTTCTTCATATGTTACACGAAGCATCTCTAACTTTTCTTCCATTACCGTTAAATCTTGTTTCTCTTGTCCTTTAAGATGCTTTTCTCCCTCGGTAATTTGTACCTGCAACGTATTTATTTGCAGAGCGTAATCACTACAAGCCTTCCGTAAAGTCTCTATTTGTAACACGCTACGCTTCGCCACAGCATACTCTTCATAGCTTTCAAAGCCTGCTTCCTTCATACTTACTGAAAATTGCTCACGCTTTTCATCCATTTTCAGTTTTAATTCTTCGTAAGCTTGTTTAGTTATTTCTAGGGTCATTCTAGCATTATTTGTTGCTTCTTTGGCCGACTGTAAATTTTGCTGACTAGCATGCCAAGCAGTTTGTAAAGCCACCTTGTGTGAACCTATATCGACAATCGCCTGCTTTAATGATTGTAACGTCTTAAGATTTTCTGGAATATGCTTTTGTTGCTCTTCCACAATTGCTTGTTGCTTTGTAAATTCCTTCGTCTTTTCAGCTAAATACTGCTCTAGCTTTATTTGCTTTTCTTGTAGCTGCTCCATTCGTGCACGATAATCCTTTTGTTGCATGCGTACATTAGCTAATTGATTGCTCACTACTTTTAAAATTGTAATTTGTTGCTCTATATTTTGTAAGGAAGCTACAATTTGCGCTTGATTCGCTTGATCAATCTCATTAGACGCTAATTGCTCTTGCGCCTCTTGTAAAAGTTGCTTTGTAGAATTTAATAAAGCTTCTTTCTCTAAAAACTTGCGCTCATCTGTAGCAGCCTTTACTCGTAAAACTTCTACTTGTGCTAATTCGATAATCTCTAATTGTTCGCGATGTGTTTCAAGATGTGTTGTACTACCACACACTGGGCAAGGCTCCCCGTCCTTCAGCTGCTGCGCTAAAATACTTGCCTGACTTGCAATCCATTGCTGCTCTAGCTGTTGAAGAGCCGACTTACTTTCCTGATAGTGGGCGTTAGTAATGATTACTTCGTGCTCCGCAGTCTCAACTGCTCTAGTGTATTTTTCAACTTGCGCTAGTAATGATACTTGCTCTTTTAGCTTCGGTAGCTGTTCTAAATACCCCTCATATGGCTCCAATTGTGTTTCATATTGCTCCATAGTTGTTGTTAGTTGCTGAAATTGCCTTTGTTCTTTTTCTACGATTGTACTATTATCGTCTACGGCTCGTTTTGCTGTTACAACATATTGTTCAGCGATTTGCATTTGCTGAACGTTTTTCTCATAGGCCTCAAATTTCGGCAATAATGCTTGTAGCTGTAATTCCTGTTGTAAAACTTGCTGACGTTCAGGCTCTTTCGCCTCTTCAATGGTAAATTTCTCTTGTGCTATTTTTAACTGAGCTTCTGCGTTTTGCTGTTCGATCATTGTTTGCTGATAGGATTGTTCTTTACGATTTTGCTCGGCTCGTAAGTCGATGCATTGTTGCTCAAGTATGATGAGACGCTCCGCTTGCTCTGCCAATGCAATTTCACGTTCTTTTGCACTATATATCTCTTGTTCTTGTAGCAATGCCTGCAGACGATTCTGACGATTGATTTGCTCGTCAAATTGTTCATTGAGTGTTTTCGCCATACTATAATACTCTTGTTCTTTTTGATGATGCGCATAAGCTTCTTTATAGCGCTGCTGTTCTACTTGTATACATTCAGTATAGTAGACCTGCTCCTCATCTAGAGCTTTCTTCAGCTGATGCATATTTTCGGTATTATTATTAATACAAGTAAATAAAGATGACGAACGCTGTGGTAAAGCCCCTGCAATTTGGCCAAGAAGGTGCTCCTTTAATTGTTTAGCACGCAGCAAATCACTTTCAGCTTCTTTGCGTTTCGCATCAAGTCTTTTTGTCATAGCACCAAAGCGGTCCGTTTTAAAAATTTTGCGCAAAATCACTTCTTTATTTGTAGAATCCGAGGTTAATAGCTTGCGAAATTCACCTTGCGGCAGCATCACAATTTGGCTAAACTGATCTTTTGTTAAGCCTATTATTTCTTGTAGCTTTTTATCTACCTCAAGCGTTTGCTGCTTTTCTACAATACTAAAATCAAGTTTGTCTTCTTTAATTTCAGCCAGTTCAATTTTCTTTCCAGTAACACTTTTATTTTTTTCTTTAATATGCCCCGGCTGACGTAAAATTTGATAAACCCTACCATGCATTTCAAAGATAAGTTCTACAGCAGTATACACATCATCATCTGCAAATCCACTTCGTAGCATAGCAGTATCCTGACGATCCTCACCGCTACCCGCTCCATAAAGTGCAAAGCATATAGCATCAAAAATTGTCGTTTTCCCCGCACCTGTTTTTCCGGAAATTGCAAATAAACGATGGTCACCGAGCTGTTGAAAATCAATCACTTCTGTGTTTTTATATGGACCGAATGCAGTAATCGTTAACTTTAATGGCTTCATTTTACTGTCTCTCGCTCCTCATCTAATAATTCCTGCAGCATCTCTGTAAATAGATGTTCTGTATCTTGATCTGGCTGTACACCAATTATATCTTTAAAAAATGATCGCAATAAATCGATGTCTTCTACCTTTTCCGTCTCAACCGCTTGAATTTCATGTTGAACTTCTTGGCGTAATGCTTTACGCTCAACATGCATGGCATGAGGAAACACTGTCCGGATACGTTCCATCGGCGAAGCTACTGACGTCGTATCTGTTAAGCGGACAAATACATAATCATCACTTGGTGGTAATTTCAATAAGTCATCCATTAACCCCTCTACCACACGTAAATTTCGTCTCGGTACGAGCTTTCGTTTTGTTACAGCGATATCTCCCTGTACATCTAGCTCAACGATTAAAAAGCCCTTCTCATGTAAGTGCTCAGATAATGAATACTTCAATGGAGAGCCAGCATACCGAATCGTGTCATTCAATACAAAATGCGCTTTATGTAAATGCCCAAGCGCCGTGTAGTTGAAAGGCTTAAATAACGCTGCATTTATACAATCCGAACCTCCTATTGATAGAGGGCGCTCAGAATCACTAGTATTTGCTTCTTCCTCACCATACTTCGTTACAAAGGCATGTCCAACAAAAACATTACGCTTTGTCGTATCCATACTTTGTACAATATGATCGATTATTTTTTCCATCGCATCTTGATGAGATCGAATGGAATCATCATCTAAAATAGTCCTTACTGAAGCTGGCTCTGCATATGGTACGAGATGAAAATGTACTTCACCATTCGCATCATGTAAAACGATCGGTGCATGACCTTTCGTAAATTGACCTTTAATATGTAAGCCACTATCGCTCATTAAACTACTGCCAAAGTTCAATCGACCTGCACTATCGTGGTTCCCGGCAACTGCTAACACCGGAATTTTCTTCTCAAGTACAATTTCCGCCACAATATCGTTTAGTAAATTCACTGCCTCTATAGGGGGCATCGAACGGTCATATAAATCACCTGCTATAATGATTACATCCGGCTTTTCCTCATCAATAGCTTGCATAAATTGCTGTAAAATATAATGCTGATCCTCCGTCATGTATACGCCTTGTACAAGCTTCCCTAAATGCCAATCTGCTGTATGAAATATTTTCATTCTTTGCGCCTCCTGTCTATCTCATTTTATCATGGCTGATAGATTGATTGTTTTTCCTTTTATTAGTTTAAAAATTATAATTAGGCTCCTTGCCATACTGTGGGGAACTGAGGTGTCGGGGGAACTGTCGTTCTGTGGGGTCTTTCCGTCACTCCGACAATTCCTTCCGTCGCTTCAGTTCTTTCCGTCGCTCTGAGGGTTCCTTCCGTCGCTTCGGCGATTCCTTCCGTCGTTCTGTGGGTTCTTTC
>Ga0213821_1000779_pt1 | contig 17528 bp, 17 predicted proteins | sample MC6MC0909MG_FD_179894 | JGI IMG/M metagenome (GOLD analysis project Ga0213821, IMG submission 179894) | Enriched soil aggregate microbial communities from Iowa State University, Ames, United States - MC6-MC0909-MG | ecosystem: Environmental > Terrestrial > Soil > Unclassified | place: USA: Iowa...
GCCGCAATCAATGCGACTGAGTGTCGCGCTGCTGCGCCTGGGCGACTTCGCTGAAGTCATCCTCCGGCAGGGCCGGCAGCTCCTTGGCACAGTAGTCGCTGCCCATCTTGGTCAGCGCCCCGCACATACCTTCCAGGCGCTCGTCGACCGCCTGCAGATGGTCAAGCATCTGGCCGATGGCGCGCGCCACCGGGTCCGGCATGTCGCCACTGACGCCGTAGGCATCAAAGCCGATCTTCTCAGCCATCGCCTTGCGCCTGGCTTCGAGCTCGCTGTCTTCGCTCTTGACGATGATCCGCCCCGGGATGCCGACCGCTGTGGCGCCTGCCGGCACCGCCTTGGTGACCACCGCATTGGAGCCGATCTTGGCGCCGGCACCGACGGTGAACGGGCCGAGCACCTTGGCCCCCGCCCCTACCACCACACCGTTTTCCAGGGTCGGGTGGCGCTTGCCTTTGTTCCAGCTGGTGCCGCCGAGGGTCACACCTTGGTAAAGCGTGACGTCGTCGCCGATTTCGGCGGTTTCGCCGATGACGATGCCCATACCGTGGTCGATGAAGAAGCGCCGGCCGATGGTGGCGCCAGGGTGGATCTCGATCCCGGTCATCCAGCGGCCGAAGTTCGACACCAGGCGGGCCAGCCACTTGAAATCGCGTTTCCACAGGGCATTGCCCAGGCGGTGCAGCCAGATGGCGTGCATGCCCGGGTAGCAGGTAAGCACCTCGAAGGCATTGCGCGCCGCCGGGTCACGATGGAAAACGCTCTGGATATCTTCACGCAGACGCTCGAACATCTGTCAGTCCTTCCTTTTATGCGGCTCGCCCCGGGCGACCTTCTGGGTCTCGGTGAGGATGCCGCGCAAAATGCTCATTTCCGGACGCTCGACCGAGCTTCGCCCATACAACCGGCGCAGGCGCGCCATCAGGTGCTTGGGTTTTTCGGGGTCAAGGAAGCCGATGTCCACCAGGGTTTTTTCCAGGTGGTCATAGAACCGCTCCATTTCGTCCATGGTCGCCAGCTCGCTGGCGTCGACCTTCTCGGCTTGCGGCGCCGAACCTTGCGCTGCCAGCCAGGCCATGCGCACCTCGTAGGAGAGCACCTGGACGGCGGCAGCCAAGTTCAGCGAACTGAAGTCGGGGTTCGAGGGAATGTGCACGTGGAAGTGACATCGCTGCAGTTCGTCGTTGGTCAGGCCGGCATGCTCGCGCCCGAACACCAGGGCGATTTCCTCACCGCTGGCGGCGCGTTCAACGGCCTTGGCGCCGCACTCACGCGGGTCGAGCATGGGCCAGGGCAGGCTGCGGTCACGGGCACTGGTGCCGATCGCCAGGCTGCAACCGACCAGCGCCTCTTCCAGCGAGCCAACCACTTGGGCGCCATCGAGCACATCGTCGGCGCCGGAGGCACGGGCGCTGGCGTCGGCAGCGGGAAAGTCCAGTGGCTGAACCAGCACCAGGCGCGACAAGCCCATGTTTTTCATGGCACGAGCAGCGCCGCCGATGTTGCCGGGGTGGCTGGTATTGACCAGAACAACACGAATATTCTGCAGCAAGGTGTGTGCTCATTAGATGCGATTGAAGGGGGTATCGATCTTACAGAACCGACCAGCGTAACGCCACGAAAGCAAATGTCACACTTCTGCTGCGGGAGTTTTCTGCTAGAATGTGCGGCTTTCTTCTTTAACATCCCCAGGTGAAACGCCCATGCAGCCTATGCTGAATATCGCCCTGCGCGCTGCTCGCAGCGCCAGTGAACTGATTTTCCGCTCCATCGAACGCCTGGATAGCATCAAGGTCGACGAAAAGGAAGCCAAGGACTACGTCTCCGAGGTTGACCGCGCTGCCGAGCAGAGCATCGTCAACGCCTTGCGCAAGGCTTACCCGAACCACTCCATCCAAGGCGAAGAGACCGGCCTGCACGCTGGCTCCGGCGAAGAAGGCAAGGACTACCTGTGGATCATCGATCCGCTGGATGGCACCACCAACTTCCTGCGTGGCGTTCCTCACTTTGCGGTCAGCATCGCCTGCAAATACCGTGGCCGCCTGGAACACGCCGTGGTCCTCGACCCAGTGCGCCAGGAAGAATTCACCGCCAGCCGTGGCCGTGGCGCCCAAGTCAACGGTCGCCGCCTGCGCGTCAGCTCGCGCACCAGCCTGGAAGGCGCGCTGCTGGGTACCGGCTATCCGTTCCGCGACAACCAGATGGAAGACCTGGACAACTACCTGGGCATGTTCCGCGCCCTGACTGGCCAGACCGCCGGCATCCGCCGCGCCGGCTCCGCCAGCCTGGACCTGGCGTACGTCGCCGCTGGCCGTTTCGACGCCTACTGGGAGTCGGGCCTGTCCGAATGGGACATGGCTGCCGGCGTACTGCTGGTACAAGAAGCCGGCGGTCTGGTGAGCGACTTCAACGGTGGCCATGACTTCCTCGAGAAGGGCCATATCGTTGCGGGCAACATCAAGTGCTTCAAAGCCGTGCTGACTGCCATCCAGCCGCACGTGCCGCACTCGCTGAAACGCTGAGGCGGATTTCAGCCACAAAAAAAGCACCCTTCGGGGTGCTTTTTTTTGGCTATTGCCCTGGTGAGATGCGTGGAGCGGGCTTGCCCCGCGATAGCATGCGCCTATCTACGTAGAAAGCGAGCCTGACGCTATCGCGGGGCAAGCCCGCTCCCACGATGGACTACTCCCACGATGCACTGCGTCAGTCAGACAACTTGCCTTACTGCCCCGGCTGCGCCTGGCTCAGCACCAGCTTGCCATTCTCATCTAGCGGAATGGTCGAGCCCGGCTCGTGATCCATCTTCACCTTGCCGACCTTGTCGCCAATCGAATAGGTCACGTTGTAGCCAACCACCTTCTCGCTGAGGTCGTTGACCGTATTGCAGCGGGTTTGCGTGGTGGTGTAGGTATCACGCTCCTGCATGCCCTCCTGCACCTTGTTACCGGCATAACCGCCACCGACCGCACCAGCCACGGTGGCGATCTTCTTGCCGGTACCACCGCCAATCTGGTTACCCAGCAAGCCGCCGGCCAGCGCACCGACCACGGTGCCGGCAATCTGGTGCTGGTCCTTGACCGGCGCCTGACGGGTCACGGTGACGTCCTTGCACACTTCGCGCGGGGTCTTGACCTGCTGTTTAATCGGCTGCACGTCTGTCACCTGAGCAACCTCAGGGCCTTTGTTCACCAAGCTGTAGGTCGCCACAGCACCTCCGGCAGTGACACCGACAGCACCCAGCACCGCACCCACTAGCATTGATTTATTCACGTGAACCTCCTGATCGTACCTGCGGGTCCGAACCCGCGCTTCTCCCAGCCTTGGAGTAAAAAAAAAGCCGCGAGTTCAACACTCACGGCTCTCTTTGCGCCAAACGGTGTAGGACAAATTCTTACGGACGGTCGTCTACACCCTCTGCCTTGACCGGTGGAATCAGGTCTTCGCTGTTCAGGTTCAGCCAGATCAGTACCACGTTGGCGATGTAGATCGACGAGTAGGTACCGGCCATGACCCCGATGAACAGAGCCAGGGAGAAGCCGAACAGGTTGTCGCCGCCGAAGAACAGCAGCGCCGCGATGGCCAGCAAGGTCGACACCGAGGTGGCGATGGTACGCAACAGGGTCTGGGTGGTCGAGACGTTGATGTTCTCGATCAGCGAAGCCTTGCGCATGACCCGGAAGTTCTCACGCACCCGGTCGAACACGACGATGGTGTCGTTGAGCGAGTAACCGATGATCGCCAGGACCGCTGCCAGCACCGTCAGGTCGAAGGTGATCTGGAAGAACGACAGGATACCTACGGTCACCACCACGTCGTGGATCAGCGAGATGATCGCGCCCACGGCGAACTTCCACTGGAAGCGGAAGGCCAGGTAGATCAACACCCCGCCCAGCGCCAGGAGCATGCCCAGGCCGCCCTGGTCACGCAGCTCCTCACCCACCTGCGGGCCGACGAACTCGACGCGCTTGAGGGTTGCCGGGTTGTCGCCACCGGCCTTCTGCAAGGCCGCCGCGACTTTGCTACCCAGTTGCGGGTCGTCGCCAGGCATACGCACCAGCAGGTCGGTGGTCGCGCCGAAGCTCTGCACCACGGCATCGCCAAAGCCCGACTCGACCAGCTCGGCACGCACGGTTTTCAGGTCTGCCGGACGCTCGTAGGTCAGCTCGATGAGCGTACCGCCGGTGAAGTCCAGACCGAAGTTCAGGCCCTTCTGCCACCAGCTGAACAGTGCCAGCACGGTAAGCAGTACGGTGACGGCGAACGCGACATTGCGCACGCCCATGAAGTTGATGGTTTTCATGGTTATTCCCTCAAACCCACAGCTTCTTGATGTCACGCCCGCCGCAGGTCAGGTTGACCATTGCGCGGGTCACCATGACGGCGGTGAACATCGAGGTGAAAATCCCGAGGGACATGGTAACCGCGAAGCCTTTGACCGGACCGGTACCCATGGCGAACAGGATGCCGCCGACCAACAGGCTGGTCAGGTTGGCGTCGATGATCGCGGTGTAGGCACGGCTGAAGCCTTCGTGGATGGCGCGCTGTACCGTCATGCCGTTTTTCAGCTCCTCGCGAATCCGCGAGAAGATCAGCACGTTGGCGTCAACCGCCATACCCATGGTCAACACGATACCGGCGATACCTGGCAGGGTCAGGGTCGCGCCGAGCAGCGACATCAGCGCCAGCAGCAGGATCATGTTGCCGGTCAGGGCGATGGTCGCGATCACACCGAAGCCACGGTAGATGGCGATGATGAACAGCGAGACGAACAGCATGCCCCACAGCGATGCATCGACACCCTTGGTGATGTTGTCAGCACCCAGGCTTGGACCGATGGTACGTTCTTCAGCGAAGTACATCGGTGCGGCCAGACCACCGGCACGCAGCAGCAGGGCCAGCTCGGACGATTCGCCCTGGCCGTTCAGACCGGTGATCCGGAACTGGCTGCCCAGTGGCGACTGAATGGTCGCCAGGCTGATGATCTTCTTGTCTTCCTGGAAGCTCTGAACCGGCACTTCCTTCTCGACACCGTCGACCGTCTGCTTGACGTAGCGGGTCACCGGCTTTTGCTCAATGAAGATCACCGCCATGCTGCGCCCGACGTTGCTGCGGGTAGCGCGGCTCATCAGCTCGCCGCCATGGCCATCGAGGCGAATGTTGACCTGCGGACGGCCCTGCTCGTCGAAGCTGGCCTGGGCATCGGTGACCTGGTCACCGGTGATGATCAGGCCGCGCTCGACGGGCGCCGAGCGACCACCGTCACGGAACTCGAAGACCTCAGTGGTGGCCTTGGACGCGCCCGGCTCGGCACCGAAGCGGAACTCGAGGTTGGCGGTCTTGCCGAGGATACGCTTGGCTTCGGCAGTGTCCTGCACGCCTGGCAGCTCGACCACGATGCGGTTGGCGCCTTGGCGCTGCACCAGTGGCTCAGCCACGCCCAACTCGTTGACACGGTTACGGACGGTGGTCAGGTTCTGCTTGATCGAGTATTCGCGGATCTCGGCAACTTTGGCCGGGGTCAGCGCCAGACGCAGCACGGCGAGCTCGTTGCGCTCGGTGGTGGTCAGGTCGAAATCAGTGAAATTCTTGCGGATCAGGGCACGGGCCTGTTCGCGGGTGGCGTCGTCGGAGAAGCCCAGCATGATGCCGCCGTCCTGCTGAGGCAGGCTGCGATAGCGGATCCGCTCTTTGCGCAGCAGGGTCTTCACTTCGCCTTCGTAGACTTTCATCCGGGCGCTCATGGCCTTGTCCATGTCCACTTCGAGCAGGAAGTGCACACCACCGGACAGGTCCAGACCCAGTTTCATCGGGCTTGCACCCAGGTTACGCAGCCACTGCGGGGTGGTCTGGGCCAGGTTCAGGGCCACGACGTAATCATCGCCCAGTGCCTTGCGCACCACATCCTTGGCAGGGAGCTGGTCTTCCTGGTTGGTCAGGCGCACCAGCGCACTGCCCTTCTCGCCCAGGCTACCGCCCTTCACGGCGATACCGGCATCGCTCAACGCCTTGGTGACGCGATCGAGGTCGGCTTGGTTGACCTGCAGTGCGGAGCTCGCACCACTGATCTGCACCGCCGGATCATCCGGGTAAAGGTTGGGAGCGGAATAAATGAAACCGATCGCCAGTACCAGCACGATCAGTGCGTATTTCCACAGAGGGTATTTGTTCAGCATCACGCCGCCCGTTCAAGACGCGGGGCGCGTTGCGCGCCCCGACTGGAAAAGAAAACCGGTAACTCAGATAGCCTTGAGCGTACCTTTTGGCAGGGTCGCAGCCACGGCGCCCTTCTGGAACTTCAGCTCGACGGTGTCGGACACTTCCAGAACCACGAAATCATCGGAAACCTTGACGATTTTGCCGGCGATGCCGCCGTTGGTGACAACTTCGTCACCTTTTTGCAAGTTACCCAGCAGGTTCTTCTGCTCTTTGGCACGCTTGGCCTGTGGACGCCAGATCATCAGGTAGAAGATGACCAGGAAGCCAACCAGGAAAATCCACTCAAAGCCAGTACCAGCAGGGCCGGCGGCCGGGGCAGCTGCGTCCGCGTAAGCGGCGGGGATCAAAAAGCTCATGTGACACTCCAGTTGTTAAGTTGCACGTGTTGAGTTGGCAATACGTGAGAGACAGTCAGTCCAAAGGCGGCACAGGCAGCCCGCGTTTGGCATAGAAGGCGTCGACAAAGGCGGCCAATTTACCTTGTTGAATAGCCTCGCGTAAACCGGCCATCAGACGCTGGTAATGACGCAAGTTATGGATCGTATTCAACATGCTGCTCAACATTTCGCCGCATTTGTCCAGGTGATGGAGATAGGCGCGGGAGAAGTTAGTGCAGGTGTAGCAATCGCAGGTCGGATCCAGCGGCGAATCATCGTGGCGATGGAACGCGTTGCGGATCTTGATCACCCCGGTATCGATGAACAGATGGCCGTTGCGCGCGTTGCGCGTCGGCATCACGCAGTCGAACATGTCGACGCCGCGGCGCACACCCTCTACAAGATCCTCGGGTTTGCCTACACCCATAAGGTAACGAGGTTTGTCAGCCGGCATCTGCGCAGGCAGATAGTCCAGCACCTTGATCATCTCGTGCTTGGGCTCACCGACCGACAGGCCGCCGATGGCCAGGCCATCGAAGTCGATGTTGACCAGCGCTTCGAGCGAGCGCATGCGCAGGTCCTGGTACATGCCACCCTGGACGATACCGAACAGCGCCGCCGTGTTGTCGCCATGGGCATTCTTCGAGCGCTGGGCCCAACGCAGCGACAACTCCATCGAGGTACGGGCGACATCATGCTCGGCCGGGTACGGCGTGCACTCGTCGAAGATCATCACGATGTCCGAGCCCAGGTCGCGCTGGACCTGCATCGACTCTTCCGGGCCCATGAACACCTTGGAGCCATCGACGGGCGAGGCGAAGGTAACGCCCTCCTCCTTGATCTTGCGCATGGCGCCCAGGCTGAACACCTGGAAACCACCCGAGTCGGTGAGGATGGGGCCTTTCCACTGCATGAAATCGTGCAGGCCATTGTGCTTCTTGATCACCTCGGTGCCCGGGCGCAGCCACAGGTGGAAGGTGTTGCCCAGGATGATCTCGGCGCCAATGGCCTCGATGTCCCGCGGCAGCATGCCCTTGACCGTGCCATAGGTACCGACCGGCATGAACGCCGGAGTCTCGACCGTGCCACGGGGGAAGGTCAGGCGACCACGACGGGCCTTGCCGTCGGTGGCCAGCAGTTCGAAGGACATTCGACAGGTGCGACTCATGCTTGATCCTCGGGGCCGCGTGGCGCCGGATTGCGGGTGATGAACATCGCATCACCGTAACTGAAGAAGCGGTACCCCTGCTCGACTGCTGCCGCATAGGCAGCCATGGTCTCGGGATAACCGGCGAAGGCCGAGACCAGCATCAGCAGTGTGGACTCCGGCAGGTGGAAGTTGGTGACCAGGGCGTCGACCACATGGAACGGCCGGCCAGGGAAGATAAAGATGTCGGTGTCGCCACTGAACGCCCTGAGCTGCCCATCACGCGCAGCGCTCTCAAGCGAGCGCACGCTGGTCGTGCCGACGGCCACTACCCGACCACCGCGCGCGCGGCAGGCGGCAACGGCATCGACCACCTCCTGGCTGACCTCGAGCCACTCTTTATGCATGTGGTGGTCTTCGATCTTGTCGACCCGCACCGGCTGGAAGGTGCCCGCGCCCACATGCAGGGTGACGAAGGCGCGCTCAACGCCCTTGGCTGCGATCTTCTCGAGCAGCGCTTCATCGAAGTGCAGACCTGCGGTTGGCGCAGCAACGGCGCCAGCACGTTCGGCATAGACCGTCTGGTAACGCTCGCGGTCGGCACCTTCGTCTGGGCGATCGATATACGGCGGCAGCGGCATATGCCCGACCCGCTCCAGCAGCGGCAACACCTCTTCGGTGAAGCGCAGCTCGAACAGCGTGTCATGGCGCGCGACCATCTCGGCCTCGCCGCCGCCATCGATGAGGATCTGCGTCCCGGCCTTGGGCGCCTTGCTGGCGCGCACATGGGCCAGCACCCGGTGGCTGTCGAGCACCCGCTCGACCAGCACTTCGAGCTTGCCGCCGGAGGCTTTCTGGCCGAACAGCCGTGCGGGGATCACCCGGGTGTTGTTGAACACCATCAGGTCGCCCGGACGCAGGTAGTCGAGCAAATCGGTGAATTGCTGATGCACCAGCGCCCCGCTCGGTCCATCAAGAACCAGCAGTCGGCTGCCATGGCGCTCGGCCAGTGGGTGGCGGGCGATCAGGGAATCGGGGAGTTCGAAGGAAAAATCGGCGACGCGCATGATGGTGTTCAGTTCGACAGGGCCGCAAAGTTTAGCCCAACGAATGAAAATTCTCCATGAAAGCCGATTGACCGACCGAAGGACCCTCTCTATACTGCGGCGCCACAAGCCCTGATGGCGGAATTGGTAGACGCGGCGGATTCAAAATCCGTTTTCGAAAGGAGTGGGAGTTCGAGTCTCCCTCGGGGCACCAAAATCCGGAAAAAACCGACCTTGATAGGTCGGTTTTTTTTTGCCCTGATTCTGCTGCAAAACGCCACTCCTGTGAGAGCAGGCTCGCCCCGCGATGAGGCCAGCCGCCGCCCAGCCAAGCCCACACCTGCGCCGCAAAACCCCCCAAACTTTAAGAATTTCCCCATTCCCTGTAGTCCATTTCCCAAACATACTCCGCCCGCCTTACAAGCCATTGCGGTGCTTTGGGTCGCCCTCTAGTCTCGCCCCGTCGTTGCCAATTCAACGACCGGTTTTGACAGACTGACTCAACAGAAAACCTTATGGCTTGCCTCTAATGGCAGCTGTGCGTGGGGCACCTCGTGTGCGCCGGGTTTCCTTTGTTGACCGGTCTGTCAACCCGCGTACAGCTGCCACCCATCCTGTTTGACAGCAGCGGGTGTCGGCTCCAACCAACAGAGGTTTGACCATGCTGAAGATCGTCCCCGATCCGCCCCACTCCCCTGAAACCTGCCACACACTCGAAGAGCTTCTGATCCAGACTGCCGAGTACCTGGTCTGCGCCCTTTCCATTGCCAACCAAAGCACGCTGTTCACCTTCAACACCCCAGCCCATCCGCTCAATCTCGCCACCCTTCACGAAATCGAAGCTGCCCGTGGGTTGGTCGAAATGGCCTTGGGAAAACTACAGATACGTCACTGACATGGAGAGTCGAATGATGGGCGCAAAGACTGTTGGCAAAACCGGCTTTGGCTACGGGGATGGCGATCAACCGCTGTTCCGCGTCAACGCAGGCCACGATGCAGGCCGGGCAATGGAACAGGCCTCGGCGATGATGGCCTGCGTGCGGCGCATGACCTTGCTGGCGGCCACCGACGGGGAAGCGGACCTGGGTTGGGCCGCGCATCTGCTCAGCGATATGGTCAAGGCGGTGATGGATGATGTGGAGCTGGGCCAGGCTGAGAAGGCTGGCCATTAGTACCCGCAGCCGCTATACGCCGATGCGGCCTTACCCGCTCCACAGCATAACTTGCAGGGAGAGACTGGCTTGGTCTGCCTGTGCTGGCCTCTTCGCGGGCAAGCCCGCTCCTACAGGGGTCGAGTCGACCCTAGTATTTGCGCTACACACCGCTCGTCTAGGAGCGAGCTTATCCCGCGGTGAGGCCAGAACTGGCAGTATTGCGGCTCGACAGACAACAACGAGAACAGTCTTTCAAGCCATACTTTTAGAGCGCGAAGGGGGACGGTTGCCACGCTTCTTTACCTCAGTCCGGTCCTGCTTAGGCAACTCTACACTTGCCCGTACAGAACCGAGCACCATCTGCATACCAAACATTCGCAAAATCCCATTCAGCGTATTGAGCGTGGGATTGCCCTTGTCACTTTCCAGCTGATACAGCGCTTTCGTCGAAATCTTGCACATGCGGGCGAAGGTTTGCTGATCAAGCCCTGTCACCTCAATTCGCAGGCGTCGAATCGCCGTACCCAGTGTTTCTTGTCCGGCAAGATTGCGCTGCAGGATGTCTTCAATCAGGCGCTGCCTTTCTTCAATTGAAATCCGATTCATCGCAGCCCCCATTCAGCCAGCCGTGCATCAAGATTGTTCAGCGGGATCGATTGGGCTGCCCTCACCTCTTCTGGCAGTTCACGGAGCAAGCCAGGCAATGCGCGAAACTCCTCAGCCGCCTGCTTCAACCTGCCTGCAAGCTGACCAGGGTCGAGCAAATCAGCGAAGCTTGCACAAACCGCCTCCCACCCAGGAGCGCCCTTGCGCTCGCTGTCCCACTTGGTCACTCGGGTAACCCCCTCCGGATCCAGCACCATCGGCGCCAGATCGTAGATCGGCGCCAACTGCAAGCGCCCATGCTCGCGGAAAATCGACATGTTGCGTCCGTGGTTGTCGGAGTTGCCCAAGATCCGGTTAAGTAGATCTCGACGGATGTATTCGAAGATCAGGTCGGCGACTTGCGCATCCTGGCCGTTGGCCTTCCACAGTGAGACCAAGCGGCGCAGTACATCCTCATGTCGCATCAATGATCCCGGCACGGTATTGCCACAGACCGAGTAAATTGACTCCATCGGCACCCGCTCTACTCGCCCATCTACGACCCGCCTGTCAAAGCGCGGCATCCATAGGCTGGGTTTGCTAGCCTCCTCAAGCATCAATCCGTCAGTCGGTACTGTGTCCATGCCCAGCTGGGCGACAGCCTTGTAATAGTGATACTCGGCTCGCAGGATGTTCTTATCGCGCTCAGTTACCTTGTTGCGTGCAAATTTCACCAGCCAATGGCGGTGTACGTGTTCGTCGGGCAATACCGCGTCTGCATGCAAACCACCTTGCCTATCTTGGGTCATCAACAGCTTGGGTGCTTCGCCTTGAGCCCCCGTTGCGCCACCGATAGCGGCCCCGAGCTCATAGGCGTATTCGAGAAAGTCGCTGGTCCTGTCCACGACTTCCTGACGCTGGAATGCAATATCTCGGGTGCTATCCAACTGCTCGAACGACTCCTTGATCCGCAAGTGTCCAACCGGTGCGGGCGTGCAACGCTTGAGCAGGAACAACTCCATTTCCATGCCATCGGGCTTTTCCTGGGCAAAACGACGCTCCAGTGAACGACGCGCCGCACCCGCCGGGATGATGTCGTAGATAAAAGCGGGATAGCCTTGAGCCGTTTCCAAGGTCCATTCAAGGGGCTGATTGATGCTCACAGCCGGCTCGAACCCAGAACCTATGCATTCGAGATGCTCGATCAAGTAGGCGTGCTCATAGGCAGTAGTACATGCGCCTGCCGCTACGTTGTTAACGTTCTCTACCGTCAGCGTCAGCGCGTCTTGCCAGGCGCCTTCGATGAATACCTGTAATGTGAGCTGATCTGCCATTTCCGACACCCTGCGCAACCGGCACTTTAATACTGATAACTATAGCTATCGGCAGCTCAAGCAGCAATATAATGCTTGTTATCAGATAGCTCACAAAATAATCAGTATTTAAGTCCCGATTATAGGTAGGTGAGCTAGTAAATCGCCCAGGGTCCAGACTCTTCATTCAAAGCCTCAACAGTTATCCCAGCTCCCCGCCCACTTGCCCCAACCCAACGTTCCAGCCAACAATAGATAGAATCATTCTCAGGTACAGTCCGCCATGCCTCCAGCCGACGCCTCTGCCCTGCACGATCTCTATCACACCCACAACGGTTGGCTGAAAACCTGGCTGCGGGCGCGTTTGGGCAATTCCAGCGATGCGGCGGACCTGGCCCAGGACACCTTCCTGCGGGTACTGACCGCGCGCAATGTCGACGCCATCCGCGAGCCGCGCACCTACCTCAGCTCGATTGCCAGGGCGTTGATGATCGACCGCTTCCGCCGCCGAGCGGTGGAGCAGGCCTACCTGGATGTGTTGGCGTTGCGCCCGGAGGCGCTGGATATCTCGCCAGAAACCCGGTTGTTGATCCTGGAAACCCTGACAGCCGTGGATGCCATGCTCGATGAAATGGGGCCGCGCACGCGCACGATCTTCCTTGCGGTGCAGCTGGAGGGGCTGAGCTATGTGGCCACGGCCGAGCGCTTGGCGGTGTCGGTGACGACGGTGAAAAAACACATGATCCGCGCCATGACCCAGTGCCTGATGCTGGTCGAGGACTGAGCCGTGCTCGAGCGCAAGATTCTCCAGGCGGCAGCCACTTGGTATGTGCAGTTGCACGCTGCGCCGCCGAGCGAGGCCGAGCGCCTCGGCTGGCAGGCTTGGCTTGCCCAGGATGCGCGTCACGCCCAGGCCTGGGCGCGGGTGGAGAAGCTGCAACGCCAACTGGGTCATTTACCTGAGGAGGTCGCATTGCCCACCCTCGCCGGAGTGCGGGCGCGGCGACGGGCTGTGACCAAGGTGCTGGGCTTGCTGCTGGCCGCTGGGGCGACGGGCTGGGGCCTGCACATCATCGAGCCGATTAGCTCGCGCATGGCCCAGCAGCGCACGGCCAAGGGTGAGCGGCGCCATCTGCGCCTGGCCGATGGCGGGGTGTTGGATATCAATACAGACAGTGCTGTGGATATCCGCTATGGCGCTGGCTTGCGGGAAATCCAAGTGCATCGTGGGGAGGTGCTGATCCAGACAGCGGCCGATCCGCAAGGCCGGCCGTTTGTCGTGCATACACCGCAGGGCAGCGTTCGTGCACTGGGTACGCGGTTCAGCGTGCGCAGTGAGGGTCAGCAGAGTGTGGTTCAGGTGCTGGAGCATGCGGTCGAAGTCAGGCCTGCGGCGGCGGCCAATCGGCTGATGCGGCTTGAGGCCGGGCAGCGGGTCGCGTTTAACCGTGAGCGGGTCGATGCGCCGGAGCCGGGGGCACGGGATAGCGATGCCTGGGTGCGGGGCATGCTGATGGCGGTGGACTGGCGCTTGGTGGACCTGGTGGCTGAGCTGCAGCGCTATCGGACCGGGCGGTTGCTGTGCAGCGATGCGGTTGCCGGGTTGCGGGTCTCTGGTGGTTTTCGCTTGGATGATACCGATACGGTGCTGGAAAACCTGGCGGCGTCTTTGCCTGTCCGTGTGCATTACCTGACGCGCTACTGGGTACGGATCGATGCGGCCTGAAAGCGTGTGCGATGGCAGGTCTGGCCTCTTCGCGGCGGTTCGGCGCCCCGACAAGCCCGCTCCTGTCAGCACCGGCCTCTTCGCGCTTTAGCTCGCTGCCTCCGGCGCCGCTGCGATATGCGCAAAAAAATCAATTAGGGGTTGCCGATTTTCATTCTCATTCGGCCAAGCACTGAAGCGGCGATAACTGCCGCACTGTGACCTGCCAACCCCAAGGAACTTTCGATGTCTCGTCTTCCCCTGGCCCGCGCCGTCCAGCTGGCCCTCTTCGGCGTGCCCCTGATCGCTTTCACCCCTGCCAGCGTTGCGGCGCAAGTCCAGCAGTCGACCCGTTTCGAGATTGCACCCGGGCCGCTGGGCACAGCCTTGAGCGAGTTCGCCAGCGCCGCCGGGGTAACCCTGTCATTCGCCAGCGAGCAGACCCAGGGGCTCAGCTCGCCAGGCCTGCAAGGCACCTTCAGCGTGGAGGAAGGCCTGGCGCGCTTGCTCGGCGGCAGTGGCCTGCAAGCCAGCCGGCAGAGTAATGGCGGCTATGTGTTGCTGCCGACTGCCTCTGCGGCCAACGGCGCGATGGAGCTGATGCCACTGAGCATTTCCGGCAAGGCCCCGGGGTCGACCACCGAGGGCTCTGGCTCGTACACCACCGAGTCTTCGAGCAGCTCGACGCGGCTCAACCTGTCGATCAAGGAGACCCCACAGTCGGTCACCGTGCTGACCCGCCAGCGCATGGAAGACCAGAAGCTCGACACCCTCACCGACGCGCTGGACGCCACCGCCGGCATCACCGTCATCCGCGAGAGCATCGGCGCCGACAGCACGCCCTACCTGTCCCGTGGCTTTGCCATCAGCAACTACGAGATCGACGGGGTGCCGACCTCCTCGCGCATGGACAACTACACCCAGAACACCGCGATGTACGACCGGGTCGAAGTAGTGCGCGGCGCCACTGGCCTGATCAGCGGCCTGGGCAACCCGTCGGCGACCATCAACCTGATCCGCAAGCGGCCCACCCAAGCGCCACAAGTGCTGCTGTCGGCCGAGGCCGGTAGCTGGGACCGCTACGGCCTGAGCGTGGATGTTGGCGGCGCGCTTAACGAGGCGGGCAACGTGCGCGGGCGCTTCGTCGCCGATCAGAAGGACCAGCATGCCTGGATCGACCGCTTCAATCAGGAAATCTCCACCCTGTACGGCCTCAGTGAATTGGACCTGAGTGAGTCGACCTTGCTGACCCTCGGCTTCAGCCATCAGGTGACCCATGCCAACGCCCCCATGCGCACCGGCTTTCCGCTGTTCACTACCACTGGCGCGCTGACCGACATCAAGCGCTCGTTCAACAGCTCGCCGGATTGGTCCTACTACGATCGCAAGCAGAGCAGCCTATTCACCTCGATCGAACAGCACTTCGCCAACGGTTGGAGCGGCAAGCTCGAATACAGCCACGCGCGTAACGACTACGACACCGTGGCCACCTACATGACCGGCGATATCGACGCCGCCACCGGCGCTGGGGCCTTTCTCATGCCGACCCGCTGGCAGGCCAGCCCCGAGCAGGACAACCTGGATGCCTACCTGACCGGCGCGTTTCCCTTTCTGGGGCGCGAGCATGAGCTGATCACTGGCGTAACCCTGTCGCGCATCGAAGAACGGGGCACCGCCGACTACGGCGGCTGGCAGCGGCGCGGCACCTACGATGGCGACATCGACAACATCTACACCTGGAACGGCCAAGCGCCCAAGCCACGCTTTACCAAGATCGGCGAGAGCGACCTGACCGAAACCCAGTACGCCGCCTACCTGACCTCACGCTGGCACCTGACCGACGCGGCCAGCCTGATTCTCGGCACCCGCGTGGTGGACTGGAACCGCGAAACCACCAACCGCATCTACGGTGGCGCGACCACCAAGACCGAGCGCACCGAAACCGGCATCGTCATTCCCTATGCAGGCTTGGTCTACGACCTGGACGATACCTGGACCGCCTATGCCAGCTACACCCAGATCTTCAACCCGCAGAATGCCAACATCCGCGATGTCAGCGGCTCGCCACTCGATCCGCAGGAAGGCACCGGCTATGAGATTGGCCTTAAGGCCGGCTTCTATGAAGGTCGGCTCAATGCCAGCCTGGCGCTGTTCCGGGTCGAGCAGGACAACCTCGCCGTGGCCGATGGCGACAATCGCCAGCCCAATGGCTTCCAGGCCTACCGTGCCGAGAGCGGCACCACCAGCGAAGGGGTCGAGCTGGAACTCAACGGCGAAATCCGCGAGGGCTGGCAGCTCACCGGCGGTTACTCCTACAGCGTCAGTTTCGATGACGACGACAAGCGTATCGTCACCGAAATCCCGCGTAACAGCGTCAAGCTGTTCACCACTTACCGCCTGCCAGGCGCGCTCGACAAGCTGACCGTCGGCGGCGGCGTCAACTGGCAGAGCGAAGCCGGCTACAACACCAGCTATGCCACCACCCAGAGCAGCTACGCCCTGACTAGCCTGATGGCGCGCTACCAGATCAGCCCGTCGTTGTCGGCAACCTTGAACGTCAACAACCTGTTCGACAAGGAGTACTACTCGACCACCGCAGCCGGGCTATACGGCGCCCCGCGCAACTTCATGACCACCCTGCGCTACGCCTATTGAGTGAGCCCGTTCCTTTAGCGATGCCGCAACTGGCGACCGTGCCTTGGCGATGTACGCCAGGGCGCGGATGCAAAAACGATCTTCGCTTCTCGCACACTTCTGGAAACACCGCGCGACGAACAGCAGCGAACCTTGCCCGCCAGCCGGCGTCCGAACCTGCATCCGCTTCGTTTCGAGGTTCGCCGTTTGAAAGAGATCATCGCGCGCAAGATCCGCCTGGTGGTGAAGACCTTCGGCTATATCGGCTGGTCGCTGTTCTGGCTGCTGATCTGGGATGTATTGGTCACCATCGATTTCATGCTGTTCTTCAACAGCAAGTTCACCCTGCCACTGATGCCGCTGACCTTGCTCGGTTCGGCGCTGGTGGTGCTGGTGAGCTTTCGCAACAGCAGTGCCTACAACCGCTGGTGGGAGGCGCGCACGCTGTGGGGGGCGCTGGTCAACAGTTCGCGCAGTTTCGCCCGCCAGGTGCTGACGCTGATCGACGACGGCGACGAGGGCTTGAACCCGGTCAAGGCCACCTTGTTACGCCGGCATGTGGCTTACGTGAACTGCCTGGCGGCGCACCTGAAGGGGGAGAAATGCCCGGACGAACTGATGGCGTTCATCCCGCCGCAGGAGTTCGAGCGGCGCAATCGTTCGAATAATTTCGCCAACGATATCCTCAGCGGCTCAGCCGCGCTGCTGGCGCGCGAATACAAGGCCGGGCGGCTGGACAGCATTCGCCTGGCACGGCTGGAGTCGACCCTGGTGGACCTGTCCAATGCCCAGGGCGGCATGGAGCGCATCGCCAATACGCCGCTGCCCTACCCTTACGTGTACTTTCCGCGGCTGTTCATTTCGTTGTTCTGCCTGATCGTGCCGATTGGCCTGGTGGAGTCGCTGGGTTGGTTCACGCCACTGGCCTCGACCGTGGTCGGTTTCATGCTGCTGGCGATCGAGCGGATTGGTACCGACCTGCAGAGCCCGTTTCGTTTCAGTGAGCACCAGATTCAGATGGACACCATCTGCGAGACCATCGAGCGCAATCTGGAGTCGATGCAGCGGGAGGCGCAGTGCGACGAACGGGTGCAATGAAGCCGCTCACACGCGCACGTAACGCTGACGCAGCAGGTCGCTCAGCGCGTCGACCAGCAACACCAGCACCAGCATGCCGATGATCACCGTGCTGGCCTGGGCTTCCTGGAACAGGCTCAGGGTGGTGTAGAGCATCTGCCCCAGGCCACCCGCACCGACAAAGCCGAGCACGCTGGCCATGCGGATGTTGTTTTCCCAGCGGTACAAGCTGTAGGCGAGCATCTGTGGCCAGAGATTGGGCAGGGTGCCGTAG
>Ga0213821_1000785_pt1 | contig 17417 bp, 9 predicted proteins | sample MC6MC0909MG_FD_179894 | JGI IMG/M metagenome (GOLD analysis project Ga0213821, IMG submission 179894) | Enriched soil aggregate microbial communities from Iowa State University, Ames, United States - MC6-MC0909-MG | ecosystem: Environmental > Terrestrial > Soil > Unclassified | place: USA: Iowa...
ACTGGGTCAGCAGCAGGCCGATACCGCTGTCCTCGAACATGTAGCTGAGGCGGTCGGCGGGGTACTCCGGGTCCAGCGGTACATAGGCGCCGCCGGCCTTGAGGATCGCCAGCAGGCCGACCACCAGCTCCAGGCTGCGCTCGGCGGCAATGCCGACCGGGGTGTCCTGGCGCACGCCCTGGGCGATCAGGGCATGGGCCAGCTGGTTTGCCTGGCGGTTCAGTTGGGCGTAGCTCAGCTGGGTGTTACCGAACAGCAGCGCGGTGGCATCCGGGGTGCTGCGTGCCTGGGCTTCGATCAGTGCGTGGATCGAGGGCGCCGCAGGGTAGGTCTGGGCGGTGGCGTTCCACTGCTGCAGCAGCTGCTGGCGCTCGTCGCTGGCCAGCAGGATGACTTCGCCGATCGGCAGTTGTGGTGCGCTGACCACTTGTTCCAGCAGGCGTAGCCAATGCTCGCTCAAGCGCTCGATGGTTGCCGCCTCGAACAGGTCGCGGTCGTAGGTGAAGCTGGCACTCAGGCCGTGCTCGCCTTGGGCGGTACCCAGCGCCAGGTCGAACTGGGCCTGCAGCGGCTGGCTGTCCAGCGCCTGCAGGCGTAGGTCGCCAAGCGGCACGGGGTCGGCGGCCTGGTGGTGATTGTAGAGCACCTGGAACAGGCCCTGTTGCGCGGCGCGCTGGGGCTGCAAGGTTTCGAGCAGTTGCTCGTAGGGCAGGTCCTGGTGGTCCTGGGCGTCGATCATTGCCTGACGGGTCTGCGCCAGCAGCCCAGCGAACGGCAGGTCGCTGGCACATTCGGCGCGCAACACCAGGGTGTTGACGAAGAAGCCGATCATCTGCTCGGTTTCTGCGCGGTTGCGGTTTGCCACCGGCATGCCGATGCGCACGTCCGTATGGCCGGTGTAGCGGTGCAGCACGGCTTGCCAGGCGCTCAGCAGCACCATTGGCACGGTGGCCTGGTGTGCACTGGCAACGCGTGGCACGCCCTCGGCCAGTGTGCTTGGCAAGGCCAGTTGCAGGCGCCCGGCCGGGCGCTGCGAGGTGTCGCGGCGCGGGTGATCAAAGGGCAGCTCGAGCATCGGTTGTTCGCCGGCCAGGTGCGTGCGCCAGTAGGTCAGCTGCCGCTCGCGTTCGCCTGCTTCGAGCCAGTCACGCTGCCAGGCGGCAAAGTCGGCGTATTGCAGCGCCAATGGCGGCAAGGCCTGGCCCTGGTACAGCGCGCAAAGCTCGCTGACCATCACCTGCATCGACCAGGCGTCGGAGACAATATGGTGCTGCACCAGCACCAGCAGGTGCTCATCAGCGGCCACGCGCGCCAGGCCCACCCGCAGCAGGCGGCCGCTGGCCAGGTCGAAGGGCTGGCTGAGCAGGCCGTTGACGAAGGCCTCGGGGTCGGTGCCATCCACACGCTGCGCCTGCAGGTTCAGCGACCAGGGTGCAAGGATCTGTTGGCGTGGATGCTCGCCGTCGAGGATGAAGGAAGTGCGCAAGGTCTCGTGGCGGGCAATCAGCTGGTCGAACGCCAGGCTCAATGCGCCGACGTCCAGCGGGCCCTGCACGCGCAGCACGCTGGGGATATGGTAGGCGCTGCTGGCCGGGTCGAGCTTCCACAACAGCCACTGCCGTTCCTGGGCGAAGGACAACGGCAACTGCTCGCCCCGGACCCGGGCCTGGATGCTGCTGGGCCTGGCGCTTTGCAGCGTGGCCAGTGACTGGCAGAAATCGCCCAGGCGCGGGTGGTCGAACAGCAGGCGCAGTGGGAACTCCAGGGCCAGCTCGTGGCGCAGCCGCGAGACCACCCGTGCGACCAGCAGCGAGTGGCCGCCAAGGGCAAAGAAGTCATCTGCCAGGCCTATGCGCTCGGCTTTGAGCAGTTCGGCCCAGGTGGCCGCGACGTGCCGTTGCAGGGCGCTGGACGGTGCCACGTAGGCGGCCTGCTGGGGCTGTTCGCTCACCGCCGGCAGGGCCTTGCGGTCGAGCTTGCCATTGGGGCTCAGCGGCATGCTGTCGAGGAACAGCCAGTGGTTGGGCAGCATGTAGTCGGGCAGGTGGGCCAGCAGCGCCTGGCTCAGTTGCTGGCGCTCCGGCACCGGTTGGCCGGCCTTGGCCACCAGGTAGGCGACCAGCTGATTGTCCACCGCCAGCACGGCGGCCTCGTGGATGGCCGGCTGCTCCATCAGGCGCGCCTCGATCTCGCCGAGCTCGATGCGCAGGCCGCGGATCTTCACCTGGTGGTCGATACGCCCGCAGTACTCGATCACACCGTCGGCGCGGTAGCGCGCCAGGTCGCCGGTGCGGTACATGCGCGCGCCGGGCTGGAAGGGGCAGGCGACAAAACGTTCGGCGGTCAGCGCCGGGCGCTGGTGGTAGCCGCGGGCCAGGCCCACGCCGCTCAGGTACAGGTCACCGATGACCCCGGCTGGCTGTGGCTGCAGGTTGGCATCGAGGATCCAGCAGGCCAGGTTGGCGATGGGTGTACCGATCGGCACGCTGGTCTTGCCCTCGTCGCGGCACGTCCAGTGGGTAACGTCGATGGCCGCTTCGGTGGGCCCATACAAGTTGTACAGGCGGGCCTGCGGCAGCAGTGCGAACACCTGCTGCTGGGCCTCGACCGGCAAGGCTTCGCCACTGCAGACGATGCGCTGCAGCGTGCTGCAGCGGGTCACCTGGTCGTCGAGCAGGAAGGCCTGCAGCATCGACGGCACGAAATGCAGGGTGGTGACCTGGTGCTGCTCGATCAGCTGCACCAGGCGCGTCGGGTCGCGGTGGTCGCCGGGCGCGGCAATGGCCAGGCGGGCGCCGGTCATCAGCGGCCAGAAGAACTCCCACACCGACACGTCGAAGCTGAACGGGGTTTTCTGCAATACCGTGTCGCTGGCATCAAGGCCGTAGGCGGCCTGCATCCACTGCAGGCGGTTGGCCAGGGCCTGATGGCTGTTGCCGGCGCCCTTGGGCCGGCCGGTGGAGCCGGAGGTGTAGATGACGTAGGCCAGCTGCTCGGGTGTGCAGGGCAGTTGCGGGTCGTGCTCGGGCTGCTCGGTCAGGGCTGCGTCGAGCAGGAGCACGGGCAGGTCGGCCGGCAGCGGCAGGCGCTCGCGCAGGTGCGACTGGGTCAGCAGCAGGCCGATACCGCTGTCCTCGAACATGTAGCTGAGGCGGTCGGCGGGGTACTCCGGGTCCAGCGGTACATAGGCGCCGCCGGCCTTGAGGATCGCCAGCAGGCCGACCACCAGCTCCAGGCTGCGCTCGGCGGCAATGCCGACCGGGGTGTCCTGGCGCACGCCCTGGGCGATCAGGGCATGGGCCAGCCGGTTGGCCTGGCGGTTCAGTTGGGCGTAGCTCAGCTGGGTGTTACCGAACAGCAGCGCGGTGGCATCCGGGGTGCTGCGTGCCTGGGCTTCGACCAGGGAATGGATCGAGGGCGCGGCAGGGTAGGCGTGGGCGGTGGCGTTCCACTGTTCTTGCAGTTGCTGGTGTTGGGCGTTGGACGGCAGCTGCAGTTCGCCAACCGTGGATTGTGGGTGGTCGAGCATGGCCTGGAGCAGCGCCAGCCAGTCCTGGCCCAGACGCCGGGCAGTAGCGGCGTCGAACAGCGCAGCATCGTACTCCAGGGTGATGCGCAGCTGATCGCGACCGGCCTGGACGTTGAGGCTGAGATCGAACTTGGCGTCGGCCGGCGCGCAGGGAAGCGGTTCGATGTGCAGGCCGGCGAAACCAGGTGCGGCCTGTTCAGCGTTGTCGCTGGTCCAGTTGAAAAGGGCGTGGAACAGCGCCCCGCCGGCGCCCTGACGATGTTCGGCGACGACCTGTTCCAGCGGGTGGTCGGCATGCTCGAGGCAGGCCAGGGCGTGGCGTCGCACCTGGTCGAGGAGGCTGGCCACGGTTTGCCGAGGGTCGAGTTGGGCGCGGTGGATCTGGCTGTTGACGAAGAAACCGATCAGGTCCTGGACCTGCTCCTGGTTGCGCCCGGCGTTGGGCACGCCGACGATGAAATCATGCTGGCCGCTGTGGCGCCCGAGCGCCAGTTGCCAGGCGGCCAGCAGGACCATGAACGGTGTCAGGCCATTGGCCCGGCAGGCGGCCTGCAGCTGGGTGAACAGGGCCGACGACAGCACGAGTTCACAGGCACCGGCGGCTGCAACCGGGCGGCTGTCGCGCGGGTGGTCGGTGGGCAGTTCGAGCGGGTTGATACCGCCGTGCAGGTAGTCGCGCCAGTAGGCAGCGGCCTGGGCGTGGGCTTGGCTGCTCAGGTAGGCACCGCGCTGCCAGTGGGCGTAGTCGTGGTATTGCACGGCCGGGCGCGGCAAGGCCTGGCCGTTGCCGTAGGCGTGGGCCAGGTCGCGCAGCAGCAGTGGGTTGGACCAGGCATCGCTGATGCTGTGGTGGCTGGTCAGCGCCAGCACGTGGCGTTGCGCGTCCAGCTGATACAGGCAGGCCCGCAGCAGCGGCGCCTGGGCGAGGTCGAACGGGGTGGCGGCTTCGATGTCCAGCGCCTGCTGCAGCGCCGCTTGTGGCTGGCCACGCATGTCGACGCTGCGCAGGTTCAGGCGCGCCTCACGCTCGACCAGCAGGCGCGGCTGCCCCTGCACTTCGGCAATGCGTGAACGCAGGATGTCATGCCGATCAATGACACGGTCCAGGGCTTGCTGCAGTTCGGCGGGGTGCAATTCGCCGTGCACCAGGAAGGCGCGCGGCTGGTTGTAAGTGGTGGCGTCGGGGTCGAGCTGGGCGAGTAGCCACAGCTGTTCCTGGGCGAAGGACAGCGGCGCGTCGTCGGTGCCTTGGGCAACGATGCCGGCGTGGGTTGCAGTGGGCTCGTCGAGCTCGCAGAGCAGGGCCAGCAGCGCGTCATCGGTGGAGTGGTCGTGGAGTGTCATCTCGGTCTCGCCATCACTGGAGAATTAAGCGTACTGAGAGAGACGAAGGGGCAGCGGGGTGATTTAGGCGGGCGGTGAAACAGCCGCACCCGGCGCGCGAGGGGCGCACCGGGTGGGGTTCAGGCGAGGGCGCGGGCGGGTTCGACGACGACCTTGCCGGCCTGCAGGCGTACCAGCTGGTCGGCTATATCGAAGTAGCGGTCATCGTGGGAGATGACAATGATGGTTTTGCCCAGGCGCTTGAGGTCAGGCAGCAGCTCTGTGTAGAAAATACGCCGGAAGGTCGGGTCCTGGTCGGCGGCCCATTCGTCGAACACCAGCACCGGGCGCTCTTCCAGCCAGGCGTTGATCAGGGCCAGGCGCTTGCGCTGGCCGGTGGACAGGTCGGTGGTGCTGAAGGCGCCGTCCTTGACGCTGACCTTGTGGGCGATCTCCAGGCGCTCGAGGTAGCGGTTGGCATCGTCGGGGATGTGCGTGTCGCCCTGCACCACGTCGTCGAACAGGTAGTAATCGGCGAACACCGTGGTGAACAGCTGGCGGTAGTCGTCGCGCACTGCGGCGTCGATGGCCTGGCCATTGAGCAGGATCTGCCCTTGCTGCGGCGGGTACAGGCCCAGCAGCAGCTTGATCAGCGTGGTCTTGCCGCAGCCGTTCTCGCCGACCACGAAGACGATGTCGCCGTGGGCGATGTTCAGGTTCACCGGGCCGACCCGGAACGGCTGGGCGCCAGGGCTCGGCTGGTAGGCGTAGCTGACTTCGCGCAGTTCCAGGCTGTCGACCACCACTGGCTGGGTGCCAAGGTCTTCGAGCAGAAGGTGCGGCTCGGGCGAGGAGAACTGCTCGCTCAGTTCGGCGATGCGCCGGAAGGCGATCTGCGCGCGGCTGACCACCGGCAACGTGCCGATCAGGTGTTCCAGCGGGCCTTTCATGTACAGCAGCACCAGGACGAAACCGCTGATGGCCTTGGGGTCGGCGCTCGGCCAGAGGAACTGCAGCGTCAGGCCCAGGCCGATGACCACGAAGAACAGCATCGAGCCGAAGCTCTTGGCGATCACGAAGGTGTTGATCGAGCGCACCTGGGTGGCGCAGATCTCGTCAGCGGTGGCCTGGATGCCCTGGCGGAACATGCGCTGGCGCCGCGGGCGGTGGATGCGCAGCTCCTTGGCCCCTTCCGCCACGGCGTGGTAGTGCTTCTGCAGGCGGTCTTCGGCGTCGCGGGCGGCCATGAAACCCTTCATGCCACGGCCCCGGGCGATGTACTGGATGACACTGCCGATACCGATCGCCAGCAGCATCATCAGGAACATCGGCAGCGACAGCGTGGCCAGGTAGCCCAGACAGCCCAGGGTCACGGTCAGCGAGATGGCCAGCGGCGCGAAGGCGAAGGCGAAGTCGCTGATGGTGTCGACATCATGGGTCAGCACGGGTATCAGGCGGTGGCTGCGAAAGCGTTCGATCTGCTCGATCGGTGCCGACAGCACTTTCTCGCCCAGCACTTTGCGCAACTTGGCGATGATGTGCTGGCCGACATAGTTGGTGCCGATGTCAGAGCAGATCGAGCAGGCCAGGGCCAGCACGCATAGCCCGGCGAAACCGAGGATCACGCTGTTGCTGAGGCCGCCTTCGGCATGCAGGCCGCTGTTGATGGTGGCCAGCAGCGCAGTGACGCTGAGGCCGCCGACCATGCCCATGACGACCGACAGGGTGACGATCGGCCAGAAGGGTTTGAGCAGGATGAACAGCTCGCTCAGGGCCCCGCGGGGTTTGGAGGTCATGATGGTTTCCTGGATCAGAGGCGTAAGTACACCGTTAGAACGAGTGGCCCGCAGGGCAATTTAAGTGCGTGCCGTCACAGCTCGCGGACTACCCGAAAACCCAGCCAGTCGCCCAGGCGGCCGGGGTAATTGGTGTTGCGGTTGCCCGAGCGGGAAAAGATTGGCGCTTCGCCCCAGTCGTTGCCGCGGATGCTCACCACCTTGCAACTGTCGTTGGCCAGGCTGGCCTGGCCCCAGGCATTGCCATCGGCCGGTGCGCCGGCGTAGCTGTTGTGGTAGCAGTCGGCTACCCACTCGTAGACATTGCCGTGCATGTCGTACACACCGAAGGCGTTGGCCGGGTAGCTGCCCACCTGTGAGCTGAAGCTGTAGCCGTCCTTGGGCCCGTAGACGTTAGCGTGCTGGCTGATTTCGAGCGTGGCGTCTGCGTCGGTGGGGAACGGGAACATACCGGTGCTGCCGCCGCGGGCGGCGTACTCGCGTTCGGCCTCGCTGACCATGCGGTAATGCTTGCCGGTCTTTTTCGACAGCCACGCCACGTAGTCCTGTACGTCGTGATAGCTCATGCACACCGCCGGCTGCCGTGGGCCCTGCTGGTAGCTGGGCTTGCTGGCGGTGCAGCGGCGCCCGGGGCGGTCATCGCCATCGGCGATGCGCGTGCCGGTTGCCTTCAGGTAGGCGTCCCATTCGCCGGCGGTGACCTGGAAGCGGCTGATGGCGAACGGCTTGGCGAAGGTCACCGGGTGTTGTGGGCCTTCGTCGTCCTGGCGGCCCATCTCGTCGGCCGGGGTGCCCATCTCGAAGGTGCCGGCGGGCAGGACCACCATTTCCGGGCACAGCGTGTCGCAGTCACGGAATACGGTACCGGGGCTGTCGGCGGCTTGCGCGGCCAGGGCCGGCAGGCTGCAGGCGGCCAGCAGGCCGGCGAGGGTCAGGCGGTGCAGGGAAGCGCTCATGGGGGTGCCTTGTTCAGAGTTGTTGGGTAATCAGGGCCATGGCCCGGTCGATCTGCTGCTCGTCGTTGAGCAGGCTGGGCGCCAGGCGGATCACCGCACCCACGTCGCGGTACACCGCGTCGCACATCACCTTGTTGGCGGTGAGGTGGGCGGCGACGGCGTCGGGGTCGCGGTCCTTGATGCGGAAGAATGTGAAACCGGCCGAATAGCGCTCGCTGCGCGGTGTCACCAGCTGGATCTGCTTGTGCTCGGTGAGCCGCTGCTTGAGCAGGCTGTTGAGCTGGTGGATGCGCTGCTGTACATCAGCCTTGCCCAGTTCAAGGTGCAGCTTGAAGGCCTCGCTGGCGGCCCAGCGGTGCTCGAAGGCGTGGTAGCCGCCGGGTGTCATGATGGTGGCGAAGTCTTCGTCGCGGGAGAACGTGGCGATGGTCGGGGTGAGGTGCGCCATGCTGGTGGACGCCGCGCAGATGATGCCGGTGCCGCGCGGCCCGAACATCCACTTGTGGGTGCCGGCGATGAAGTAGTCGCAGTTGAAGTCGGCGAAGCGCACGTTCTCCACACCGAAGCCGTGCACGCCATCGACCACGTAGAGAATGCGTTCGGCTTCGTTGCGGTTGCGGTTGTGCTGGCGCACCAATTCGCCGATCTCGCCCACCGGCAGCTTGACGCCACTGCCCGAGTGCACCCAGGTCATGCCCAGTACCCGGGTGTGCGGTTTGATGGCTTTATCGAGGGTGCTGAGCACCTGGTCGGTGGAGACCGTCCAGGGGTCGTCGAACAGGCGGATCTTGCGGGTCAGCGTGCCCTCGCGCTGGTTGCGGAAGGCCAAGGCCTTGTGGGTGGAATAATGCTCGTGCTCAGTCACCAGGATTTCTTGCCGGGCGCCCACCTTGAGGCCGCCGTAGATCATGGCCAGGCCTTCGGTGGTGCTGCCGGTCAGGGCGATCTGGCGCGGTTTTACCTCCAGGTAACGCCCGGCCCACTCGCGCACCTCGTCCTCGCGCTGCCATTCGTACTGGCTCTCCCAGTCCATCAGGGCGGCGGGGTTGCGGTCGAGGTCGGCGCGGTGGCGGTCGATCGCCGCCTGCACCGGGCGCGGGTGGGCGGTAACCAGGAAGTTGGCGAAATGCGCAACGTGCGGGTCGAGCGGGAACAGTGTGCGCAGGTTGCGCCATTTGTCCTCGCCGCTCAGCGGTGTGCTGGCCGCAGCCAACGCCTGGGGTAGCAGCGGCAGGCTGGCGGCCAGCAGGCCGGCCTGTTTCAGAAAACTACGGCGGTTGCTCATGGCAGGTCGGGGCTCAGCGGTTGGCGAGGGGGTGGGCGGCTTTCTGTACCTGGTCCCAGGCGCGCAGGAAATTGCCCGCCCAGAGTTTTGCGATGTCCGTTTCGCTGTAGCCGCGGGTCAGCAGTTCGGCTGTGACGTTGCGAATTTCGCTGACATCCTTCCAGCCTTCCAGGCCGCCGCCATCGTTGAAGTCCGAGGCGATGCCGACGTGGTCGATGCCGACTTTCTTCACCGTGTAGTCGATGGCGTCGACGTACTGCTTGAGGGTGGCCTTGGGCTCTTCTTCGAGAATGCCGTACAGCGAGCTTGCGTACTCGCCAAAGCGTGACTCGGGCCAGATGGCAATTACCGCGTCGCCCGGCATCAGCGCATTCGTCAGGCCTTGCAGCGGCTGCAAGTCGAAGCGCGCTCGCAGGGCGTCGAGCTTGTCGACCACTGGCTGGGTCAGCGGCTTGAGATACTGGCCGAAACCGACTACCTGGATCACGCCGCCGCTGTCCTTGATCAGTTGCATCTCCTTGTCGGAGAGGTTGCGCGGGATGTCCACCATCGCCCGTGGCGCCGAGTGCGAAGCGACGAGCGGCGCGCGTGACAGACGCGCAACATCTTCCAGCGCCAGGGTGGACATCTGCGAGACATCTATGATCACGCCCAGGTCATTGAGGCGTTTTACCGCTTGCTCGCCCAGCGGCGACAGGCCGCCGAGGGCGTCGGCGGTGTCGTTGAAGAACGGCAGTGGCCGCGAGGAGTCGGCCCAGTCGTTGTTGCCGACATAGCTGAAGCCGAACATGCGCATGCCGCGTGCCGCCCACAGGTCCAGCTGCGACAGGTCGTGACCCAGGGGGTAGGCGTTGAGCATGCTGATGAAAATGGCGAACTTGCCTTCACCGTTGAGGCGCCGGAAGTCGTCGGGGGTATAGGCGATGCCAACCTGGTTGGGGAAGTCGCGGACCATGCCGGTGATGATCTTGTAGCGTGCTTCCTGTTCTTGCCGGGCGGCGTCGACGAAGCCCGGGGTAGGGCGGTGCGGGGCGTTCGGGCCGTTCCAGATTTCCGGCCAGCCGAACACGGTCAGCGCCGCGCCGGACAGGCGGCCGCGGCTGGCCTTGACCAGGTCGAACTGGCCTGGACCGTCCTTGTCGGCTTCGTGGCCATCACTGCCCAGGCTGAGCGGCACCGTCACATGGCTGTCGAACGAGAGCATGTGATCGTGCAGCTGATCGGCTTGTTGCACGATCTTCAGCGGGTAGCCGGCGTGCAGGTACTGCCAATAGAAGTAGCCGGCGGCACTTCCCAGGGCAACGGTCAGGGCCACGGGCAGGCCGATGTACAGGGCTTTGCGGGAACGGGTCTTGGTCATTGCCATCTCGTTGCGCGGTTGATCGGGGCGACCTGCCTGCGCAGGGTTTGCTGCTCGGGCAGAGCTTGGGTATCAGGTGGACGAACAATCGCGGGGTAAATTTATCGCCAGCGTCCCGCAGGCCGAACAGGCCGCGGCGTTAAATTTCGCTCCATGCACAACGTTCTAGCCTTGGACGGGCCGTGCCCCATGGCCGCTAAGAATGCTCAGGTAGTTGCAATGACGATTTCTCGACGCGGGTTCATCGCCGGTGTGGCATTGACAGGCGTAGTGGTGCCCGGCGCGCTTTATGTGCGGCATGTGCAGCGCCAGCGGTTCGACGAGCAGTTCCCGGAGACGCCGGGGGAGGCGGTGGTCGAACTTGCCGACGCGCCGCTGCAGCAGCTGGGTGACACCCTGCGTGGCAGCTGGCGCTGGACCCCGCAGGGCAAGGACGCTGGGCTACTCGGTTTGCCTGAGGGGGAGCTGGAACTGTTGCTCGATGTTGCCCAAAGTGGCCGGGGCCTGCGCGGGTATCTGGATACGCCCGAGCGTCTGCGCAGTGCCGACCAGCCGCGCTATCGGGTGATGGGCGACCTGCTGATGGACAAACCAGGCACCCTGCGCTGGCGGCTTTTTTCAACGCAAGCGGGCGAGGTGCAGGCGCGCTATGAATGCCAGGTGGTCCTCGACGAAGCCTGGGGCGGGTTTGGCAACGCCGGGCAGGCAACCCTCAATGGCACGATCGCCCCGCTGGATCGCGCCTTGACGCTGCCTGTGCTGGACAACCGGTTCCTCGCGCTCAAGCGCCGCTTCCCAGAAGCCCGTGAACGCGCGCCCTTGTCGCCGGCCTTGCTGGCCACCCTGATCGCGCCCGAGCACCGCTTGTTCCACCAGTTGTGGCATGCCTCGCGTGACAAGTGGCACAAGTTGGACAAGGACAAGCAAGGGGCCTTGCGTGGCCTGGGTTGGCAGCCAGGGCCGCGCGACCACGAGCGTGATGCGCGCGGCCGGCACAAGGACCGGAATGGTTCGGGTGTAGATTTTTTCTTCATGCACCGGCACATGCTCGGCGCCGCCCGTGCCATTCAGGACCTGCCATCGTGGACGCGCTTTCCGCTGCCTCAGCCGGAGCTTGAGCGCGACCGTGTCGGGTTCGCCCGCTACTTCGACAACCATGATGGCAACGCCCTGCCACCGACCTGGCTGGCCTCGGGTGATGCCGCCTACACCCAGTGGGTCCGCGATATCAAGACTGCCGACACGTTCCACGGCAACTTCCAGGTGTGGGAGTCGAAGTACACCGACCCGCACTACCTGAGCAGCCTTACCCTTGGGCAGTTCGGCTCGGAAATGGAATTAGGCCTGCACGACTGGTTGCACATGCGCTGGGCATCGGTGCCACGCGACCCGAACAGCGGCCTGCCGGTGCCGTTCGCGCGTAAGCCGGAAGACTTCGCCGCGCGCTGGTTCGAAGCAGAGAACGACTTCCTTGGCGACCCGTTCTCATCCCATGTGAACCCGGTGTTCTGGCACTTTCACGGCTGGATAGATGACCGTATCGAAGACTGGTTCCACGCCCATGAACGCGTCCACCCAGGCCAGGTAAGGCGTATGGAGGTCAACGGCGTGCCATGGTTCGCGCCGGGGCCCTGGGTTGAAGTGTCCGACCCCTGGCTGGGGCCTGATACCCATGGATGCTCGACTGTGCCAGGCCTGCGGCCCGGGCGCAGCGTCGAGATGGACCCGGAGACCATGAAGCTGGCGTTGCGCATCATCTTCGGCGACGATGACCTGTTCGCAAGGCTGCGGCCAAAAGTCCCTCAGCGCCCCTGGTATGCGCGCAACCTGAAGTTGGCAAAACACACCCCATAGCGTGTGTAGAGGCGGGGGCTGGCGCGGCGGCCCCCGCCTTTCGCTCATGCCCGCCTAGCGCTGCACCTGCCAACCACCCCCCAGAGCCTTGTACAAGGCCACGCTGCCTTGCAGGCGTGCCAGGCGCAATTGCGCCTGCTGGTCCTGGGCCAGGTACAGGGTGCGCTGGGTTTCAAGCACGCTCAGCAGTGTTTCGGCACCGGCGCCGTAGCGCTGCTGTGCCAGTTCAAAGGCGTGGCGGGCCTGCAGCACTTCTTCGTCCTGCCACAGCCTCTGACGCTCCACACCCTGGATGGCATTAAGGGCCTTTTCGACATCGGCGAAGCCGGCCAGGATGCTGCTGCGGTAGTTTTCCAGCAGTTCGTCCTGCTCGGCTTCGGCCAGCTCGCGTGAGGCGCGCAGCCTACCATTGTTGAAGATGGGCGCGACCAGGCCGGCGGTGAGCGTGTAGTAGGAACTGTCGAGGAGCTGGGCAAAGGTGTCGCTGCCGGTGCCCAAAGTGGCACCGAGGGTCAGTTTCGGCAGCATGGCCGCCCTGGCAACTTGCACATTGGCATTGGCGGCTGCCAGGCGCGCCTCGGCGGCGGCGATGTCCGGCCGACGGGCCAGCAGTTCGCTGGGCACGCCGCTGCCGATGCCCGGCCATTGCAGGTTGGTGATGGATTGTTGGCTGGCAGGCAAGGCCTGGACCGGGTCGCCTAGCAAGGTGGCAAGGGTGATGCGGCTGTCTTGCCACTTCTGCTCGAGCAGCGGCAGCTGGCGCTCCTGGGCGGCCACCAGGCTGCGCTGCTGGGCCAGTTCCAGGCGCGTGGCCGAGCCTGCGCGCTGGCGGGTTTCGACAAGCTTCAGCACGTCACGGGCATTGCCCAGGTTGAGGCGTGCGATGCGCAGTTGTTCTGCCAGGGCCAGGCCCTGAAGGTAGCTGTCGGCCACGGCGCTGGTCAGGGTGAGCTCCACCGTCTGGCGGTCGAAACGGCTGGCGTCGAGGTTATGCAATGCGCTCGCCCGCGCTGCGCGCAGGCCGCCCCAGAAGTCGAGTTCATAGCTGGCCGTAAGCTGCAGGCCAAAGGCTGTGTACGTTGGCTCGCTTCTACTGACGTCGAGTTGGTCGGAGCCTTCGCCGTGCAGCAGCCGCTGGCGGCTGCCGTCCAGGCCCAGCTGCAGTTCGGGCAGCAACGGCGCGCCTGTGATCACGGCGCGCGCCTGGGCCTGGCGTACACGGGCAGCCGCCGCCGCAAGGTCATGGGCATTGTGTTGCGCGCGCTTGACCAATCGGTCGAGCTCGCTGCTGGCGAACGTTTGCCACCAGTGCGTGGACGGCAGGCCGATGGCGGACGCCGCCGTCTTGCCTTGCCAGTGTTGCGGTGCAGCGATGCCACTTTCGGGCGCGGGGGGCGTGCTGCAGGCGGTGAGACCCAGGCATAGGGTCAAGAAGCTGATGCGGCTTGGCAATGTCATGGTTTATTCGCTGGTAAGGGCTTTGACCGGGTCGAGCCGAGCGGCCTTGCGGGCTGGCATGAAGCCGAACACGACGCCGGTGACGACGGCGCAGCTGAAGGCGCCGAGGATGGCCGGCAGGGCGAAGGCCACGGCGACCTGGGCAACCATCAATCCGCCGCCGATCGCCAGGGCGAGGAGGATGCCGGTGACCCCACCGACCATCGACAGCATCACCGCTTCGCTGAGGAACTGACGCAGGATGTCGCGCTGGCGGGCGCCGGTGGCCATGCGGATACCAATTTCGCGGGTACGTTCGCGCACGGTCATCAGCATGATATTCATCACGCCGATGCCGCCGACCAGCAGCGAGATGGCGGCGATCGCGCCGAGCATCAGTGAAAGGCTGTTCTGCGTACGCGCCTCGGCCTGGATCAGCGCCGCGTCATTGGTCACCTCGAAATCGCGCTTGCCTTGATGACGCTTGCGCATCAAGCGATCGATTGCTGCTTCGGCCTCGGCAACCCGGGCCGAATCGGCGGCGGCGATGATCACGTATTCCGGGTCATGGCTGCCAAACAGGCGCGTGGACGCGGCGGAGTAGGGCACCACAATGCGTTCGTCACTCTTCTGGTCCCCTGAGCTTGCGCCCTTGCCGGCGAGCAGCCCAACCACCTGGAATGGCACGTTGCCAATCAGCAGGTACTGGCCCAGCGGGTCACTCCCGGGCTCCAGCAGCTTGTCCCGGACCTTTTGCCCGATCACCGCCACGGCGGCGCCACGGCGCTCGTCGGCCGCACTGAAGAACATGCCCTCGACCACCGGCCAGTTGAGGATGTGGGGAAATTCGACGCTGTTGCCGCCGACGTAGAACTTCTGGTTGTTATTGCCGTGGCGCACCATCAGTTCGCCCCCAATCACCGGCATTACGCGCCGTACCTGGGGCAGCTCGGCGATGGCGGCGACATCGTCGAGGGTGACGATGCCGCCTGGCTCGCGTAGCGTCGGCCGGCGGCCGTTGAGGTAGAGGATGTTGGAGCCGAACGCGGCCATCTGCGCCATGACCTGGCGTTTGCTGCCTTCGCCCACCGCCAGCATTACCACCACCGAGGCAACGCCAATGACGATTCCCAGCAAGGTCAGAGCGGTGCGGAAGCGGTTGATCCACATCACCCGCCAGGCGGCCTGCAAGGCCTCGAACAGTTCGCCTTTCCAGGCCCCACGCAGGGTCGCACCGCGGTCCAGGCGCTGGCGCAGGTCGTCAGCCTGCAGGCCATGACTTACATCGCCGGGCGGCTGGTCTGCGGCGCAGTCGCTGATCATCAGGCCGTCGCGGATCTCTACCACACGGCGTGCCCGTGAGGCCACTTCACGGTCATGGGTGATCAGGATGATCACATGGCCTTGGCTGGCCAGTTCGTCCAGCAAGGCCATGACTTCGGTCCCGCTGTGGCTATCCAGGGCACCGGTCGGTTCGTCGGCAAGGATGATGTGCCCGCCATTCATCAAGGCGCGGGCGATCGACACGCGCTGTTGCTGGCCACCAGACAACTGATGCGGGCGGTTGCCTGTGCGGCTGGCCAAACCCAGGCGGGCGAGCAAGGCAGCGGCGCGGGCATGCCGCTCGGCGGGCGGAGTGCCGGCATAGATCGCAGGCATCTCGACGTTTTCCTGGGCCGAGCCCGAGGGGATCAGGTGGTAGCCCTGGAACACGAAACCAAAGGCCTCGCGGCGCAGCCAGGCAAGCTCGTCGCTGCCAAGCTGCGCCACATCCTTGCCTGCGAACAGGTACTGGCCTGAGGTAGGCTGGTCGAGGCAGCCGAGGATGTTCATCAGGGTCGACTTGCCTGACCCCGAAGCACCGACGATGGCGATGAATTCACCGGGGTGGATGCTCAGGCTGATGCCGCGCAGCACGTCGACCGTGGGGGTGTCGATGCCGCCGTAGGTTTTGCGAATGTCGCGCAGTTCTATCAGGGGGATGGGCATTCAACCTCCGCTGGCCAAGGGGGCGCCAATGACCAGGCGATCGCCTTCGCTGAGGCCGTCGATTATCTGCGCCCGCAGCCGGTCACTGAGGCCAATGCGCACCGTGCGCTGTTCGACCTTGCCGTCCTGGCCCAGCACCTGGGCCAGACGCAGGTCTTCGCCCTGGCTTTCGTCCAGCGCGGCCAGCGGCGCGGTCAGCACCTGGCTGGCCTGGCCGGCGACGAAGAACACTTGGGTGGTCATGTCGGCCATGAGTGCACCGTCGGGGTTGTCTACGTCGAGCAGCACGGTGTACTGCACCACCTGGCTGCCAGTAGTGCCGGCGATCGCACTGGCCGGCCCGCCGCCGCCCTGGCTGGTCAGTGCCAACGGCTTGGGCGGGATCGGCAGGATCTGGCGCACAGTGCTGTTCCAGCGGCGTTTGCCGCCGGCCAGGGTCGTGAAGTAGGCCGTCATGCCGGGTTTTACCTTGCCGATATCGGCTTCGGATACCTGCGCCCATACGGTCATGGGTGAGAGCTTGGCGATGCGCAGGATAAGCGGTGTCTGCTGCTGGGCGTTGAGGGTCTGGCCTTCGCGGGCGTCCACCGCCACCACGGTACCGTCCATGGGGGCATAGATGCGCGTGTAGCCCAGCTCTGCCTCATCACTGCGCAGGCTGGCCTGGGCCTGGCGGATCTGCGCCTGGTACATGTCGATGCGGGCCTGGGTAACCTTGAGCTGGGCGTCGGCCGCTTGCAGGTCTTCCTCACGCGTAGCGCCTGCGGTGGCCAGTTCGCGTTGCCGTTTGTACTGCTGCTGAGCCAGCTGGCGCTGGGCGCGCTGCTCTGCCAGTTGCGCCTTGAGGTTGTCGATCGAGAAACGTCCGGCGTCGAGTTTGGCCTGTTGGGTCGCAGGATCGATCTCCACCAGCAACTGGCCCTTGCGCACCGGGTCACCGGCCTCCACGTGCAGCGTGCGAATCTGCCCGGACGCCTGCGCCCCGACATCCACATAGCGCCGCGGCTGCAGGGTGCCGAGCGCGGTGACGCTACTCTCGATGTCGGCGCGGGCAACCGCGACGGTGCTGACAGGCAAGGCTCCGAAGGGTAGCGTCTTCCACGCCAGCAGGCTGCCCAGGGTCAGCAGGCCAAGGCCGCCGACAAAGAGGCGGCAGCGGGTGTTGGGTAAGCGTCTCATGCAGACTTCCAGCCAAGGGTGGTGGCCACACGCAGCCCGATCAAGGCGCGCACGGAGGTGCCAGTTAGACGAAGGCACGCGGAGCGGATTTAGAGGGCGGTCAAGGGTGGGAGGAGAGTTGCTGAGAATCATTATAATTTGTAAGATCACTGCCTGATATCACTATGACCCTTTCCCCGCCTGTCAGGACGTCCACCAGGTGCCGTCGTGGAACACTACTATCGCGAATTGGTGAGCTTCCTTCACGCACGCCTGGGCAACCGCCAGGCGGCAGAAGACGTTGCCCACGATGCTTACCTGCGGGTACTCGAGCGTACCGAGACCCAGCACATCGAGCACCCGCGCGCGTTCCTGTATCGCACAGCGCTGAACCTCGTGATCGACCGTCATCGGCGCCACCTGCTACGCCAGTCTGAGCCGCTGGACGTGCTGGACCTGGATGAGCGCTGGCATAGCCCGGCGCCAGCACTGAACATGCAGCTCGACCAGCGCCTTGCATTGATGCAAAAGGCCCTGGACGAACTGAGCAAGCCCTGCCGCGACAGCTTCCTGTTACGCAAGCTCGATGGCCTGTCACACCAACAGATTGCCGATCACCTGGGCATCTCCCGCAGCCTGGTGGAAAAGCACATCGTCAACGCCATGAAGCATTGCCGCGTGCGCATGCGCCAATGGGAATCCTGAAAAAGCGGTGAAAGGCCGGTGAAAA
>Ga0213821_1000787_pt1 | contig 17391 bp, 16 predicted proteins | sample MC6MC0909MG_FD_179894 | JGI IMG/M metagenome (GOLD analysis project Ga0213821, IMG submission 179894) | Enriched soil aggregate microbial communities from Iowa State University, Ames, United States - MC6-MC0909-MG | ecosystem: Environmental > Terrestrial > Soil > Unclassified | place: USA: Iowa...
CTTCCGCGTAAAGCGTGTCGAATGCCAGCGAGGATTTGCCGGACCCGGACAGGCCGGTGACGACCACCAGCTTGTGGCGCGGCAGGTCCAGCGAGACGTTCTTGAGATTGTGGGTGCGGGCACCCCGGATGCGTATGGTCACGTCGGTATGGGTAACGTCCAGTTGCGTCGTCGATGGCGCCTTTGATCCTGCGCACCTTTTGGGCGCATTTAAGCGGTTTCAAAGGCCAACTTGGTACTATAGCGCGCCGAATCCTCTCGCGTTCAAGGCCGTTCATCCGGTTGGACTGGCCCGAGGCCGGCGCCGCACCGCAAGCATCAGACCGTGAGCGTATGACATGAGAAGCATGCGCGCCGCCCTAGTCATCGTTGAAATTTCCGCATGCCGGCAGATAAAAAACTGAAATTGACCCCTTCCGAGCGCCGCGCCAGCGTGGCTCTGGCCGGCCTGTTCGCCGCGCGGATGCTGGGCCTGTTCCTGTTGCTGCCGGTCTTTGCCGTCGCCGCAAGCGGCATGCCGGGGGGCGACGATCCCGTCCGCGTGGGGCTTGCGCTGGGCATGTACGGCCTGACCCAGGCGTTCATGCAGATTCCCTTCGGTCTGGCGTCAGACCGCTGGGGGCGCCGTCCGGTGGTGATCTTCGGGTTGTTGCTTTTTATCGCCGGGAGCATTGTCTGTGCGCAGGCGACGGATGTCTTCTGGATCACCATAGGCCGGGCCATCCAGGGCGCCGGCGCCATTTCCGCCGCCGTCACCGCCTGGCTGGCCGACGCCACCCGCGACGAGGTGCGCACGCGCGCCATGGCAATGGTGGGCGCATCGATCGGGCTGTCGTTCGCCGTGTCGCTGGTGCTGTCGCCGGTGCTGGTGGGCTGGTGGGGGCTGTCGGGCCTGTTCTGGACCATCGCCTGCCTGGGCGTCGTCTGCCTGGCCGTGGCGCGCTTTGTGGTGCCCGTGGTGCCCCGCACGCAGGCCCGCACGATGCAGGCGGCCAAACCGCGCGAGGTCCTGACCCATCGCGACCTGCTGCGCCTGAATTTCGGCGTCTTCGTGCTCCATCTGATCCAGGTGTCGCTGTTTGTCGTGGTGCCGGCGCTGCTGGCCAAGGTCGGCGGGCTGGACGCGCGCGACCTGTGGAAGGTCTACCTGCCGGTCATTCTGGTCTCGTTCGTGCTGATGGTGCCGGTGGTCTTCGTGGCCGAAAAGCGCCGGGCGCACCGCGGCGCGCTGCGCGCATCGGTTGCCGGCCTGGTGCTGGTGTGCGCGCTGCTGCCGGCCGCCAGCCATGGCTTTTACACGCTGGCTATCGCGCTGACCGGATTCTTCGTCGCCTTCAATGTGCTGGAGGCGCTGCAACCGTCGCTGGTCTCGCGCGTGGCGCCGCAGGCGTACAAGGGACTGGCGCTGGGCTTCTACAACACCGCGCAGGCAGCGGGCCTGTTCGCGGGGGGCGCGCTGGGCGGCTGGCTGGCAGGGCATTCGGGCGCCAGCGCGGTGTTCATCGGCGCGGCGGTCCTGTCGGCCGTGTGGCTGGCGGTCACCTGGGCGCTGCGGCCGCTGGCCTGACGGCTGGGGCTTTCCCGCAGGCTTTTGAAAGTCGCGGATCTGGCCCCGAACAGCGTCCAACAGCGCCGAAATGGTTTGCCCGCGGTGATCGATTTGTCACCGATCCCGTTTGGCGCGGCGGGCGCTTTCGTCGATAATACGCATCAACACAGGCTTCACCTGGACATCGCCGGTCATCGCTTCGAGGACCGGCGAGTTTCATGAAGCCGGTCTTCAACATCGCTTTTTTATGTTGTTGCCGGCGCGCTCGCGGCAACGCAAGTCGCAGGCTGTCAACAACAGAGGGACATCGGCATGGCATCGGTTAACAAAGTCATACTCGTGGGCAATCTGGGTCGCGACCCGGAAGTCCGCTACAGCCCCGACGGGGCGGCAATCTGCAACATGTCGATCGCCACGACCTCGTCCTGGAAGGACAAGGCTAGCGGCGAAAAGCGCGAAGAAACGGAATGGCACCGCGTCGTCATGTACAACCGCCTGGCTGAAATCGCCGGCGAATACCTGAAGAAGGGCCGCTCGGTCTACATCGAAGGCCGCCTCAAGACGCGCAAGTGGCAAGACAAGGACACCGGCGCCGACCGCTACAGCACCGAAGTCGTCGCTGACCAGATGCAAATGCTGGGCGGCCGCGAAGACGGCGGCGGCGGCGGTGGCGGCAACTACGGTGGCGGCGGCTACGACGACGCGCCGCGCCAGCAGCGCGCCGCCCCGGCCCAACGCCCGGCGCCCCAGCAGCGCCCGGCTCCCGCAGCGGCCCCGGCCAGCAGCGGCGCCAACCTGGCGGATATGGACGACGATATTCCGTTCTAAATCCGATCGCGCTGACAAGAACCCACCCATTCGGTGGGTTTTTTTTGCGCTTTCGAATCATCGCGGTACGTGGCAGCGGGGCTGGGTTCGCGTGTTCACAGGCGCCGCAATGGCACGGTTCCCGTGGCATGGCGCGCGCATTTTGCTCGGCTAAGGCAGGTTTGGCCTCCTGTTCTTAATGAAGTCATCCAGCAGAACAGGCTAAGATCCGATCCGTCACAATTTTTTTGCATCGGGGCCGCTTCAGGCCTCGTCCGTTGAAATGGTGCGTTCCATCCTGGGGGCGGCCGGCCCCAAAGTCGCGCTCGACACGCAAGTGAGCGTCAATACCGCAGCGCGTTCCCGCCTGAATCCTCTTGAGCTGCAGGCGCGTTTGCGGCAGAAGCGCACAACCGCCTATGTCGAGGCCATGACCCGACTGGATGCCGGCGGCCACGTGCACGGTAAAGCCGCCACCGACGCGCTGATGGCGGCGATTCGGGCCGAGTTTCCGGATGTGCAGATCGACGCCTGGCCCGTCGGGATCATCGCCAAGTGTTTTTTGGGGGCGCCGTATGAGGTGCATACCCTGGAGGCGACCGGGGGGATCATTCAGCACTTCAAGGGGGGCGAATCCTTGCCGCAAGGCATGGAGCGGGCCAGATCGTTGGCTCGCAGCGGCCACTACGCCTTTATCGAGGTCTATACCGACAAATTGATCGCCGTGGGCGTCAATGGTCAGACCGCCATCATCGAAAACTGAGCAATCACACATGGCAGAGCGCATTATTCAAGCGGCGGACCTGAGCAACATCCTTGGTTCGCTGCGCAATTTGCAAGGCGATATCGGCACGGTGTCTGGGCAGGTGGACTCGGTCGGCCGGGAGTTGAACCAGACGCGGGCCGAACTATCACGGCTCGAACAGGCGTTCGCCGATTTCGTGGCGTCGGATCTCAAGGCCAAAGAGCTCGCGCTGGCCGAGACCCGCCAAGTGAAGGTGCGCCAGGAATTGGACACGACGTACGAGTTCTACGGGATCGTGCGGCGCCAGGCCACCGGTATTCTTCAGGCCTCCGATATCCAGCTCGTACGCACTGAAACGTTGCGCAGCGCCACCGAAGAACTCATGATCTCGGCGCCGCGCTACTGGTTGGCTCCAGCGCTGGTGGCGCTGTCCGCCTGGCTGGGCGACAACCGCGAACTCGCGGAACGAGCGCTTGCCGAAGCCATCCGCCGTGACGATGAAAAGACATCGCTTTTCTTTGCGCTGATTGCGCGCCGGGCTGGCCGCAACGAGCTCAACCGCACGTGGCTGGACCGCTATTTCGGTCTGCAAGACCCATTCAAGCTTGATCGCCAGACGGTCATCATGGTGGACGCGCTAGCGAACGGCGTGTTCGGCGCTGAAGTCGCCCTGCATTGCACCAAGCGCATCGCCGACTGGATCGACGAGTTGTCGGCCCGGGCTGGCTTTGTCGAAGCGCAGCGCAATCAATGGGGACGTGCGCTGTTGTCGAAGGCGCCGAATGAGGATCACGGCAACCGCTATTCGCATCTGAAGCGCATGAGCCCGACCTGGCCGGAGCTGAACCGGGCGATCAACGGCGTGGCCATGCATGCGGCCGTGCTGGCGCATTTCGAAGGCGTCTTCCAGGGCGAAATCCGGCCGGCCGCCAGCGTGCTGGTTGCGGTCGATGATCTGTTGAGCAAGCTGGTCACGCGCTTCGATGACGAAGAGTTGCCGCTGCGTCGCCAGGAGGAGCTGTGCCGCCTGATCATCGAGGAGGGCGGCGACCGCCGCGAGGCGCAGAAGCGCTTCGATCTTCAGAGCGCCGCGCTGGACGAGGAGGTTGATTTCACGCAGCTCCTTACCAATGCCGCGATGCATCCTGAAGTGTCCCACGTGACGCGCGCAACGCAACGCTTTGCAGTGGCTCACTCGCGCGACTGGATTCTGGATGGCCATGCCGATGTCACCGCCAAGGCCCGCATGGCGGTGCCGGCAGACGTGCACCTCGAGATTGAGGGTTGGCAAGGCGTTACGCAGGATGGCAGCAACGAAACCGACCTGCTGCGCAGTCTGGAAGATGAAATTGCCGCCCGCGAGGCCCGGGATCTTGCAGCCATCAAGTTCAGCGCCAAGCACTGGTTGGGGGTGGCGCTGAGTGTGGCACTCATTCTTGGCTCCGTCAGCGCAGGCATTGTGCCCTTGCTGCTGGGCGGCGCGGGGCTGCTCTGGGCGTACTTCACTCATCGCCAGTTGGAGACCAAACGTGCGAACGTCAAGGCCAACTACGCCAAGCTGCGCCAGCAGGCCGGCGATGCGCTGCGGGCCTGCCTGGCCGAGGTCGTTGAACTTCGCCGCGATGTCGCGGCCCGCGACGACGTGTCGGTTCGTGTGACCCAACTGCTCGAGGGCATCAGCCCTGAACAGCACGTACTTTCCTCCCATGATTCGGTACGCCGCGTCATGCTCAAGGCATAAAGGAGCCACGATGATTCGACAGATTTCTCCGGGCCCCAGCCTCGTGCCCGACTCCGCACCGGTTGCTGAGCCGGTCACCACGCTTCCCGCGAGCCCGGCCCCTGCTGTCGTGCCCGCCGAATCGCGCGACGCGCTGGCAGGCGCGCTACCCGCATGGGATCTCCTGCCCGCATCTCCGTTCATTCGCCGCATCAAGTGAGCGCCCTGTCCGGCCTGATCGAAACGCCGCGCAGCTACGCGCAGTGGTCCGCCTGCCTGGATCGCCTGGCCGAGGGAATCCAGGACGAGGCCTGCCTGAATGCCATGCGCGCGGGCGACCTCAATGCCGGTGGCGCGGTGGTCACGCTGTTTTCACAGCGCCTGGCTGATGAGTTCAACGCCCGTCTGACTCGGTGCTCAGAACATCTGACTCGCGATCTACGTGCCGGCGGCGACGAAAGTCTGGTCGTGCGCGCCATCCTGAATGCGCGAACCCATCTGGCCTTTCTGCATCGGCTGGCGCAGGTCGAAATATTCCCCGCCACACTTCGCACTCACCTCACCGACGAGGTGCGCAAGTTTGCACAGCGCGCGCAGCAGTCGTTGGAAGATAGCGCGAAGGCGGATCGGAGTGGCCGTCTGGGCGTCGTGCTGCGCAACAATCCGTTGATGCGCTACGAGCCGGTCACGCCGGCGCCGTCCTCAGGGCTGCCCCCGGCCCAGGCGGTGGTCGCGACGGCGCAAGCCCCTATTACGCAAGCCGGCGTGCGCCGGCGCAACATCATTCTCTGATACCGATCCATGAGCGATACGACTGAGTTCAAAGCCACGCTGACGCGCTACCTCAAGGCCCGCATCCCCTTCATTTCGATCCGCAGCGCCGAGCGCAGCCGGGTGCTGGAACTGCTGCGTGAAGTGGTGGCGCCGCTCAATGCGCCCGTGTTCGTTCATACCCTGTCGCAGGGCACGCGCGAACTTGCGACGGGCCGTAGCGTGAACGAGGACCGCTCGGTCACCGGCGCCGTCGATTTTGCGAGCCAGCAGTTCGCGCAGCGTCAGAACCTGTCGTGCGTGCTGACCGAAATCTCGGACATCGAAGACGACACCGCCTCCGCGCGCCATCTGCTCGACGTCGTGATGCTGGCCGCCGAGCATAGCGGCGTGGTCGTTGTCATCACCACGAAGCCCGTGTGGGGACAACTGCAGCGCGCGGGCATGGCGCTGACGCTGTCCGCGCCGAGCGAGGACGAGATGTACGCCATCATCCATGACACGCTTGAAGCGTATCGCGGCCATTTCGAGATCGAGTGGGACAGCGAGGACGAGCGCCGCGCAGCAGCGATCCTCGCGGGCATTTCGCGCATCGAGGCCGAGAACATCATCGCCACGTTGTTGGCCAACGGCCGCATCGCAAAGAGCGACATGGTCGAGCTCATGCACGCCAAGGACCGCATCTTTGCCGACATCAGCGGCATCGAACGCGTGTCGGTACGGGGCAATGAATTGAGCGTGGGCGGGCTGGGTGGACTCAAGGCCTGGCTCGACAAGGAGCGGCCGCTCCTGACCGCCGATCTGCGCGAGCGTGGCATCCGGCCGCCGCGTGGGGTATTGCTGGTGGGCGTGCCGGGCTGCGGCAAATCGCTGTCGGCCAAGGCCATTGCCGCAAGCTGGAGTCTGCCGCTGTATCGGTTGGACCTGTCCACAATTCATGGTCAGTACCTTGGTCAGAGCGAGTCGCGGTTGAAGGACGCGCTCGCAACGGCCGACCACGTATCGCCCTGCATTCTCTGGATCGACGAGATCGAGAAAGGGCTGGCGGGCGCGCAAGGCTCCGGCGATGGCGGCACCTCGACGCGGCTGGTCGGGCAGTTCCTTTATTGGCTGCAGGAAGCGCGTGCGCGCGTTTTCGTGGTTGCCACCGCCAACGACGTGTCCAAGCTGCCGCCAGAACTGCTGCGTCGCGGCCGCTTTGACGAGCTGTTCTTCGTGGATCTGCCGACGCCTCAGGAACGTCACGAGATCATCGACATCTACGTCAAGCGCGGTCTGAAGGAAACGCAGCCGCCGGCCTTGATGGAAGAGTTGGTGGAGCTGTCCGACGGCTTTGCCGGCTCCGACCTGGAAGCTGCCGTGCGCGAAGTCGTGAAAGAGGCCTATCTCAATGGCGATGCCGCCGCCACGCCCGATCTGTTTCGCGACAGCTTCCGCAACGTGGTGCCGCTTTCAAAGACAGCGCCGGAGCAGATCGAGAGCATTCGCGCCTGGGGGCGCGAGCGCGCGGTGCCTGCATCCGGCCAACCCATCGGCGCAGCCATTGCGCCATCCCGGCCGCGGCGGCAGGTGCTGGGCTGATCGCGAGGCAACGCTGGTGTCCCGCGCTCAGGTGGCCGGGACAAAAGCCTCAACCAGAAAATCGATAAACGCCCGCGCGCGGGCCGTCTGGTTGCGGCGCTGCGGGTAGTAAACGAACAGATCCGCCGACGGCAGCGCGAAGTCGGGCAGCACCACCCGCAGCCTGCCGCTTTCCAGGTATTTGGCCAGGTCCCATTCCGACCGGATGAGGATGCCGTGGCCGTCCAGGGCCCAGCCCAGAACGATGTCGCCATCGTTGCTGGATAGCCCGCCTTCCACCTTCACCACTTCGACGCGGCCTTTGTGCGTGAATCGCCAGACGCCGTGCGCCTCGTCGTTTTGCCGGTGAAGAATGCACTGGTGATGCGCGAGGTCGGCCAATGTCGCCGGCGTGCCGTGCGCCTTCAGGTAGCGGGGCGACGCGCACAGAAAGCGGCGGTTGGTCATGATGCGCCGGGCGGCGAGGCGCTTGTCGGGCAGTTCGCCGAAGCGGATGGCCAGATCGAAGCCGCCTTCCACCAGGTCGACGGGCCGGTCCGTTACCTCCAGTTCAACTTGCACCTGCGGATAGCGCTTCGCAAAGTCGGAGACCAGCGGCGCGATGGTCGTGCGGCCGAACCCCAGCGTGGCATTGACGCGGATGAGGCCGCGCGGCTGGGCGCTGCTGCTGGACACCACGTCTTCCATCTCGCGCAGGTCCGCCAGGATTCGCGTCGCATAGGCGAGATAGGTCTCGCCTTCGTTGGTCAGGCTGATGCTGCGCGTGGTGCGGTTGACCAGCCGCACGCCCAGGCGCTTTTCCATCAGGGCCAGTCGCTTGGTGGCCGCCGGTGGCGTCAGATCCAGTTGCCGCGCCGCGGCGGACAGGCTGCCCAGCCGGGCGATCAGCACGAAGAACTGCAGCTCGGAGGCGAGGTCGGCTTTCACTGAAAGTAAATAATCAAATGAACTTGGGTGAATTCTAGGGCAGGGATGCGCCACTAACCTACCGATTCCCGACGCGATCCAACCGGAGACAAACCATGAGAATCGTCGACATCCGCGAGCAGACCCTGCCCATCAGTTCGCCCATCCGCAACGCCTACATCGACTTCAGCAAGATGACGCTGAGCCTGGTCGCCGTGATCACCGACGTGATCCGTGACGGCAAGCCGGTGGTCGGGTATGGCTTCAATTCGAATGGCCGCTATGGACAGGGCAAGCTCATGCGCGAGCGCTTCATCCCGCGCGTGCTGGAAGCGGACCCGGATACGCTGGTGGACGCCACGGGGCGCAACCTGGATCCGCACAAGGTCTGGGACGCGATGTTCAAGAACGAGAAGCCCGGCGGCCACGGCGAGCGGTCGGTGGCGATCGGCACCATCGACATGGCCGTGTGGGATGCGGTCGCGAAGATCGAAGGCAAACCGCTTTTTCAACTGCTCGCCGAACGCTATGGCACTGGCCAGCCGGACCGGCGGGTGTTCGTGTACGCGGCAGGCGGCTACTACCATCCGGGTCAGGACCACGCCGCGCTCAAGGACGAAATGCGCAGCTATCTCGACCGCGGCTATACGGTCGTGAAAAAGAAGATCGGCGGCGCGTCGCTGGACGAGGACCTGCGCCGGATCGACTCGGTGCTGAGCGTGCTGCAGGATGGTCAGAAGCTGGCTGTGGATGCGAACGGGCGGTTCGACCTGGACACGGCGATTGCCTACGCCAAGGCGCTGTCGCAATACGACCTCTTCTGGTACGAGGAGCCGGGCGATCCGCTCGACTTTGAGCTGCAGGCGACGCTGCGCAATTACTACGACAAGCCCATGGCGACGGGCGAAAACCTGTTTTCGATGCAGGATGCGCGCAACCTGATCCGCTATGGCGGCATGCGCGCCGATCGCGATTATCTGCAGTTCGACTGCGCACTCAGCTACGGGCTGGTGGAGTACCTGCGCACGCTCGCGATGCTGCGTCAGCACGGCTGGTCCGCAAGCCGTTGCGTGCCGCACGGCGGGCATCAGATGTCGCTGAACATCGCGGCGGGCCTGGGTCTGGGCGGTAACGAGAGCTACCCGGATCTGTTCCAGCCCTTTGGCGGCTTTCCGGACGGGGTGAAGGTGGAAGCCGGCTACGTCACGATGCCGGACCTGCGGGGCATCGGCTTCGAGGGCAAGTCCGATCTGTACGCCGTGATGCGGGCGCTTTCGGCCTGATTGCCGGCGATGGCGGTCCCGTTGGCGGTGCCAGCGGGACGCCGTACGGGCTCATTACAAGACTGCCGCAGCGCATTCGCTATTGCCGACCCGCCTCACGACATAAATTGTTTCACTTTACCCGCTTGCGTTGTCTATCTAGTAGTAGGTAAGATTCATCCCATCGACGCAGCGCAAACAACAAACCGCCCGGCGCCGAAATCAGAAATACAGTAAGACCGCTTTTTTATTTCCCTCGACGTCTACCTACAAGTAGATAGCTAACTGAAACGCATACTGCATCAAAAACTGGAGATTGACCATGAAGACCCTCGTATCCGCCCTGATTCTTTCCGCTTCCTTCATCGGCGCCGCCCAAGCTGGCGAACTGGACTACCCGCCCGAGCTGAACACCCAAAGCACCGTGACTCGCGCTCAAGTGCAGCAAGAACTGGCCGCCGCCCGCGCCAACGGTGAACTGGTGTTCGGTGAAGAAGGCTACGCCGCCGCCCCGATCGCTTTCACCAGCGACAAGACCCGCGCTCAGGTCAAGCAAGAACTGGCAGCCGCCCGCGCCCAAGGTCTGACCGACGGTGGCGAACTCGACTACCCGCCTGTTCAAGGCTGATTTTTTCGACCAAACATCTATCTATAGATAGATAGCTTCAACCCAACAACGCAACACTGCAATCCAAACCAAACTGACTGGAGATTTCTCATGAAGACCCTCGTTTCCGCCCTGATCCTTTCCGCTTCCTTCATCGGCGCTGCCCAAGCTGGCGAACTGGACTATCCGCCCGAACTGAACACGCAAAGCACGGTGACCCGCGCTCAAGTGCAGCAAGAACTGACCGCCGCCCGCGCCAATGGTGAACTGGTGTTCGGTGAAGAAGGCTACGCCGCCGCCCCGATCGCCTTCACCAGCGACAAGACCCGCGCCCAGGTCAAGCAGGAACTGGCTGCCGCCCGCGCCCAAGGTCTGACCGACGGTGGCGAACTGGACTACCCGCCCGTTCAAGGCTGATTTTTTCGACCAAATATCTATCTATAGATAGATAGCTTCAACCCAACAACGCAACACTGCAATTCAAACCAAACTGACTGGAGATTTCTCATGAAGACCCTCGTTTCCGCCCTGATTCTTTCCGCTTCCTTCATCGGCGCTGCCCAAGCTGGCGAACTGGACTATCCGCCCGAACTGAACACCCAAAGCACGGTGACCCGCGCTCAGGTGCAGCAAGAGCTGGCCGCCGCCCGCGCCAATGGCGAACTCGTGTCCGGTGAAGAAGGCTACGCCGCCACCGCCTTTGCCCACGCTGGCGACAAGACGCGCGCCCAGGTCAAGCAGGAACTGGCTGCCGCCCGCGCCCAAGGCCTGACCGATGGCGGCGAACTCGACTACCCGCCCGTGCAAGGCTGAAGCAGATGGCAATCAAAGCGGACCCCGGGGACGGGATTCTTGTCCCGGCCGGAGTCCGCTGGCACGGTCGGTGACATGGAATGGCCCGCTCGGTGACAGCCGATAAGGGACCCTCCCAATGACGAACCGATCTATTAGTAGGTAATATGCCGCCATGGATACCCCGACTTCCAATACCACTCGCGAACTGCTTCTGGCACACGCCGAGAAGCTGATCCGCATGCGCGGATGCAACGGCTTCAGCTACCGCGACCTGGCTGAGCATGTGGGCGTCAAGACGTCCAGCATCCATTACTACTTTCCAGGCAAGGACGACCTGCTGTACGAAGCGGTCGAGGCCTACAGCACGCGCGCACTCGGCGCGGTGCGCGGCATCGATACCACGCAGCCGGCGCAGGCGCAGCTTGAAAAATATCTTTCCATGATGGAATCCGCCGCGTGCGGCTCCGGTGAGCTCTGTCTGGGCGGCATGCTGGCCGCCGACGTGATGAGTTTGTCGGAACGGGTCCGCGGTGCGCTGCAGGGATTCTTCCGCGCGCACGAGGCGTGGCTGGCCCGCGTGCTGGCCGAAGGCGCGGCGCAGGGCACGTTGAAGTTTTCCGGCACGCCCGAAGCCGCGGGGCGCGCGGTGTTTGCGACGATCCAGGGCTGTCTGCTGGTGTCGCGCCTGTTCCAGCAGCCGCCGGCTTTGTGCGAAGCGATCAGCGCGCTTTACGTTGAATGCGAAGGCAAACCGGGCCACGGCGCCTGAACGCCACGCGCTGACCACGCTGTTTCACGGTTTCACGGCCGCCTTGCTGACGCAGGCGGCCGTTGTATTTGGGCCTGACCAATGAGCCCAATGAGCCAATGAGCCGGCCGCGCCGCGTGGCCGCCGCCTCAAGCCAACGCGCGCGCCATGTCGGTGCTGGTGCGCTCCTGCACGCCTAGGTCCCGCATGCGTTGCAGAAAGCCCGACTGCGCGTTGGCAAAGCCTGCGACGGGACTCATGCAGTCCGTCAGCAGCACGATGCGCGACAGGTTGCCGCCGGGCAGGTGCTCGGCCAGGTGTTCGACGGTGGCCTTGACGCAGTGGCTGCCGGCCTCGCCCGCGATGAGAATCAGATCGGCGCGGTCCAACGAATCCAGCAAGCCGCGGTTGAGCTGGCTGCGCGGATCGTCGGCGTCAGGCACCTCGGCCATCAGCGCGCTGTAGTGCTCGGTCCAGGGGTTGGCGCCCTTGGGCACCTTGCGCACGATGAACTGGCGATCTTCCTCCCAGCGCCCATACGCGGCACGCACGTCGGGATGCACGTTGTGGCCCCACGTGCCGATCTCGCAATGTACCGGCCAGGCCATCAGCGTGTAGCGGCCGCGGGCCTCGAGTTCATCCAGGTAGTTGAGCGTGCGCGGCAGGTCGTCGTCATGACGCGGCACGAATTCGCCGGCGCGCAATTGGGCTGCCGTGATCGGCGTGAACGGCGCAACCGGATCGCCGTTGCCCGCGCGCCAGAACGTGGGATGCGCGATGTCCAGCCGGTGGTGCGAATCGAGCGTGACCGTGATCGACGAGAGCGTATGGGCCGTGGCGTCGATAAAGCGCGCCAGCCGCTGCATGTCTGCATGGGCGCCGGCGATAGGCAGCGCGGGCGCGACCGTCAGCCCGGTCAGCGGGTCGATGGGCCGGTACGCTTCGGGCAGGTCGCAGAAATCGTTTTGCGGGTCGACGATCAGCAGGTGAATGGAGCGCGGCATGATATGTGGGCGGGGGTCTCAGAACAGCACGAGGTGCTCGGCGCGGTCGGGCAACTGGCGCAGCAGCGAGCGCCATTGGCGCCAAAGGATGGACGATACGCCTAACGCGCCTATCGGAATAAGAATCCACATGACCTGCTCCTGTCAAGATTCGCACGGTCGTGCGAAATTTAGGGAAAACAAAGCCGGCGCACTGCCGGCCTCGGGGTGGGACTACTCGATGTACTTGAAGCTGCGATAAGTGGAGATGAGGCGCTCGTAGCCGGCCTTCACGCGTTCGTGCGCCTTCGGGTCGCGCAGGAAACGGGCGTCGTGCATCAAACCGATCATCAGGCTGTAGACCTCGAACACGAGTTGCTGCGGGTCCGTGTCGGGGCGCAGATGACCGGCCTCAAGCGCCTGATTGACCGTGCGCACCATCGCGGCGCGCCAGCGCTTCAGGTTGTGTTCCAGCACCGCGCGCAGCGGCGAGTCGACGTCGTCGTATTCGAACGCGCCGGCCACGTAAATGCAGCCCGTTAGCGTTTCGACATTGCTGGCGCGGTCGATCCACAACGACACCAGGGCGTTCAGGCGCGGCAGGCCGCGCGGGTAGGCCATGGCCGGCGTGAAGACCGCTTCGACGAAGCGCCGGTCGTATTCGTCCAGCACCGCCTGCTGCAGGGCTTCGAGCGAGCCGACGCGCGAGAAGACACCGCTCTTGCTGATGCCGAGCCGCTTGGCGACCTGGCCCAGCGAGAGGCTTTCCATGCCTTGCGCGGCGGCCATGTCGAGGGCCGTGTTCACGATGGCCGCGAAGGTGAGTTCGCTTTTCTCGGTTTTTGCTGTCATGGCGGGAATTTAGCACGATCGTGCGAAAAATTAGCCATTTTTAAACGGGGAGGGATGGCGCAGCAAGAAAGCCCGGTGATCGCCCGCCGTCGGCATCGATACCACGCCCACAATGCGACCGCCAATCCCAAAAAAAAGCCGGACGGCATTGCCGTCCGGCTTGGTCAATCGTGGTGCTGAATCAGGCGCGCGCGGCCTTGTACTCCAGGCGGTACTTGTGCAGCAGCGGCTCCGTGTAGCCGTTGGGCTGCGTCAGGCCTTCGAACACCAGGGCGCACGCGGCCTTGAATGCCAGCGACGTGTCGAAGTTGCCGGCCATCGGCTGGTAGAGCGGGTCCCCCGCGTTCTGCCCGTCGACGACCTTGGCCATGCGCTTGAAGGTCTCGATGACCTGATCGCGGTTCGTGATGCCGTGGCGCAGCCAGTTGGCGATGTGCTGGCTGGAGATGCGAAGCGTGGCGCGGTCTTCCATCAGGCCCACGTTGTGGATGTCCGGGACCTTCGAGCAGCCCACACCCTGGTCGATCCAACGCACCACATAGCCCAGAATGCCTTGCACGTTGTTGTCCAGTTCCTGCTGGATGTCGGCGGCGGACCACTTGGTGGGATCGCCGACCGGCACCGTGAGCAGGCCCTTGAGCAGTTCGTCGCGCACGCTGTCCAGCTTCGTGCGTTCGAGTTCCTGCTGGACCGCCTGCACGTCGACCTGGTGGTAATGCAGCGCATGCAGCGTGGCGGCCGTGGGCGAGGGCACCCAGGCGGTATTGGCGCCGGCCTTGGGATGCGCGATCTTTTGTTCGAGCATGGCGGCCATCAGGTCGGGCATGGCCCACATGCCCTTGCCGATCTGGGCGCGTCCGCGCAGGCCGGCATCCAGGCCGACCAACACGTTGTTGCGTTCGTACGCGGTGATCCACGCGCTGGACTTCATGTCGCCCTTGCGCAGCATGGGGCCGGCTTCCATGCCGGAGTGCATTTCGTCGCCGGTGCGGTCCAGAAAGCCCGTGTTGATGAAGGCGACGCGCGAGGCGGCGGCTTCGATGCAGGCCTTCAGGTTGACGCTGGTGCGGCGTTCTTCGTCCATGATGCCCATCTTCAGCGTGTTGCGCGGCACGCGGATCAGGTCTTCGACGCGGTCAAAGAGTTCGCTGGCGAATGCGGCCTCGGCGGGGCCGTGCATCTTGGGCTTCACGATGTAGACGGAGCCCGTGCGCGAATTGAGCTTGAGCTTGCGGTCCTGCACCGCGGCCAGGCTGGTCACGACGGCATCCAGAATGCCTTCGGGAATTTCCTGGCCGTCGCGGTCCAGCACCGCCGGATTGGTCATCAGGTGGCCGACGTTGCGCACGAACATGAGCGAGCGGCCATGCAGCGTCAGCGCCGAGCCGTCCGGACGCGTGTAGCTGCGGTCGGCGTTGAGCTTGCGGTTGAAGGTCTTGCCGCCCTTGGTGACGTCTTCGGTCAGGTCGCCCTTCATCAGGCCAAGCCAGTTGCGATAGATCTGGACCTTGTCGTCCGCGTCGACGGCCGCGACCGAGTCTTCGCAGTCCATGATGGTGGTGAGCGCGGCTTCGACCACCACGTCCTTCACGCCCGCCGCATCGGTGGCGCCGATGGTGCTGGCGCGGTCGATCTGGATCTCGAAATGCAGCCCGTTGTTCTTGAGCAGGATTGCCGTGGGGGCGGACGCATCGCCTTGGTAGCCGACGAATTGCGCGCCCGACTTCAGGCCGGTTGCGCCTGTGGCAAGCGCGACGCGAAGCTGGCCGCCTTCGACCGTGTAGCCCTTGGCATCCGCGTGCGAGCCTTGTGCAAGCGGCGCCGCGGTGTCCAGAAAGCTGCGCGCGCGGGCGATGACGGCGGCGCCGCGTTCGGGGTTGTAGCCCTTGCCCGTGTCGCCGGGCGCGGCCGGAATGGCGTCGGTGCCGTACAGGGCGTCGTACAGGCTGCCCCAGCGCGCGTTGGCGGCGTTCAGCGCGTAGCGGGGATTGGACATCGGCACGACGAGCTGCGGACCGGCCTGCTGCGAGATCTCGGTGTCCACGTTGTCGGTGGTGGCGCGCACGGTGGCGGGCTGCGGCAGCAGATAGCCGATTCCTTCCAGGAATTTGCGGTAGGCGGCGGGGTCCGCGATGGGGCCGGGATGCGCGCGATGCCAGGCGTCCAGTTCGGCTTGCAGGCGATCGCGTTCAGCGAGCAAGGCCCGGTTCTTCGGCGCCAGATCATGCACCAGAGCCGCGAAGCCTTGCCAGAAGCCGTCGGCATCCAGGCCGGAGCCGGGCAGCGCTTCCTGTTCGATGAATTGACTGAGATTGGCCGCCACTTGCAGGCCGTGGTGCTGGATGCGTTGAGTCATGCGGGTCTCTGGCGTTGAGTAAGGCTGACCGGCGCGCCGCGCCGGGTGAGGGGTGCTGACATCATCGTCCGCGACCGCGCCGATGTCCATACGCAAACCCGCTGGTCATACCAGTTTGTGCGACGCACCTCAGGCGGAGCGATGATTTTTGTGGTTTGATATCAGCCACTTACCGAGGCATGGCCGAGACGCGCGAGCGCCGACCGCGCATGGTCATACCACTGGTTGCGGAGAATGCATGCACGCGGAAATTGAAGAGAAGCCCCGTCAGGTGGCCGATGAAGTTGCCGAACGGATCGAGCGTCTGATTCTGGATGGCGTCCTGAAGGCGGGCCAGGCGCTGCCGTCCGAACGGCGCCTGACCGAAAAGCTTGGCGTATCGCGCCCGGCGCTGCGCGAGGGCCTGAAACTGCTGCGCGCGCGCGAGATCATTCACACGGCGCAGGGCAAGGGCTCGTTCGTCGCGCATATATCGAAGGTGGACGCGGGGCCGCTGATGCACCTGTTCAATTCGCAGCCGCGCACCCTGTATGACTTGCTTGAAGTGCGGTCGCTGCTGGAGGCTGAATCGGCACGGCTGGCGGCCATACGTGGGACCGAGGCAGATTTCATCATGATCCGGCGCCGGTATGACGAGATGGTGTCCGCGCAGGGCGCCGCCACGGATACCGCCACGCACGCGCATCTGGACCACGCCTTTCATCTGGCGATCTGCGAGGCCTCGCACAACCCTGTGCTGGTGCATACGCTGCAATCGCTGACGGATCTGCTGCTGGGGTCGGTGTTCGCGTGCGTGAACAACCTGTACCACCGCGAGCCCGAAAAGCGCCAGATCGACCGTCAGCACACGCGGCTGTTCAACGCCGTGATCGGGCGCCAGCCCGAGCAGGCGCGCAAGGCCGCTGCCGATCATGTCGACAGCGTGCGCCAGAGCCTGTCGGATATCGAGCAGGAAGAGCAGCGTCTGGTGCGCGCGACGCTGCGTCTGGAAGGCTGGACGTAGCGCCGCGCGCTGCCGGCGACGATGCCGGGGTGATGACGGACTCAGCGATCGGCCACGGCGCACCCGGCCAGCGCCAGCGGTTTGCCCGCGTAAATGCGGCCGAAGCGGTTGTTCAGCAATGCCTCAAGGCCAATCGCCTCTTGCCCCACGAAGCCCTGCTGCGGCAGAACGCCGTGCGCCACCAGATCGAGGGCCGCGCAAATGCCTGCGGCCGTGGACAACTGGATTGCGCTCAGGCGATGGCCGTCGACTTCCGCGCCGAAGACACGAATCGGATACGACTCTTCTTCCAGACGGCCGTGGCGGTAGCCGGAGGCCGATGCCTGGATGACGATCACGTCCTGTTCGGTGGTAGGGATGGCCGACTCGAAGATGTCCTTGAGCAGGTCGCGGCGGTCGCGCAGGCGCAGGTCGTTGAGCAGCAATTTCATGATGCTGCAATGGCCGGGATAGCGCACCGACTTGTAGTCGACGTTGCGCGCGCGGCCCAGCAGCGTGGCGGGCAAGGTGCCCAGGCCGCCGGAGGTGTTGAAGGCTTCGTACTCCACGCCGTCCAGCGCGAAGGTTTCGTAGCCTTCAAGCGCGGGCACGCTGGTGAGCTGGCCGTCGACGATCGCCTCGCACGGGTTGCAGTATTCGTTGATCAGCCCTTCGGTGCTCCACGTCAGGTTGTAGCGCAGGCTGTTGGAGGGATAGCGCGGCAGCG
>Ga0213821_1000789_pt1 | contig 17388 bp, 16 predicted proteins | sample MC6MC0909MG_FD_179894 | JGI IMG/M metagenome (GOLD analysis project Ga0213821, IMG submission 179894) | Enriched soil aggregate microbial communities from Iowa State University, Ames, United States - MC6-MC0909-MG | ecosystem: Environmental > Terrestrial > Soil > Unclassified | place: USA: Iowa...
GAGCTACTTTGCATACCCCGGCGTGCAATTGCTGCGCACGCTGGACGACCGAATCGCCGATGGCGATGCGATGGGCGCCGCGCGGCTGGTGCTGCGCATGAGCAACGCACTGCTGTCGGGTAGCTACCGCTACGACGAAGGGGAGAGGGAGGCGGCCGAGGAGTCGGCTGGGGAGGGGCCGGACCGCACGCCACCCGGGATGGCCGGAAGCCTTGCGCGGCGGCCCTACTTTGAGGCGCTTTTCGTCAGCCCAGCGCCGCCGGCGCGCGTCGCCGCCATGTGCCGCGAAGTACGCGAGCTTCGGCGTCACGACGACACATTGATCTACGAGCCCGTCATGGTGGGTAGCGTCGAGGATGCGTTGCTGGCGACCATTCTCAATGGCAAGCTCGAGGCAGTGGTCATCTACGACGGCATTCCCGTGCCGTCCAAGCACGATGCTTCGCTGCTGCGCGACTACCTGTCCGTCTATCAGCATCTGGACACCACGGTGGATTCGCCGAGAGAGATTGGCGTGAAGCTGGCCCGCCTGATTGCCAACATAAGGCCCGAGCTGGACATCTATCTGCTCACCGACCGGAAGGTGGAGCAGCTTGCCGGAGACCCCAGCGCGTCGGCCATACGCCGCGTGTTCTATGAGGTCGAGGAGCCCATGGAGGTGCACCTGAATATTCTGGAAGGGGTGAGAGACCGGCAATCCACACCACACTTCGACAACCTAAAGCAATATGCCGCCAAGCCGATCAGCACCTTCCATGCACTGCCCATCGCACGTGGCAAGTCGATCATCAAGTCGAACTGGATCCGCGATTTCGGCGAATTCTATGGCTTGAATCTGTTCCTGGCAGAAACTTCCGCCACGACCGGCGGCCTGGACAGCATGCTGGAGCCGACCGGCAACATCAAGGTCGCTCAGGAGAAGTTCGCGCGGGCAGTCGGCGCGGATCACGTATTCTTCGTCACGAACGGCACCTCGACGTCAAACAAGATGGTCTATCAGGCGGTGACCAAGCCAGGCGATATCGTCATCGTGGACCGCAATTGTCACAAATCGCACCACTACGGCATGGTGCTCTCCGGCGCGCAGCCGCTATACGTGGAAGCGTTCCCGATGACGGAGTACTCGATGTACGGGGCCGTGCCCCTACGCACCGTCAAGCAGGCGCTGTTGGACCTGAAAGCGGCGGGGCGCCTGGACAAGGCAGCCATGGTGACGCTGACCAACTGCACCTTTGACGGCCATATCTACAACACCCGCCGCGTCATGGCCGAATGCCTGGCCATCAAACCGGATCTGATCTTCCTATGGGATGAAGCCTGGTTTGGGTTTGCGCGCTGGTCTCCGTTCCTGCGCATGCGCACCGCCATGGGCGCTGCAGCAGCCTTGCACGAGTGGCGGGACGATCCCAAGGCGCAGGAAGCCTGGGAGGCGCAGTGCAGCGAACTGGGCGAAGACCTGGATCCCAAGGATCCGCGCGTGCTGGACCGGGAGCTGACGCCGAACCCGCGGACCATGCGGATACGGGTCTACGAGACGGACTCCGTGCACAAGTCCATGTCCAGTCTGCGGCAGGGGTCGATCGTGGCGGTGCGCGACGAAGACTACGAACATCATGTGTCGGCATTCCGCGAGGCGGTTTTCATTCACGCGTCCACGTCGCCCAATGCCCAGATCATTGCGTCGCTGGACGTCGCTCGCCGGCAGATGGAGCTGGAAGGCTACGAACTCGTCATGCGCGCCATTGAGGTCGCTTTGGCCATTCGGCGCGAGGTTTCCAAGCATCCGCTGATTTCCAAATACTTCAGTGTCCTGGGAGCCGACAAGATGATCCCCGAGGAGTTTCGGGCTTCGGGCTTTGTTGATTTTCTGGCTCCCGGCACGAACTGGCTGACCGCCGCCAAGGCGCTCAAGGACGATGAATTCTGTCTGGACCCCACGCGCCTCACGCTGGTGTGTGGCACGGCAGGGTATGACGGCACCGCGTTCAAGAATCTGCTGGCGTCGCGCTACAACATCCAGCTCAACAAGACCTCGCGCAATAGCGTGCTGTTGCAGAGCAATATCAACAACACCCGCAGTGACGTCGCGTCGCTTATCAAGGTGCTGCTCGAGATTTCGGAAGAGATCGAAAGGCGGTTGAGGGAATCGGGCGAAGCCGGGCGGGCCGCCTTCGCGGAAAGGGTCCGGAGTCTGATGGAGGATGTGCCGGACCTGCCGAATTTCAGCCAATTCCACGATGGATACCGCGACGATCCGGGCAGCATCACGCCGGAAGGCAACGTCCGCGCGGCATTCTTTGCCGCCTACAACGAAGAGGACTGCGAGTATCTCCCGTTAGCGAGCGCGGAACTGGATAAACGCCTGGAAGCCGGGCCCGCGCTGGTGTCCGCCAATTTCGTCATTCCGTACCCGCCGGGGTTTCCCATCATGGTGCCGGGACAGATCATTGATGCCCACACCGTCGGGTTCATGCGCAAGCTCGATGTCAAGGAGATCCACGGCTACAACGCGTCGCGAGGCATAAAACTGATCAAGCCTTCCGTGATCGGGACATGAACGCCAGCGTGCCGAGCGCCGCGAACATCGTCGGCGCGGCCGGAATGCTGGAAGGCGCCGGCGCGCCACGCCTAATTGCTCGGACGAGGGATGCCGCGCTCCGAGAATCCCGGACCTTGATATCCAGGGAGCTTTTCATGAACAAGTCGATTTTCCCTTATATGGCGATCCTGCTCTCAGGCGTTTGCCTGTCGACGACCGCCCAGACCGTTACGCCGCTCAAAGGTCAGACTCCTGAACTGACCCAGCAGGACATCGCCGCATGCCAGGCGCAGTCGGCCAACACGACGAGCGCGGCGCCCGCCGAGACGCCGTCGGCCGGCGGACGAGCCCGCGGCGCCGCAGCGGGCGCTGCGGCGGGCGCTGTTGTCGCGGGCGCGCGTGGGCGCCAGCACGAAGAGGTATATGACCGTGTGGATGACGATACCAAGCAGGCGTACCGACAGAACCAGGCGAAGGACGCCGCCGCAGCGGGCATGGTGGTGGGCGGGTCGCGTCAACGCCAGGACCGGCGTCAGGATCGCGCGGACCAGGCGCAGCAGAGTGCGAATACATCGTCGGCCTATGCCGCTTGCATGCAGCAGCGCGGCTATCAGGTCGGGCCTTGAACGCGCAGGGCCTGCCTTTTCATGCGTTACCAAACTTTCCGTGCGACACACCACAAAAGGAGAACGTCATGTTTCACAAGCATTCCGCCGTCTGCCGGACCGGTATGGCCCTCTTAATCATCAGTGCTGCTGGCCTCCTTTTTGGCGGCTGTACCACGACGCCACCGTCCAAACCGTCGGCCGCGCCGAAGACCGATACGCGGGAAGCGTTGGACAGCGCAGCCAATGCAACCTTATCCAAGCTTTACGAAGCCGCACCGTCGTCCAGGGAACTGGTCGCTCGTGCCAGGGGCGTGCTGGTGTTTCCAGATGTGCTCAGCGGAAGTTTCATCGTCGGCGCCGAGCACGGCAAAGGTGTGCTGCGCGTGGGTCAGTCGGCGGTAGGCTACTACCGCACCACCTCCGGGTCGATCGGCTTTCAGGCGGGCGCGCAATCAAAGGCCATGGTCCTGCTGTTCATGACGGATGACGCCTTGAACAAGTTTCGCAACAGCAGCGGCTGGACTGTCGGCGCCGACGCCACGGTGGCGATCGTCAATATCGGCGCCAACGGACGCATCGATACGAACACCGCGAAGCAGCCGATTGTTGGCTTCGTGATGAACAACGGAGGCCTGATGGCCGGCGTCTCGATCGAGGGAACGAAGATCTCGAAATACGAGCCCTGATAGCGGAAGTGGACGGCCCGCGGGGTCACTTTCTGGATGACGGTGGCGCTCGCGGGTCTATGGCTTTTATGGCAGATGCCCTGGCCCGGCAGTCGCGTGAGGTCGCCACCCGCGCCTCGCAGGCCCCTTGCGCTCCGCGTTACTATCGCGAGTCCACCAGCCGCAAGGAAGGGAATGAATCAGCAGCAGCGCACGACCAAACGCCGCCGGATTCCGCGCAAGGCCTGGGCCTTGGGTCTGGCGATCGCCGCAGCCGTGGGGTTTTATGTCTGGAAGGAATCCCCACTGGGTCCAGGCCTGACCGAAAGCAAGATACACAAGATCCTGGTCACCGCCATGGAAACGCCCACCAATGCCCCAGGCAGCGCCTGCGTCAATGTGGTGGGTGTGCGGCCCTTGCCGACCGATGTCTACACGGTCTTCCTGGAAGAACAGGACAAGGTCGTGCAAGGGCTGATCAAACACGGACTCATCACGGTCAAGCGCGTCAGTGCTGACGGAGACGGTTCACCGCCAAAACCGGATGAGGATCCCGACGACGCCACCAGCCACATGGCGCTGACCGAAAAGGGCCGTGCTTACTACACCGATGGCGAGGCCCGCCTCGCTTCCAAACTGGTCTACACCGCGAAATTCTGCGCTCCTGGCCTGCAGGTCGGCAAGATCCTGGACTACTCCAAGCCGGGCAAGAATCCGTTCGACGACAACCCCAACGCGGTGTCGGCGGTGAAATTTGAATGGCGGCTGGATCGCGCCACCGCGGATTGGGCGGCGGACCCCGCGTTTTACCCCCAGATAAGCGGCTTTCCCTCGAAGGATCAGCCCGACGAGTGGCAGACCCGGCACATCATGCTGGAACGGAAAGACGGCGTATGGGGGCTGGGGGATGATCCGTATACGATCCGCTGGTGAGGCAGACGGCTGCCACGACTTGAGCAGGTCTCTTTAAAACACCTACGCGGCGTTGCCGAACTTTTCCCGGTAAGCGGCCGGACTCGTCAGCACGATGCGCCGGAAGTGGCGGCGCATCGACTCCTCCGAGCCGAACCCGGCCAGCTCGGCAATGCGGCCAATCGGCAAAGGCGTTTTGGCTTCGAGCATGTCGCGCGCGGCCGCTACCCGTTCCCGGACCAGCCATTCATACGGCGCCATGCCCGTGGCGTCATGAAACTGCCGTTGCAACGTGCGCGGGCTCATGGCTGCGCGCTCGGCCAGCGAGCGCAAGGTGTGCGGCAACGCGGAATGAAGGCGCATCCAATCCATCAGCTTGGCCAGGCGCCCGCTCTCATCGTGCGGCATGGGGCGCGGCACGAACTGCGCCTGTCCACCCTCGCGATGCGGAGCGACCACGAGTCTTTGCGCGACCCGATTTGCCACGGCGCCTCCGTAGTCGCGTCGCACCAGGTGGAGCAACATGTCCAGACCGGCTGCCGAGCCCGCTGACGTGATGATCCGTCCTTCATCCACATACAGGGCGTCCGGCTCAACGCGCACTTGCGGGTAGCGCTGCTGCAACTTGGCGGCGTATCGCCAGTGGGTGGTCACGGTCTTTCCATCGAGGACACCCGCCGCCGCCAGCACGAACACACCGGAGCAAATCGAGCAAAGCCGTGCGCCACGCTCGTACGCCTTGCGGAGCTTCTTCAGCAAGGGCGCTGGCGGCATTTCGTCGGCATCGCGCCAGCCGGGGACCACGATCGTGTCCGCCTGATCGAGCAGCTTGAGGGTGTAGGGCGCGGCAACCGTGATGCCGCCAGCCGCGCGCAGCGGGCCGGGCTCGCTTGCGCAGACCGCGAAGCGATACCAATCGACGCCGAGCTCCGGACGTTCGAGCGCAAACAGTTCGGTCACGCAGCCGAATTCGAAAGTGCAGAGCCGGTCGTAGGCCAGCGTGACGACGAGATGTTTGTCCATGGCGTGATGTTACCGGTTAATGGCATTTACGCCACTTATCCAGATCGCGATCCGACGTCAGAATGAGGCTCCTGGATCAGTCTTTCCGGGCGAATATCTTCCTCAGGCCTATTGTTCAAGGTTCTCTCATGCCGACCCCCAATCCCGTCACCGCCATCCCCGCCGCCGACAGCGAATCCGCGCTCGCCCACTTTCGCGCGGAACTTCAATTCGAGACCGATTGTTCCGATGTCGCCAGCGCGTTCGCCAGCGGCACACCCGGCTTTGTGCTGCTGGACGTGCGTAGTCCAGCACTGTTCGCACAGGGCCATGTGCCTGGCGCCGTGAATCTGCCGCACGGGAAGCTAGTCGAGTCGAAATTGGCGAGCTATCCCGCGGACACGCTGTTCGTGACGTACTGCGCAGGTCCGCATTGCAATGGCGCGACACGAGGCGCTATCCGGCTGGCTCAACTGGGGCGGCCGGTAAAGGTGATGCGCGGCGGGATCACGGGATGGCTCGACGAGAGCCTGCCGCTTGCGGGAAGCGAAGACGGGCAGGGCGGTGAAGGCCCCGAGCGCAAGGGGCCTTGAAATCCTGATCGCGGTGCGGGGAGCGATCCAATGAATATACTGGTGCGGCTTTTTCTACGAAACCACGTATCGCATTTCGGTATCCCATGAGCGATTCACCCACCTATATCGTCGATCTCGATGTCTCCTTGGAAGACGCGCCCGTTTTCGCCGAGCGCGGCATGCGTTGGATGGAGGCAATGGGCATCGCTGTTCCTTCCTCCGACGCCGAGGTCGCTTGTTCTCCTGTCAGCCACGCGCCTGGCCCCGATATCGCTCGGTGGGCCGAATGGGTAAACGAGTAGGGCACTAACGGGATAGGAGCAATCGTGGGGCGGCGTGTCTACAACGCCGGTCCGCAGGAGGTCGAGGCGCTGCGCTGCCCGTGTTGCTCCGCCGCGCATGATGCCGGCTCCGTCCCGTGGGACGAATTGATTTCCGCCTGGTATGACGGGGAACGAGGCGAGCTTGAGTGCCCAAGCTGTCGACAATCGGACAGTATCAATCAATGGCGATTTTTACCGCTCGCATGGGGATTGGGAAACCTCGCATTTGGATTCGATGGACCGGGCGTAGGCGACGCATTGGCCCTCGAGCTGGGAAAAGTATTGGGCCACAGGATGGCCGTCGTGTTCGATAAGTTCTAGTGGCCCCGGCCAGCGTTCGTATCCTGATTGGTGAACGCAAGATGTGTTCACTTCTGCGCCTCGCAATTTCTCGCTATCATCCACGGCACCATGCTGACCAAAAACCTGCTCCCCGCCGCCTGCGCCGCTGCGCTGTGCGCACTCTCCCTGACCGCTACGGCGGCGCCAGAGGCCTCGCCTTCGTTCGACTGCGCCAAGGCGCGCACGGGCGCCGAAAAAGCCATCTGCGCAAACCCGCAGCTCGCGGCGCTCGATGCGAGCATCGCCAAGCGCTACAACGAAGCGCGCAAATCCCTGGACGCCGTCACGGCCGAGGCGTTGTTGCGCGACCAGCGCGATTTCACCCAGGTGCGCGACGAGGCCTTCGAGAAGCCTTTCGACAAAAACAAGCCGGTCGAGGAAATCGCGACCCGCATGAAACACCGGGACGCGTTCCTCGCCTCGCTGGACTTGGCCGAACGCAATGGCTTTACCGGCAGATGGCGCAACATCTCCGGCGAGATCACGCTCTGGAAGAAGCCCGACGGCGACATCCTGTACGAAGGTTCGGCCGAAAAGCCGCGCACCGGAAGCTGGTCGTGCAACGCGGAGGCGTCCGGCAAGGCCAAGGGCGAGCGCCTGCAGGTCAAGAGCGTCGACACCAAGGGCTGGGTACTGAACCTGAAACGCCAGGGTGATGCCTTGATCGTCGAGGAACAACCGCCCGGCGCGGGTTCATCTGGTCCGCCTTATTGCGGCGTGAATGGAACCTTGGCCGGCACGTTCTTCCCGATACGCTGAGCGATAGCTGAAATGCAAGCCTGCGGGTAGTGGCGCAAGCGCCATACCCGCACAAGGTCATCGCCAACACGCGGCGCTTTCAGATACGGAAGTCCGCCGCCATGTCTTCGTCGCTACGGGCTTCCAGCTTTCCAGAGCGGCACGCACGAATGAAGGCGGTGTAGTCCGCCTCGTTCTGATCCGCGTAGGCCAATGCGTATTTGTTCAGCGCGTCGGAAAAGGCCTCACCACGCCCGAGATAGGCAGAAATCTCGACGGCCTTCCCGCCGGCCTTGGCGTGGGCTCGCGCCATTGCCCAGCCACAAAAGCGGGAATAGCCCAGCAGCAAGGTATTGTTCATACGCTCGATCTCCGCCGATACCTTCATGTCACGCAACTGCCGGAAATAGAAGTTCCGGCCCGCCGGCCCGGACGTCCATCCAAGGAAGGCATCGCTTGCGCCTTGCAGCAGCCGCTGTCCGACCACCACGCGTTCGCCCTGGTGCTTCTCGCCTGGCGCGGGGTAGTAGTCGGCGATCACCGAATTGCGCGCTTCCTTGACTTGCAGGAACAAGGGTTTCCCATGTCCATCGATGAACAGCATCACCAGGCAGAAGGTGCCTACGCTGCCCACACCGACGACCTTGAAGGCGATGTCGTTCAGCGTGTAGTGCCGGAGCAAGGTGCGTTGGTCCGCAGATAGCGTCTCGGTATAAGCCTCGAATGCCTTGGCCAGCTTGCCTCGCCAGGCATGTGTATCGCTCCAGTTGCTGGTGGGTCCCAGCAACGAGGCCGGACCGGTCGGATGGAATAGCGCGGGCGGAGCATCCTGAATTGTCCAGGCGCCGTCGCGCTGCACGGCCATTTTGCTCAATACGCTTTCGTGGGTACGGGTTCCGGCCTTGACAATCGTCTTGTCGATGAGTTTGCGCCCCTCGTCCGTTGCCGCACTGTCCCGCAGCCGTTCGAAGGAAAGCATTTCGTGCCACATTTCGAGGGCGCTGAAGCTGGAGTACTCGCGCATGCGCGCGGCGTATTCGAGGACGGCCGTGTGTATGAAGTCGCTGATCGTGCCTTTTTTAGCGCCGGCATGTTGACCGGCGATTGCCAGGCTCGCCGCAAGACGCTTCACGTCCCATTCCCATGGACCCGTCGCGGCTTCGTCGAAGTCATTCAGATCGAAGACAAGCTGTCGTTCCGGCGTAGCAAAGCCGCCGAAGTTCATCAGATGGGCGTCCCCGCAGATCGGAAAGACGATGCCGGAATCGACGGTCCCCGCAAGGTCGTGCGCCTGGAGTATCGCGCTGCCTCGAAAGAACGTGAACGGCGACACCGCCATGCGCCCATAACGTAATGGAATCAGCGCCTCGACGCGGCCGGCACTGTTTTTTTTGAGAAGCTCGATGGGATCACGCGCCGTGTTGCCGATCTGCGCATGTTGAGATCGCTTCGCTCGGCGCCGCGCCTGCCGGCCTACCGTTTTCCGCTCCGCCAGCGTCTGTGGTTCAGCCATTTTCGCCCTCTGGTATTTGAGGAAATACTTACGAGTGAAATGCGGACATGCCAACCAGTGTGCATCCAGCAAGAAGAGCAGTGAGCGCTGGCTGCCGATCTGTCAAAGCGGTGCGACGGGATTGCTGGTTCAAAAGGCTACACAAATTCGAGACGAAATCAATGATGGATTTCTCGAGTCTCGCCAATTGCGACCTAAGTTCTTGAACCTTAGGCCAGTCGCTTTCGAAGGCGACTGACTATCGCGGCCGCGAACATGCCGCCGATCAGCGAGACGTGTTCAAGCGCAATGTGCATTGAGGAAATAGCTGCTTGTCCCGGCAACGACAAGAAATGGTGAACGATGACAACGGTAAGCAGCAGGAAAGTTGCCAATGCCGCGGCTGCAAGCCAAACCGCCCTGTCCAGCAGCATCAGGATGGAACCGCCCAACAACGTGATGATGGTCAGCCAATTGAACAGCGCGGCGGGCGCCAGGCCTGCACGCGTCACCTCAGTGATGCCCCGTCGAAATCCAGGACTTTGGCTAAACCCGAAGAAAGGAACACAACCGCCAACAAAATGCGGGTCAGCAGCCAAAACCATCGGCTCTCCAGCATGGAATGAATGGAAACGAGCATTCGTGCTGACTCCTTGACGTCGTGGGTGTGTCGCCGGCAGTACCGGCAAGAGGGATAAAACCCGGATGCGGATGATCTCGGATCGCTTAGATTCTTGCGCCGCACATGGCGGCGATGATGGCTGCAGCCACGGCTGCGCTGAGCACGAGGCCACCCTGCATGACGCGTCTGGCCGCTTTCGGGCGATATCCGTGTGCGTTGAGCACGCCCCTCAAACCCGCGAATAGATGGCCAAGCACGAAGAAGACGCCAAGTGCGTAATGCGGCACCAGGGGGGATATTCCATGGGTCGTGTATGAGGCCTGTCGGTGCGCCCGTCGCAAACGCCAGTCGGTCGGAATCCCCAGGTAGGTCCTGGCGTACACGAACACGGAGTTCATGTGGCCGAGGATGAAGACCGAAAGGAATACGCCGGACGCAATCTGAAAGGTACGAAACGCATCTTGCCGCGCGTGACTCCAGCGCCAGGCCAGATAGAGACCGCTGACGGCTTGGAATAGAAAGGCAAGCACCAGCAAGGGTTCCAGCAAGCCCGCGCGGTAGACCTTTCGTCCAACGTCCATGACCGCTGCGTGGACATCCTGCCCAAGCCGACCTGCAAGATGGTTGCCCAAATGGAACTGGCGACGCTGCGTGACGACGTCATATCTCACGTGAAGCGCTTTCGGCCCGAAGTATCGGGCGCGGAAGCGCTTTCCGCCCGTTCGCTTCCGCAGCATTCATTGGGCTATCCAGCAGGACGCTCGCACTTATTTGCCGTCGGTGATGTCATAGTCGTGCGGAGTGAAAAAGCGGCCTTTGGGAGGAGTTCGCTGATTGATCTCATAGTAGTTGTACCAATACAGCGCTGTTGCCCAGATTGCCTCGGGGCTGGATGCACGGGTTTCCAGCCCCGGCGTGATATCCATCCCGGCTGCGGCAAACAGTGCTTCCAGCATGCATGCTGACGGAAGTCCAATGCCGTCATGAATGGGATTTGGCGTTCGCGCTACGCCCCAGGCAAAGGCCAGCCAGCGCAGGACGTGCTCAAGTGCGTCGACGTAGCCGCGGCCTCTTTCGAATTGCTCGAGCTGCGCCAGCACGTCTTTTTGAGGGACCGGCAGGGCGATGAGGGCGATATTTTTCCAGACACCAGCATCGTCGAAATCGGCCAGGCGCGATTCCACCACGCCGTTGCGCTCGGTGGCAAACAAGCCTTCGCCAGGCTGTATCAGCGGCACATGAATCACGGTGGATTTTTCCAGCCCCTGCTTGTGCAGCTTAAGCAGCACCGCCGAAGTCCAGTAGGACGGCAACAAGTCAAAGCGCAGGTGCGACTGGGCCGTTCGCAGCCTCCATGAGAGGGTGTCGTTGCCGCCAACCAAAAGAATATAGGACAAGCTCAAAGGTTCCTTGTCTCCGAAATCCGCGAGTGCCCGGGACAGCCAGTCCAGGTTGCCCTGCGTGGCTCGACGCTTCTGCTTGACGAAGGCGGGGTTCGAAACGGATACCGGTGTGAATTTCATGGCCATGTGTCAATCTCCTAGTGAAGTCCGTTCAGGTATTGAGCAAGCTGTAGAAACCGGTGGAAGCCGAGAGCGAGGGCGGCGAGGTCAGGGGGTGATAGGTGACTTTCATCTTTGCGCCACCGCCGAGTTTGATGAACTCGATGATCGCGATGTGATTGCCCTTCCAGCGAGTCATGCGGTCGCCATCGGGTAAGAACTGCCTGGCCTTGCCGACGGGATGTGTGAAGGCCTTCGGCTCGAAATGGCGAAACCAGGTTTCGTCGGCGCCGAAGAATCTCTTGAACTTGTTCTTGATGCTGGCCCATTGGTCAAGCACAGGAATTTCGCAGAGACTGCTCGGTGAACAGATCACTTCCGTAAGGCAGGTTCTGAACGTGCGCCTGCTGTGGGCCTGGGCGACGCGGTTCCAATGCACGTCTCCCGTCAGGAGCACTACCTGAATCCGGTTCACGGCAAGCTCCTCAAGCACGCCGAGGATCATCGAGTAATGTTCCTCGTAGTTCGCAAGCTCTGCGTCCTTTAGTTTGGGAAACCGCGACGGCTCGCTCAGCAAGCTCTGGCCCGTGGCGAGGACGCCTATGTGCGGAGTGCCATTGCGTTGATGAGCGATTAACTTGTCTTTCCAGTCCACCAGCGCCTGGTTCGCCGCTGCCGGCATCAGCCCGACCGGGCTGCCAAAGTCAAGCAGACGATGGCTGCGGGTGTCGATAAATAGCAGACACAGTGGGTCAATATCCAACGTCGTCCAGGCTTGCTGTGCGCCCGGCTTTCCGCCTAGCTGGTAATCCTGGAAAAGCTCCCCTGCGGCGTCGTCCCAATCGTTCCACCCTGTGGCCGTCGGCTTATGCTGAGTTCCTCTTTTCCAGAATTGCTCCCAGGGATAGTTGTTCCAGTATTCATGGTCGTCTGGAAGACAGATGGCAGGCGCTTTGGCCAAGGCCTTCTGCAAGCCACTTTGACCCGTCCACCGGGAGAGCCAGTTTCGCCGGTACTTGATGGAGATTTCGCCACGCAGGGCATCGGGCGCCGATGGCATCGTCTGTGCCGGCGGCTGGTCGAGATAGACCTGGTCGCCAGCGAACAGAGCGATATCGGGTTTGATTTTCAACCGGTCTACGAAGTCGCCCACGTCGGTCTTGTCGGTGCTGACGCAATAACACGATGCCAGCAAGATCTTGAATGAATCCCGTGGCTCCGATGAAACCTTCGCCGGCAGGGATTTAACCCGGATTTCAAACGGGGAGGCCGTCCCGCCTGCGGCCACGGTAATGTAATGCTCCTGATTGTGGTTGGCCGCAGCGAACGTGTAGACGCCTTGATAATTGCGAGGCGCCCCGGCCAGGTTCGTGTCATCCCGAATGGGAAACAACCCCTCGGAATCTATCGGTCGCCAGTCTTTTCCACCAAGGCTGAAGGTGATATCTGGAACCGTTGCTACGTCGAACAGGCCAACCCAAAGCCTGATTTTTCCTTGGTCGGCAATCAACGGACGAGCCATCAGGTAAGACATCGTGTCTTCCTAGCGCCAAAAGGCGCGGATGTAGTTGATGGGAGCATGGTCAGCGAGTTCTCGGAAGGGCACGCATCTTGCAGGATCTTCCAGCCAGAGCGCTGAGTAGGCCCTGCGGCCGGCACGACGATCGAGCCGCAGTTCTGAATAACTTGGGCTATCAAGGATCTGGCCCTGGTGATCGATATGCAGCGCCTCGCCTGCGTGGTGGTAGCCCATGTAAGGCGGCGGCACTGTGGGCACAACGTCGCAACAGTCGACTACCCGAATCATCTTCAGCATTGCGCGTGACTCGAGGGCGTCAACGAAGTCGTCATCTCCCACACGTGGGCGGCCGAAGGTGATCAGCGCATCGGCATTGAAGGGAATGGCAAGGAGAGTGGCGATTGCGCCACCCAGACTATGGCCGCATATCAGCAAACGCTTGCGTCGGGTCGCGACGTCTCGCAGCCAGGTGCTGGTCTGCTGGAGCAACCCGGCCGCGCTATCTCGAAATCCCTTATGAACCCTGCCCGCCTCTCCGGCCGTTGGCCAGTGTGTGGACATAACCTGGATATTCGTCAGGAAGTCCTCAACGTGGTCGGCCTGGGTGCCGCGAAAAGCCAAGATGCAGAACCCATCTTCGTTAATGGTCGCGTAGCCGTAGGCATCCTCTGACGTATTCACCAGGAGACAGGGCGATGCAAAGCCGCCGTTGGCCAGCGCTTTTTCCAAACGTGCAAATTGGTCCCGGGCGGGCTCCTCGGCGCGCACGTACGCCAGGCGCGATAACTCGGCGGCCAACGCCTCCTCGCTTGGCCACTTGGCGCTTTGCAAGACGGTACCGCTCAGCTCCGGGTGGTACAGCGCAGTATTGCGTGCGCTGTAATCGATCGTCAGCATCGTCGGTTTCCTGCACGTAAGTCTTCTCGGCGGTCGATCTATGAGTTAGGTAGCCTCAGAATAGGATCGGCACACGTGCATTGAGCGCATCTAAGTCCTTGCAGAAGTACTGATCGGCAAGATATTTTTCGTCATAGGATCGCACGTCGTAATGAACCCATGTCGGAGCTATGTTGTCTGGTTCCAGGGACTTTCGATTCCTGGCTGTCCATCCGATTTGCGCATTCGACAGTTCCACCAGCCTTCCTCGAATTTCTCGACACTTTGAGGCGTCATCTTGCTTGGTTTCACCGCGCTTAAGCGCGACATCGAGATCAACCGCCTTACCGCAGTGATTTGTCGTGTTGCGACGATGTTTTTGATTGTCAACAGAACAGCGATAGCCGGAACTGAAGCTGAATCGATGCTCCGGCATGTAGAAATAAGCGGCTCGCACGGCCCAAAGAAGCATGCGGTGAATTCCTGGATATTCGTAAAGGTGGAAGGCCTCGGTCTTTTGATTGCCCAGGTACTTTCCCTTGAACTTGCCCTGTCCGAATCCATCGCACTTGCCGCAGGAGCACTTCAATTGGGAAAAGTCGAATGGGAACTTATCCGCGAACACATCAATGGCTTTGAAAGTCGAGCTGTCCGCGATGCCGCTGGCAGCTCCCTTGCCCATCACGTCGATTTGGAATTTGGTGACTTGCAATTCGGTGCCAGGCCCAAAGTCGCCGTCTGGCAGAGTCCCACGAAACCCCGCCAGACGTATTTGCAGCTCCTCGACATCAGCGCCTTGCATGCCCTTCGATAGAAGCCTCGTGCCATAGTCGCTCATCGTAGTCTCCACACTGTTCACTAGAGGCTTCTTAACGATGTTCTGAAGGCCTCCTGTCAGATCCGCGAATTGATGCGGCACGGCCAATACACTCGGGATCCTAAATCGTGGCATAAGGACACGCATACTTCATATGGAGTATGGAAGCAGTTTGCCGGCAAGCGGTTCCGGGCAGTTTTAGCGCCTTCAAACCAAAGGCAGGCCCAATACCGTTCCCATGGATGAATCAGGCGCCGCACAGTAGGTATCATTTCGCCTGGCCTTAACGAGGGATCACCCTCGTCACCATCTTGGGTTCCGCCGCCATGAAGATCACCTCGACCGCGTGGGTCGTGCCTGTAGTAGCCATTTTCACGCTACAGACTGTCTCCGCGTTTCTTTCACGCCTCATCCCGATCGTTGCTACTGCGATGTCCGAAGAGTTCGGATGGAGCGGGAGTTCCATCGGCTACCTGACTGCGAGCAACGCTTTGGGCGGCTTGATGATTCTCGTGGTTGGCTCGTCCATGCTTCGGCAAATTGGCGGAACGCGCAGCTTGCAGCTTGCGCTGGTCGTGGGAACGGCAAGCATGGGGCTTTTCTATTATCCGAGCATGGCCGTGGCCCTGGTGGCTTGCTTTGCCATGGGTATGAGCAACGGGGCCGCGAACCCGGCGGGAAGTGAGGTGCTGCAGAGATTCTCGCCGCCGGAGATGCGCAATCTCATGTTCTCGGTCAAGCAGGCGGGTGTGCCACTCGGAGGAATGATCGCGGGGCTGTGTATTCCCGTAGTGATCGCCCTTGTCGGTTGGCGGCTGGCCCTCATTGTGTGTGCGGTGATTGTGTTGGTGCCAACCGCGCTGACCTGGCGATTGAGCGAGATACTGGATGTGAGGGGTTCGGCGAAGCGGCGGCGGACATCCATCGTGCCTACGCTGCACTCGTTACGCATGCTCAGCGTGCCGTTGGCGTCGCTAGGAAATAATGCCGGCTTGTTGAAGATGTCGATTGTGGGCAGCCTGTTTGCCGTATCCCAAAGCTGCTGGTTCGCATTCACCGTGGTTTACCTGGTGGACAGGCTGGGATTTTCCTTGAGCTTGGCGGGTGCGATATTTGCCGTGATGCAGGTTGGAGGGGTGGTCGGCAGAATTGCGTTGGGTTGGCTGTCGGACCGCTTAGGTTCGGCCACTGGAAGTTTGTCGATTGCTGCCCTGTTCTCTGCAGGCACGACGATCCTCTTGGGATTTACCACCCCGCAATGGCCGCTGTGGTCTCTCATGGTTCTAGCCCTTGTCGCTGGCTGTTCCGCGGCAAGTTGGAACGGTGTGCAAATTGCGGAGGTCGCCCGGCGCTCGCCTGCCCACCAAATCTCGGAAACTGCTGCAGGCGCCTCGATATTGGTCAGTTTGGTGAATATCGTGGCGCCGGCTGCTTTCGCGGCGACGGTGGCGATTAGCGGCAGGTACGATATCGCGTTCCTTTGCGCCGGCGCATGCTCGTTGTTGGTGCTGTTTTTCTTGCCCCGGGATGGGCGTGTTTCCCCCGAGCCTTCTTGAACATCGTGATGAACGCGGTGGCGGATTCTCACCGCCCCGCGCCAGTCAGCCCGCGCGTCTAGCCGATTACAGATGACTTGCCGCGCACATTCACCGGGGATCCCAATTCGCTCGTAAATTCCACTTCAATTCGGCAGGGCATGCCCATGTCTTCGCCTTGCAGGATGACGATTTCGCCATGCGCTTTCCGGCCCAGGTCGCGCAGCATTCCGGCAAAGGCCGCGGCGGCCGCGCCGGTTGCGGGGTCCTCCAGGACGCCGCCAATGGCAAACGCGTTGCGCGCGTGGAAGACGGTATCGCTCTCGCTGAACACGAACGCGATGGTTCCGATGCGATGGGCTTGCATGAAGCGCCGTCCTTGGTCGAGGTCGTAGTTCATGCGCGCCAGCGCGGCGCGTGAAACGAGCGGAACAATCAAGTGGTCGATCCCCGCATTGGCCATGCTGGGCGCGAGCGTGGGATCCAGGTCGTCCGGTGAGTAGCCGAAGAGTTCGAGCGCCTCGGTTAATAACCCGGGGTTGGCGGGTGCGCTGTGGGTCGGCGGCGAGCGCAGCACGCTTACCCATTCGCCATCCTGGATTTCAGCCGAGACTTCGATATGGGCGTTCGCCAGGGCCAGGGGATACCGGGCCGGCCCCAAGGTTTGCCCCAGCACCGCGCCTAGCGCGATGGTCGCATGCCCGCAAAACGCGACTTCGGCTTCAGGTGAGTAGTAGCGGGTGCGCCACGAGCCATCGCCGTTTGGACAAGAGAAGACCGTTTCCGAATAGCCGACCTCGGCTGCCACCCTTTGCATTTCCTCGGGCGAAGGGAGTTGATCCGCAAGAACGACGCCGGCGGGATTTCCGCCTTGACCCTGGCTGGTGAATGCAGCGATCCGGTGAATGTGCATGAGGAGTTCTCTTTTGTCCTGATGTGGCGATTGCGTATAGGGGTTAAGAATAAGGCAATGCGCCGCGTGCAGGCGCCAGGCGAGCAGGTGGACAGGCCGCCAAGCACGATGATGGTGGACTTCACCAATGCCTATTCCTGCTGCTCAAGGATTTCCCTAATCAAATTCCCCTTGCGGAAAATCAATGCTCTATAGGACACTTTGTGTCATAGCGCCGCGACGGCGCACACAAGGGGAATGGCATGAAGGTCTTGAGCTTGGTGGCCGCGGTGGCAATAACAGCAGCGACGTCAGGAGGCGCGCAGGCCGCTTTTCCTGACCGGCCGATCCGGTTGGTGGTGCCGTTTGGCGCCGGCGGCATCACGGATATCGTCGCCCGGCAGGTGGGCAAGGGAATGGGTGACGTGC
>Ga0213821_1000792_pt1 | contig 17302 bp, 18 predicted proteins | sample MC6MC0909MG_FD_179894 | JGI IMG/M metagenome (GOLD analysis project Ga0213821, IMG submission 179894) | Enriched soil aggregate microbial communities from Iowa State University, Ames, United States - MC6-MC0909-MG | ecosystem: Environmental > Terrestrial > Soil > Unclassified | place: USA: Iowa...
GGCCAGGCCAACCAGTCCGGCCACCACCAGCACTGCACCGCAGACCAAGAACCCCTGGGCATACCCCGCCGGATGCGCGGCTCCCGCGCCCTGCACCAGCACGCCGGTGACCACCGGCGCTGCCAAACCGGCCAACGAAGCGATGCCGTTGCCCATGGCCAGGATGCCGCCGCGCTGGGCCGCCGGGGTGAACTCGGCAAGCATCGCCGGCCCCACCGAATACATGACTAACGCCAGGCCGCCACTGAAGGTCAGCGCTGCAACCCGCACGGCGGTGCTTAGCCCTGGCAGGATCAGCGACGCCGACAACAGCCCGCCCAGTATCAGGCACACGGCAACGAATACCCCGCGTGCCACCCGCGAAGGCACGCCGCGGCGCATCAGGCGCTGGGACAACCAGGCCAGCAGCAAGCTCAGCGGCGTGGTCACGACCACGAACATGACGAAAATGCGTCCGGTCTGCAGCGGGTCGATGCCCAGGCCGACCTGCAGGTAGCTGGGCACCCAGGTCAGGGTCAACGCCAACGACCAGTTAGCGGCGAAGTGGCACAGGTAGTTGCCCAGCACACTGGGATCGCTCAGCAGTTTGCGGTAGGGAATTGCCGGTTCATCGGCCTTGAGCTGGCTGGCGCGCAAACGCTCGAGCGTGCCCTCCTGGCCCAACCGCCACCACAGCAGGCACCAGACCAGGCCGATCAGTGCCAGGATGATGAAGTTGGTACGCCAGCCATAATGCAGGCTGACCCAGGGGATCATTGCCCCGGCCACCAGCAGCCCCATGGCGCTGCCGGCATGCAGCAGGGCCACCGGCAGGTTGCGCCGGTCGTTGGGGAACCACTTGTACAGTGCATGGGTGGCGACCGGCGACGCCGGCCCCTCGCCGATGCCCAGCAGTACGCGGCAGGCGACGATGGTCCACAGTGAGGTGGCGAACAGCATCGGCAGCTGGATCAGTGCCCAGAACAGGCCCATGCCCAACAGCAAGGTGCGAGTGGGGCGGCGGTTGGCCATAAAACCACCGACCACGGCGGAGATCGCGAAAAACCAGTGCAAGGCGCCGCCGATCAAGCCGAACTCGGTGGCCGTCAGGCCCAGTTCGGCGCTCATCGGCACCGCCACCAGGCCGATCACCACCTTGTCGAGAAAGTTGACCAGCATCAGCAGCGCCAGCAAGACGGCCACCAGCCAGGCAGTACGGGGGTTGGGCAGGGAAGAATCTGCAGTCATGGCGAGTACTCTTGTTATTGTTGTGGGGTGATGCCAAACGGCCGCCGCAGCGGCGGCCGTCGATCAGGCAGGCATCAGCACGCCTTTGGCGATGGTGTTGCGTTGAATCTCGCTGGTGCCGGTGAGGATACGCATCATTCGCGTGGCGCGGAAAATCCACTCTACAGGGTGGCCCTGCATCAAACCGGCCCCGCCGTGCACCTGGACCGCCTTGTCGGCAATGCGGAAGGCGGCCTCGGAGACGAATAGCTTGCACATCGGCGCCTGGGTACGGATATCGCCCCCGGCGTCATTCACCTGGGCGGTGGCGTACACCATGCTGCGCGCAGCGTGCAGCTCGGTGGCCATGTCGGCGATCATATGGTTGACCGCTTGGAACATAGCGATCGGCTGACCGAATTGCTTGCGGCTACGCGCATGCTCGATCGACAGGTTCAGGGCCAGGCCGGCCATCCCCAGCAGGGTCGGGCAATGCAACAGGCGGTTGAGGGTAATGCGCCCCATGGCCAGCTTGAAGCCCTGTCCCTGTTCACCGATCAGGTTGGCCGCCGGCACGCGCACTTGATCCAGCACGATGTCACCATGGGCACCGCCACCGGACATCACCGAATAGTCGCTGAGCACCTGTACACCGGGCGCCTTGAGGTCGACGAAGAACGCTGAAATACCCTGTGCGCCCTGCCCCGGTCCGGTCACGGCGAGCAGCACCGCCAGGTCCGCGTAAGTGGCGCCGGAGATGTAGCGCTTGCTGCCGCTGAGTACGTAGTGATCGCCCTCGCGGTGTGCCTGGGTCGCGATGGCTGTCGCATCCGAGCCGGCCTCGGCTTCGGTCAACGCGAAGCACACGGCTTTTTCGGCGCGGCACACGGGTTTGAGGAAGGTCTCGACCTGGTAAGGGCTGGCCACCTTGAACAGGTGGCCGACCCGCGGCGGCCCCGACAGCTCGCCCAGCACATGCGGCGCGAGCATGGAGCCGGTCAGCACCGTGGCCTCCTTCACCGCGCACAGGTCGGCCACGTTCAGGCCGGCCCCACCCATGCTTTCAGGCAGCATGACGGTGTACAGGCCTTGCTCGCTCGAGCGCTTCCATACCTGCCGCAGCACCGCCTGTGGATGCGGGCGCGCCCAGTCCAGCTGGGCTTGCTGCTCCAGCGGGCGAACCTGATCGCGAACGAAACCTTCGATCGCTTCGATGATCTGCGCAGCTTTTGCACTTGGTTGATACATGGTAATGCTCCCTGGTCAGATACGACGTTCGCTGTGTTGCCAGTAGGTGTCCCGGACCAGGCGGCGGACCACCTTGCCGTTGGGGTTTTTCGGCAGTTCGCTGACAAAGTCCACGCCGCGCGGCTTCTTGAAACCGGCCAGTACACGGCCGCAACGCTCGATCAGCTCGTCGGCCTGCAACTGCGCCCCGGGCTTGAGCACCACCACCGCACGCACCGCTTCGCCCCACTGCGCATCGGGCACACCGACCACCGCCACCTCGAACACTTCCGCGAAGCCGTAGATCACCTGCTCGACTTCGCTGGGGTACACGTTGAAGCCACCGGAAATGATCATTTCCTTCTTGCGATCGACGATGAACACGTAACCCTGCGCATCGACCGTCGCCAGGTCACCGGTGAGGTAGTAACCGTCGCGCATGACCTCGGCGGTGAGCGCTGGCGCGCGCCAGTAACCCTGCATGACGTCCGGGCCCTTGACCACGATCTCGCCGACCTCGCCGGGTGCCACATCCTCGAACGCCTCATTGACCACTCGCAGGTCGGTCTCGAAATAGCACCGCCCACAGGAGGCCAGGCGCTGGTAGTCGCCGTCTTCCACCAGATGGTCCTGCTCGGTCAGTACCGTGACCAGCGAACAGGTCTCACCGGCACCGTAACCTTGCGCGAGAATCGGCCCGAACAATTCGATGGCTTTCTTCACCAAGGCCGGCGCCATGGGCGCAGCGCCATACATGACCAGCTTCAAGCTGGACAGGTCGAAGCGCTCGACGCCAGGGTAATTGACCAGCCGGTTGATCATCGCCGGCACCAGGAACAGCCGGGTCACCCGTTCGCGCTGGATGGTCTCGAGCAACAGGCGGTCGTCGTAGCGCTCCAGCAGCAGGTTGCAAGCGCCGACTGCCAGCAGGGGCATGATCTGCATGCCGCTGGCATGGGTGATAGGCCCGACGTGGGCCATGACGTCGCCCGGCCCGGAGCGCCGCGTCGGGCTGGCGATACTCTTGCGCACCAGCGCCTTGCGGTTGCCGAAGGAGAGCATGGCGGCCTTGAGCACGCCCGAGCTGCCGGAAGTGTAGTGCAGCACGGCCAGCGCGTCGTCGGCCGGGTCCAGGTCCAACCGTGCTTCGCTGCCGCGCTCGAGCAATGCGGCATAGCCCAGGTCGCCGCCCTCGCCCTCCAGCACGATCAACTGGCGCAGCAGCGGCAACTGCGCACGCCGGGTGGCCAGCGCCTGGGCAAAACTGGCATCGGTGATCAGGGCAACGCTGCAGGAGTCTTCCAGCACCCGCACCACTTCATCCAGTGACAGCCGGGCATTGATCGGCACCTTGACCATCGCCGCCTTGTACAGCGCCACTTCCGCTTCCACCAACTCCACGCGGTTGGCGGCGAGGATCGCCACATGCTCGCCGGCGCCCACGCCCAAGGTACCCAGCCCAGAGGCCAAGCGGTTGCTGCGGCGTTCCAGCTGGGCGTAGGTCAGGCGCGCCTGGCTGTCCGCTACGGCAATCTGATCAGGCCAGTAGCGGGCACTTCGGGTAATGATCGTTCCAAGGTTCACGTTGTTGTTCTCGTCGACAGGAAGACATCGACGATGCTAAACAGCCGTGCGCGGGCGCATCTAATACCAGTTTCAGATGCCGTCCATAGCGTTATTGGCTGGCATCCTCAGAACGCTGGCAGGCGTGGACCTTGCAACAGCCATGACCCCAGCTCAGAAACTCGCCTTGAGCGATACCATGAAGTTGCGCGGCTCACCGTAGTAGTTGCCGAACGTCTCGGTACCAATGGTGGTGTAGTAACGCTTGTCGAACAGGTTGTTGCCGTTGAGGGCCACAGACCAGGTGTCATCGATCCGATAACCGATTCGACCGTTCCAGATCGCGTAGCCCGACTGGCTGATTTTCTCGCCGCTGGAAGGCGAAACGCGGTAATTGTCGCTTTGCGCATTAACCCCGGCGCCGAGGGTGAAGCGTTCAAGTGCGCCAGTCAGGGCGTATTCACCCCACATGCGCAACACATGCCGCGGCACATAGCTGTTGAACGCGGCGCCGTTGAGGGTGGTGTCGATATCGTCGAGGGTCTTGGTCTGGGTGTAGGTGTATCCGGCGAGCAGTTGCAAGCGCTCGATGACTTCGCCGCTGATCTCGGCCTCGAAACCTTGGGCGCGAACCTTGCCGGCATTGACGTAACAGTATCCATCGGAGGACGGGCAGGAAGAGTTGTAGTCAGTTTGCGCCTGATCTTTCTGGATGGTGCGGAACAGGTTGAAAGCGCTGTTCAGGCGACCGTCGAACCAGGCGCCCTTGATCCCCAGCTCGTAGCTCTGGCCCACCAACGGCTTGAGCGCCGAGCCGTCTTCGGAGCGGTAATTGCCCTGCGGGGTGAAGATGTCCGAGTAGCTGGCGTAGGCCGTGAGGTTGTCGTTGAGGTCCAGCAGCACGCCGGCAAACGGCGTGACCTGGCCGGTCTCGCGGGTACTGGAATGCTGCGAAGGGACAGCGTTGAGGAAGTCATAATCGGTGTCGGAGCTGTACCAGCTCACCCGACCACCCACGACTACGGTCAGTGGATCGGCCAGTTTCAAGCGCAGGGTCGAATAGACGCCCTTCTGTTTGGTCACCGATTTGACCGGGCCGCCACGCGACGAGTTTTCGATGAAGTAGTTGTCATCCGGCTCAGGGATGGACTTGTCCGGGTTGAACACGTCCTGCCGTTGCGGCAGAAACGCCACCGAGTAGAAATCGTCCTTGTTCGCGCGGCTGGCGTTCATGCCCAGCACCAGTTCATGTTGCTGGCCGAACGCGGCAAATTTGCCATCGATGTAAGCGTCCAGGCCATAATCGACCTGGTCGTAGTCGTACAGGCTGCCGAGCATGCCGGTGGTATTGGTGCCAGGCGTCACCGCTCCGGAGGCGAAGGCATATTTGATGGCCTGGGTGTTCTTGGTATAGACGCTGGCCACCTTGAGCTTCCAGTCGTCATTGAGCTGGTGGGTCAGGTCACTGAACACTGTGGTGCGCTTGCTGCGCCAGGTATTCCAGGAAGGGTCGAGGCAGGTCGAGCGGCTGAGCTTGAGGTCGCTGCGATCCTTGTAGCGCGGCAGGCCACCCCAGCATGGGTTGGCGTCGACATCTTCATAGGCGATGCCCAGGCCGAGCGTGGTGTCGGGGCTGACATCGAGGTCGAGCGCGCCGTAGTACACCTGGTCCTTGCGGCTGGCGTCGTCGACAAAGTAATGCCGGCTCTGCTCGGCGATCACCGCCCGCCCACGCAGGCTGCCGGACGCATTCAGCGGGCCGCCGGTGTCGACCTGGCCGCGATAGTTGTCCCAACTGCCGCCAGAAAGGGTGATGTCGGTATGCGCGACTGCCAGGCCGCGCTTGCGCACGAAGTTCACCCCGCCCGCAGTGCCACCGGAGCCTTTCATCATGCCGGCGGCACCGCGCAGTACCTCGACCCGATCGTAATAGGCCATGTCGCTGCTGAAGCTGTCGGCCTGGACATAGAGGTTGCCCATGTCCAGTGGCACACCATCGTACTGATACTGGCCCGACATACGAAAGCCGCGCGAGTAGAAGTACTTGCCGCCCATGGTCGAGTCGTAGACGGTGATGCCGGGGGTCTTTTCCATGACCTGATCGATGGTGTTGAGGTTCTGGTCATCGAGCATCTTGCGGGTCATCACCGTGACCGATTGCGGGGTCTCCTTGAGCGAGTGTTCACCCTTGCCGATGGTCACCGCACCGGTGGTGTACGAACCGCTGTTTTCGGTGGTAGCACCCAGTACTTGGGCGTTGACCGTGGTGGCGCCCAGCTCCAGCGCCGAGCCCGTTGCCGGCACTGCGCGCAGGACAAAGGTGCCGTTGGCCTGGGGCTCGGCTTGCAAACCGCTGCCACCAAGGATTCGCGCAAAGCCTTCGCTGACGCCGAACGTGCCTTTGATCCCAGGTGAATGCAGGCCATCTGTGTCGCGCGCGTCAAAGGAAATCGCAGCCCCGGCCGCACTGGCGAAACGGCTGAGCACTTCAGTCAGGCTGCCCGCGGCGATATCGAACGAGCGCACCGTACTGTGCTGCTGGGCGGGCACCTGGGCCGCCAGGGTGACGCTCGACCACCCGCCGGCAGTGGTTGCCGCCAATAATCCAACTTTTACTGCTTTCGCCAGCCCACACCACTTGTACACAGCAGACATGCCTACCCTCCCCCAAAAGAACATCAAATGAACTCACTGGGGAATGAGCCGAACAGTGGATTGGAAAAGTGCAGGCGCTGACAAAAAATTTTCAACCGATGGCAATCGCGGCGGCGCCCTCAACTTCTGCCTACGACTTCCCGGTGGGCGCGGAGACATTGACCCAGAACCGGCTGTAGCGCGTCACCCGCAGCGACAAACCACTCTCCAGCGCGGCCAGCGCGCGGTCGGTGTCATCGATGGGGAACGCGCCAGACACCTTCAATTGCGCAATCCGCGGATCACAGCGCAGCACGCCAGGGCGATAGCGCGAAAGATCAGCCAGCAAGTGCGCCAAAGGACGATCGAGGGCGATGATGCTGCCTTGCTGCCAAGCACCCACCGACGCGTCATTGCGCCTTGGCGCCGCCACCGCGCGGGCATTGAAGTCTACCGACTGCCCGGCTTCCACGCGCACCGTCGATGCACCGCTGAACGACCTGACTTCTACCGCTTTCTCGAGCACCGCCACCTCACCACCCTGCGCCTGCGAGTGGACGATAAAACGCGTCCCCAGCGCCAACACCTGGCCATGCCGGGTGAGCACCTTGAACGGCCGCTGCGCAGGATCAGCGGCGGTGCTCACCAGAATCTCACCCGACAACAGTTCAAGCAGCCGCTGGCGACCGTCGTACCTGAGGTTGACCGAGGTATCGGTGTTGAGTAGCAGCGAGCTGCCATCGGCCAAGCGAAACTCGCGGCGCTCACCCACGGCGGTACGAAAATCGGCAAGCAGGTTGTGCGAGGCCTCACTGCGCCAGCCCAGCCAGCCCAGTGAGGTGGCCGGCACCACTACTAACACGCAGCCAAGCAGCTGGCGCCGAGAGCGCTCGGCGCCGCGCAAGGCAGGGGCGGCCAGGCTGCCAGGCACACTGGCCATCTGCTCGCTCACAGCCGTCATGCGTTGCCAGGCTTGACGATGAACCGGGTCGGCAATCAGCCAGTCATTCCAGGCGCGGCGATCGGCATCGGTCGCCACGCCCGACTGCAGTCGGGCGTACCAGCGCGCGGCGGCGCTGATCGCTTGCAACTCGGCAGGCGAGAGGCTCATGCCAGTTGCATCTTGATCTGCATCAGGCAGCAATGCTCCATGGCCTTGGCCATGTAGTTATTGACGCTGCGCAGGCTGATGCCCAGGTGCTCGGCAATCTGTGGGTAGGTCAGGCCATCGAATTGCGAGAGGATGAACACTTGCTTGACCTTCGGCCCCAAGCCTTGCAGCAGGCGGTCGATTTCGACCAGCGCTTGCAGCACGATCGCTTGCTCCTCCAACGAAGGATGATGCGCTTCAGGCAGGTTGGCCAAGGCATCCAGATAGGCCTGCTCCAACGAGCGCCGACGCAGCAAGTCGATCAGCAAGCCTTTGGCAATGCGTGACAGGTACGGCCGGGGCTCGCGAATCTCCAGCGCGCTGCGCGCCTTTAGCACTCGCACGAAGGTGTCCTGGGTCAGGTCGGCAGCATCGAAGGCATTTCCCAGGCGCTTGCGCAGCCAGCCATTGAGCCAGCCGTGATGGTCGCAGTACAGCTCATTGACGGCGCTACGCAAGGATAGATCGGTGGCGGACATGGTAATAGAACAGTTCGCGAGTGGTAATGAATCTTATTGTCATGCGTGCACCCGGTGATTTGCAATAGCCATGCATTGGCCCAGCAGGCTATTTACCATGGGGCGCTTAGAACTTTTGCCTATTTATCGGTCTATGTGAATACGCACATTTGCTCGCTAGACAGCCACCTCACCAGGTTTGCGCAAGCAGATGAGCACACGTCAAACTGCCACGTAGAGGTTGTCTTTGCTCATGAAATTCAATGCCCCCCGGATGGTGCTTTTGGCCCTGTTCGCCTTCGCGGCAGTGGGCTCGGCCTCAGCAACACAGATCAACCCCAAAGCGCCGGCCTTGGCCCAGCAACTGACAGCCGTTGAACCAGCCAAGCAGTCGGCTGGCAACCCTTGGTCAAGCCTGGCCGACGTCGCCGATCAGCAGTCGGCGCCATTGCTGGCCCATGACGACCGTTACTGGCACGACGGCCGTTGGCACGATCGCCGAGATGAGTGGCGACGCGACAACTGGCGCCGGGATCAATGGCGTAGGGAGCAGGCGCGCCGTGAAGCCAAACGCCATCGTGACTGGGAGCGCCACCACGAACGGGTAATGCGCCACCGCTACGAAGAGCATCACCGTTACTATCGCCGCTAACACCCTGCACGCCTGAGCCTGAGTGCTCAGGCCGCCAGCACCCTGAGCACAATCATCCCGGCCAGGCCGAGCAAACACAGCACACCCATGCCATAACTGACCGTACGCCATGGCTGCACGCCCGCTAGATAAGTGACGGTGTGCGAGACCCTGGCGACGGTAAACAGCCCGCTCAAGTACTGGCTCATCACCCCAGGCGCATCAACGGCAACCGCCAGCCCACCCAGCGCAATGAACAGCGGGATGCTTTCAAGGTCATTGCTCCAGGCTTTCGCGCCGCGTCTGACTTGTGGGCATTCTTCAAATTCGGCCGAGCGCCGGAAAACAGCAGCATCTTCGGGGTTTGTGAAGATCTGGCAGCGCAAACGAAAATAGCCTTGATAGCACGAGATCGCGAGCATCTTGAGCAGCAGAACCACCACACAGATGGCATACACAGACAGCACACTGTTCATTGCCTGCCCCTGGCGCAAAAGCCCCGAACCACGATATACAACAGCGGCCCTGCTGAAACGAACACGATCGTGACCAGCACGTACGGCAGCACCCCGCGCAAAGGCTCCCCTCGGGCGCGGGTGTCGTTGACCATCCAGAGACAGGCAAGCCCGGCCATCAGGTACAGATCGATGACCACTTGGGCAGTGTCGGGCCTGGCCATCAGCTCAAGGCCGAATGCGATCAGCGACTGATCGGCAATTAGCATGCTCCAGCCGGTGTACAACGTGAAAGCCAACAGCAGCGGTAAAGCGATATAGGGCGCGCGCATGTGCTTCTCCTGGTGAGTTGCACGCAACCCTAGTGGTAGAGTTGCTCGCTGCTCAATGACCTGACAGGTCATGGACTCGCGACACAAGGACCGTCAGAGTGTACCCATGAGCCCTTCCCACGCCCTCACGACTCATCCGCTTACCGCCACAGCGGCGGGTGAGCACCTGCGGCGCCTGCGCCGTCAAGCCAGGCTGAGCCAGCTCGAATTGTCGCTGATTACTGGCATTTCCCAGCGTCACCTCAGCTGCGTCGAGACCGGCCGCGCCAAGCCCAGCCCGAGCACGCTGCATGCTTTGCTGTCAGCCCTCGACGCTCCACTGGAACAACGCAATGAGATATTTCTCGCGGCAGGTTTTGCCCCGCGCTACATGGCCTCGACACCCGACGCGCCAGCGATGGCAATGGTGCATGACGCGATCGAGCACATCCTGCAGGCCAACAACCCGGCACCGGCGTTGGTGATCGCCAGTAACTGGGACATCACCGCTGCCAATGCCAGTGCCGGCTTGCTCATGGCAATGCTCGGTGTTCAGACGACCCAGCCGTCCGGCCTGAATCTGCTCGACACGCTGCTGCGCCCCGGTGGCCTGGGCGACCACCTGGTCAATGCCGATGAGATACGCGCAATTGCCTGGCAACGCGCGGCCCGGGAAGCCTTCAGCAATCCTGAGTTGGCTGAGCTGTTGCGCAAGCTGCCTGGGCCAGCCGATCTGCCGCTGAGCCCGGCACTCTCCCCTGTGGTGTTGACCCGAGTGCGCAGCGCGCAAGGCGAGCTCAATTTCCTGTCGACCTTTACCACCTTCGGCATGCCGCAGGACATCAGCGTGGCGTCACTGCGTATCGAACATCTGATCCCTGCCGACCGGCAAACCTGGCAGGTGATGACGGCGGCGTACGCGCAGTGGTCAGCGGCGGCAGTTTAGGCACAGCCCAAGGTCATTCGCTCGGCTGGCGCTTGGCGTTTTTCTTGGCGATGGCTTTCAACCGCACAGCCGCTCGCTGCACGGTGGCCATCTTTTCCGGGCGTTTCATTGCACGCCATTTGCGAATCTCGTCCCGGCTTCGACCACAGCTCACGCACAGCTCGCTGTTGAGCTGGCAGAGCGAGACGCAGGGGTTGTCGATGTCTTTGGCCATGGGTTTGCTCCTGAGCGGGCGCAGATCATACCTCAAGCGCATTGCTGCGGGGGTTCTCGCCCCTCATCGCAGGACATGTCGCAGCGATGAGGGGCGACTGGTCGTCAGCCATTGCACTGCGCCGTCAAGAACTTCTGACCCCCAGCATCCCGCGCTCGACGATGAAATCGATCACCGCCTGCAACCCCTCGCCCTTCTTCAGGTTACTGAAGGTCCAAGGCCGCTGCGGGCGCATGCGCTGGGTATCACGCTCCATCACTTCCAACGAAGCGCCCACATACGGCGCCAGGTCGGTCTTGTTGATTACCAGGAAGTCCGACTTGGTAATCCCCGGGCCACCTTTACGCGGGATCTTCTCGCCCTCGGCAACGTCGATCACGTAGATGGTCAGGTCCGCCAGCTCCGGGCTGAAGGTGGCGCTGAGGTTGTCACCGCCGCTCTCGACGAAGATCACCTCAAGGTTGCCGAACTTGCGCGCCAAGGCCTCCACTGCGGCCAGGTTCATCGAGGCATCCTCGCGAATCGCGGTGTGCGGGCAGCCGCCGGTCTCTACCCCGACGATGCGCTCAGGCTCAAGGGCGCCGGCCTCGGTAAGAATGCGCTGATCTTCCTTGGTGTAGATGTCATTGGTCACCACGGCGATCTGGTAGTGATCGCGCATGGCCTTGCACAGCGCTTCGAGCAGCGCGGTCTTGCCGGATCCTACCGGGCCGCCGACACCGACGCGCAGGGGTTGCTGATAGCTTTGCATGAAGGCAGTCCTCAAGAACGGAACAAACGGGTGTATTGGGTTTCATGTCGCGACGAGGCAATCGCCAGCAGCGGCAAGCCGCCACCGAGTTGCTCGTCGGTCAGGGTCAAGGCCTGGTCAAGCACTGCGGGCAGCGCTTCACCGAGGTCGCGCAGCAGGGTCTGGGCGGCCTGCTGGCCGAACGGCACCAGCTTGACCCCAGCCATCACCGCCCCTTCCAACCAGGCAAAACCCAGGCCCAGGGCTAGTTGGCGTAACGGGATCGACCAGTGCACGGCGAGCCAGGCCATACCGCCCAGCTGGCTAAGCTCAAGGCTCGCTCGCCAGGCCGGGTCTTGGCCCAGCTGCCAGCCGTCGAGCATCCGTGCCAGGGCATATCCGCGCTGGCGCTCCTCAAGGCGCAGCTCGGCGGTCTCGCGGTTGGCCAGCAAGAACTGGCTCCAGCGCCCAAAGGCTTGAGCGTCATTGGCCTGGCAGGCATGGTACAGGCGCGCCAGCAGCGGCCAGTCGAGGTAGCCGAGGGTGTCGTGCAACTGCTCTCGCTGCCAGTCACAGAAGCTGGCAATGTTGTTCACCCAGCCAGCCTCGACCGCCCACTCCAGCCCTTGCGAATAGGTAAAGCCGCCCACCGGCAAGCCGGGGCTGGCCAGCTGCAGCAGGCGCAGCAGCGCCAGGTCGCTGCTCATCAACCGGCCACGACCAGCGCAGCGCCAGCCAGCAGGCCGCCGCCGAAGGCCTTCTGCAAGCCGCTATGGCGACGCAGCAGGCAACCTACGGCAAAGCCTGCCGCCAACAACAGGCCGCTGACGGTGACAAAGCCTGCACTGAACAGCCAGAACGCACTCGGGGTCGCTTCGACACCGTGCGCCCAGCCATGGAACAAGGCGAAGATCGGCATGGCCAACGCCAGCAACAGCTGCCGACCTGGCACCAGCAGCGCCGCGGCCGCCACCAGCAGCGAGCCGATGATCATGCTTTCCATCCCCAGCACATCACCGAACAGATGCCCCAGCACTGCGCCTGCGAACATCGCCGCCAAGGTCGCCAGCGGCAACGTCAGGCTGCGCCGGGTCAGTGCCGCCAACACGCCGGTACCGAGCAGCATCAGCAAGTGATCGAGGCCCGTCAGCGGATGCAGCAAGCCATCGTGCAGCGGGTTGCTGTCGTGGCCAGGGTGGGCGAAGGCCGGTACAGCGACCAGCAGCAACAACAGGGCAAGACTTTTTTTCATTGATGATTCCTCAGGAATGGGCAGGCAGGCGCACGAACGGATGATCGTTGCCGTGGCTATGGCTATGCGGCGCGCTCTGGTAGGCACCCGCTTCCGGTTCGAATGGCGCCTGCTCGGCGTCCACGCTCAGGCCAAGGCCGCGCACCATGTCATCGAGCACATAGTCATGCTGATAGCGCAGCAGCCCGGCTTCGATCTGCAGTGGCACATGGCGGTTACCCAGGTGATAGGCAGCGCGAGCCAGCAGCAAAGGGTCGCTGCAGCGCACCGTGGATACCGCCTCTGGCGCGGCCACCACACGCACGACCTGGCTGCCGTCAGCGTCAGCGAGCAGCTCGCCACCGCGCAGCAGATGACCGCGTTCGAGCATCAGCCCGGCCTCGCGGCCATCGTCGAGGGTGACACGCAGGCGGCTCTTGATACGGCTGTCGACATCCAAGGTGACACTAGCGGTCACCGGTGCGGCATCGGCGATGCGTCGGGTCAGGACAATCATGCTTGCTCCTTCAGAACAGAAAATAACGCTGGGCCAGCGGCAATTCGCGGGCCGGTTCGCAAACCAGCAACTCGCCGTCGGCGCGCACCTGGTAGGTTTGCGCATCGACTTCGATGACAGGCTGCAAGGTGTTGTGCAGCATGTGCGCCTTGCGCACCCGGCGACAGCCGTGGGCGACGCCGATCAGGCTGCGCAGGTTGAGCTCCTCGGCCAGGCCACGGTCAAGCGCCGCCTGGGGCAGGAAGGTCATGCGCGTGGCATGCCGGGCGGCGCCCATGGCGCCGAACATCGGCCGGTAATGCACGGGCTGCGGGGTGGGGATCGAGCCGTTGATATCGCCCATCGGCGCGGTGACGATCATCCCGCCTTTGATCACCAAGGCCGGCTTGACCGCAAAGAACGCCGGCGCCCACAGCACCAGGTCAGCCAGCTTGCCGACCTCGACCGAACCGACTTCATGGGCAATGCCATGGGTCAGCGCCGGGTTCATGGTGTACTTGGCGATGAAGCGCTTGACCCGGAAGTTGTCGCTATAGTCGCTGTCTGGTGCCAGCGGGCCGCGGCGCAGCTTCATCTGGTGCGCCAACTGCCAGGTGCGCAGCACCACTTCACCGACCCGGCCCATGGCTTGGGAGTCGGACGAGGTCATGGCGAAGGCGCCCATGTCATGCAGGATGTCTTCGGCGGCAATCGTCTCGCGGCGGATGCGCGACTCGGCGAAGGCCACGTCTTCGGCGATGCTCGGGTCGAGGTGGTGGCAGACCATGAGCATGTCCAGGTGCTCATCGACCGTATTGACGGTGTAGGGCAAGGTCGGGTTGGTCGAGGACGGCAGCACGTTGGCCTGCCCCGCCGCACGAATGATATCGGGCGCATGCCCGCCACCGGCGCCTTCGGTGTGGAAGGTATGGATGGTGCGATCGCCAATCGCCGCCAGGGTGTCTTCGATGCAGCCCGACTCATTGAGGGTGTCGGTGTGGATCGCCACTTGGATGTCCATCTCCTCGGCCACGCCCAGGCAACAGTCGATGGCCGCCGGAGTCGAGCCCCAGTCCTCATGCAGTTTCAGGCCAACCGCACCTGCGGCAATCTGCTCGCGCAGCGCTTCGGGGCGCGAGGCGTTGCCCTTGCCCAACAGGCCGATGTTGATCGGCAGGCAATCGGCTGCCTGCAGCATGCGCGCCAGGTACCACGGACCCGGCGTGCAGGTGGTGGCATTGGTGCCGGTCGCCGGCCCCGTGCCGCCACCGATGAAGGTGGTGACGCCACTGGTCAATGCCTCTTCGACCTGCTGCGGGCAGATGAAGTGGATATGCGAGTCGATGCCACCGGCGGTGACGATCTTGCCCTCGGCGGCAATCACTTCGGTGCCGGGCCCAACCGGCACGGTGACGCCGGGCTGCACATCCGGGTTGCCTGCCTTGCCGATCGCGGCGATGCGACCCTGCTTGACGCCGATGTCGGCCTTGACGATGCCCCAGTGGTCGATGATCAGCGCGTTGGTCAGCACCAGGTCCATCGCCTCGCCCGCCAGCATCTGGCCCTGGCCCATGCCATCGCGGATGACCTTGCCACCGCCGAACTTGACCTCCTCGCCATAGATGGTGAAGTCCTTCTCCACTTCCACCCACAGCGCGGTGTCGGCCAGACGCACCCGGTCGCCTACGGTGGGGCCGAACATGTCGGCATAGGCCTGGCGGGAAATTCGGCTCATAGCCTGCCCTCCAGCGCGCCCATCACCTTGCCCTGAAAGCCATACACCTCTCGCTTGCCAGCGTAGGCCACCAACTGCACGGTGCGCGCCTGGCCTGGTTCGAAGCGCACCGCGGTGCCGGCCGGTATGTCCAGGCGAAAGCCGAGGGTCGGCTCACGCTCGAACACCAGCGCCTCGTTGACTTCATAGAAGTGGTAGTGCGAACCGACCTGCACCGGTCGGTCGCCATGGTTAGCGACGCTGACACTGACGGTGGCGCGGCCAACATTGAGTTCGATATCGCCGGCGGCGACCTGGATTTCTCCGGGGATCATGCGGGGCTCCTTAGACGATAGGGTCGTGAACGGTGACAAGCTTGGTGCCGTCGGGAAAGGTCGCCTCGACCTGGACGTCGTGGATCATCTCGGGCACGCCGTCCATGACCTGATCACGCCTGAGCACTTCACGCCCCAGGCTCATCAGCTCGGCGACACTGCGGCCATCGCGCGCGCCCTCCATCACCGCGGCGCTGATCAACGCCACCGCTTCCGGGTAGTTGAGCTTCAAGCCGCGGCCCAGGCGGCGCTCGGCCAGCAGCGCGGCGGTGAACAGCAGCAGTTTGTCTTTCTCTCTTGGGGTCAGCTCCACGGCGTCTCTCTCAGGTAGCCCAGATGCGCGGCGGGCATGGCGCCAGGCCGAGTACGGCCGGGCGCAGCACATGCCAGAGGCGCTGCAGGGTGTGTTGCAGATGTTGGTTGTCGTGATCGAGCAGGCGGATCACCAGCAATTGACCGAGCAGGGTCGCGCCTGCTGGGTTGGCGAGCTGCTCCAATTCGGCGCGGACCTGCTCGAGCAGGGCCTGGTCGGCCGGGGCCGCGCAGAAGGTCGCGAGCAATGGATGCTCGGCAACTTTTGCCAGGCGCCCGCCTTCGATGCGCAGGCGCTCGTGCAGGCCCGGATCATCCGCCAGCTCGATGCGCAGCCGGCTGTCCAGCGCGCCCTGGCTGAAGCGCTCGTTCATCACTGGCCGGCCCAGGCACAGGGTCTCCCAGGCCAACAGCCGGGCACCGGGTTCAAGGGTAAAGCGGCTATCAAGGCTGGCCCTGGCGCCGGAGAAAAAGATGCTGTCTTGTGGCAGCCACTCCAAGGTGCTGCCCGCGGCCAGGTGAAAGTGCTGCGCAAGCCGCGCAGTGGGCCCGATGCTGCGATAGAACTTGCTGGCGCCCGGCATGGTGAGCAGTGCATGGCTGCCAGATTCGAGCTGGATGTCCAGCTCCAGGCGGTCGCCCGCAACGATGCCCCCGGGCGGATGCAGGATGTACACATGGCACGGTGCACCTTCTGGGTAGAACGGGCGTTGCACCAAAAGAGGTCCAAAATGCTTGCGCGCACCAAGGCGGGTCACTCCGTCGCGCTCGACGAAGCGCAACTGCAGGTGGGCGCTCCAACCCGCGTCCTGTTCGATTTTCTCTGGTTGTTCCGCCTGCAACATCCTGCGGCCCCTGCAAATCCGTGGCGCTATGGCCGGTTATGAGGGTCGGGGCAAGCAGCGAAGTTGCTGTACCAGCCTGACCACTCGATCAAATTCGATGGCTGGATATAGCAGGTTGCGGGCCAACTACGCAGGTGAACGATTGTGAAACTGTTAGCGCAGATGCTCTGGCATCGAGCACCAGCGCCTGGGCGCACAATCGCAGGGCGATGGATTGCTCCGATACGGTGCCCGCGATGCGTCCATTCCTGTCCCTCCAGATGAAATAGAGAAACTTCCTACACCCTTTTGGGAAGGCAAAAATATCACTGAGAAATGCTTCTTCGTTAGTGTCGGGGCTTGAGCCCGAGGCAGCCCATTTCCCTGCGTGGCTGTTAGCGCACAACCCGCGAATCTGCCAAATGGATGGCCGCTTCCCAGCAGACAAGGACTTCTCATGCCCCGCCAATCCAATCTTCGTTACAGCGTGCAACCCTTGGTCGGCGACGCCGCATTCGAGGTGGTCTCGTTCACCCTCGATGAAGCCTTGAGCACCCCGTTCAAGCTCAACCTGGAGCTGGTCAGCGCAGACGCCGACGTCGACTTTGCCCAGCTGCTCGACCAGCCTGTGCTGTTCACTATCTGGGACGGCCCACGCCCGGTGCGCTACGTGCACGGCCTGGTCAGCAGCTTCAGCCAGGGTGACAGCGGCTTCTCTCGCACCCGCTACCAGGCACTGGTCGAACCGCAGCTGGCCCGCGCCAGCCTGCGCTCGAACTGGCGGATCTTCCAGCAAAAGACCGTGCCGCAAATCCTTGAGCTGATGTTCCAGGCCCAGCGGCTGAGCAACGTCAGCCTGGTGGCC
>Ga0213821_1000806_pt1 | contig 17130 bp, 15 predicted proteins | sample MC6MC0909MG_FD_179894 | JGI IMG/M metagenome (GOLD analysis project Ga0213821, IMG submission 179894) | Enriched soil aggregate microbial communities from Iowa State University, Ames, United States - MC6-MC0909-MG | ecosystem: Environmental > Terrestrial > Soil > Unclassified | place: USA: Iowa...
GCACCGCGCTGGATTACCACAACTTCGTGCTGACCAACTACCTGAAGACCGACGCGGTCGATTTCCAGAAGACCTACGACGAAGCGCTGGCCTTCGGCGAATACGTGCAGCCGATGAAGTCCGACGTGGCCGGCATCCTGCATGACCTGCGCAAGCAGGGCAAGCGCGTGCTGTTCGAAGGCGCGCAGGGCGCGCTGCTGGACATCGACCACGGCACCTACCCGTACGTGACCAGCTCCAACACCACCGTCGGTGGTGCGCTGGCCGGTGCCGGCGTGGGCGCCGACGCGATCGACTACGTGCTGGGCATCGCCAAGGCGTACGCCACCCGCGTCGGCGGTGGCCCGTTCCCGACCGAACTGGATGACGAGATCGGCCAGGGCATCCGCGACCGCGGTGCCGAGTACGGCGCCTCGACCGGCCGCCCGCGTCGCTGCGGCTGGATGGACATCGTCGCGCTCAAGCGCGCCGTGGCCATCAACGGCATCAGCGGCCTGTGCATCACCAAGCTCGACGTGCTTGACGGCATGGAAAAGCTCAAGGTCTGCATCGCCTACGAATACCGTGGCAAGCGCACCGAGTACGCGCCGCTGGACGCGCAGGGCTGGGAAGAGTGCACCCCCGTCTACCTGGAATTCCCGGGCTGGAACGAGAACACCCACGGCATCACCGACTGGGACAAGCTGCCGGCCGCGGCCCGCGCCTACCTGCGCGCGCTGGAAGAGCTGGCCGGTTGCCCGATCAGCATCGTCTCCACCGGCCCGGACCGCGACCACACCATGGTCCTGCAGGACCCGTTCGCGTAACCGTAGTGCCAGGCCCTGCCTGGCAGTGCCAAATCCGCAACTCCGGTAGCGCCGGCCGTTGGCCGGCAAAAGAAGCCCCGCGAAAGCGGGGCTTCTGTTTTCTACCCCTCCCATGCAGATGCCCAGATTGGGTATGGACCTACCCAATTTGGGTAAAAGTCCGTAGGTTTCGAAGCTACTGTTTCGTTTAAGCGGATTCCAGCCCTTGCCTCCACTGTTTCGAAACAACTGTTTAGAAGTGGTTGCAAACCCCAACTTCGTCCCGCATGATAGAAACAACTGTTTAGATTCGGCGGTAACGACCGTGATCGACATCAAGGTAAAGACCCCCGAAGACATAGGCGAAATCATTCGCCGCGTCCGCCGGAACCAAGGCATCCGACAGGACGACCTGGCCGCCTACATCGACTCCAGCCACGTCTTCATGCGTGACGCAGAGCGCGGGAAGCCTTCGGTGCAACTAGGCCGGGTGCTGCGCGCGCTGGATGAGCTGGGGATCAAGGTTATGCTGCAGGTTCCTGACGCTGTGATGGAACCGAAACCAAAGCGGGCCGGTACCAAATGAACACTTCCTCGCCGCGTCTGCTCTGCGTGTGGCTTGATAACGTATTGGTAGGCCGACTTTCCGAAGAAGGAAACGTCTGGCGATTCGATTACGACCCCAGCTGGGAGGGAAGCGACTTGTCTCCCGCCCTTCGCCGGTCGCAACAGAGCATCATCGACGGAGCATCGCTTCGCCCCGTCCAGTGGTTCTTCGGTAACCTGCTGCCCGAGGAGGGTGCGAAGGTGCTTCTGGCACGCGACGCGCTTGTGGATGCGGCGGACAGCTTTGGGCTGCTTCAGTATTACGGGCGCGAATCTGCGGGAGCCTTGACGCTGCTGCCAGAGGGCGAGGGCATGTTGCCGCCTGGCGTCCAGCCCTTGCCGGACGAGGTGCTTTCGGAACGCATCCGCCGTCTGCCCCAGGTTCCATTGGGACATGATTCGCCCAAACGCATGTCCCTGGCTGGCGCGCAGCACAAGCTTGCAGTGACGTTGTCTGAGGAGGGCCTCTTCGAGCCTGTAGGATCCGAGCTCTCCACGCACATCCTCAAGCCCGATCACCCACAACCTGACCACTACTGGCAGACCACCATCAATGAGTGGTTCGTGATGCGACTCGCATCGGCGGTTGGGATGGATGCCGCGGAGGTATCCATCAGGCGCGTTCCGGAAGCTGTCTATCTGGTTCGTCGCTTTGACCGGACCTTGCGAACACCGCCCCGGCGACTGCCCGTGCTGGATGGGTGTCAGATGCTCTCCCTGGATGCGGTATTCAAATACAGGGAAGCGACGTCGGTTGCATTGAACGCGCTCATCGACCTTTGCGTACACAAGGCAGACACGCGTGCCAGGCTTTACCGCTGGTGGTTGTTCAATCTGATCACCGGAAACTCAGACGCACACCTTAAAAACCTCAGTTTTTTCGGTAACCCGGACGGATGGGAACTTGCGCCCCACTACGACCTGATCTGTACAAGCATTTACGCAGCAGGCAACGCCTGGGGTAGCGATGCGCCCGTTACCCCTCCCGGAGCCATGCCCTACAACCAGTGGCGTCGCGACACTGCTATTGCGTTCGGCGCAACCATCGGTATCAATGCCCGCGCTGCGGAACGTGCGCTGGATTACCTGCTGGAGCGCATCCAGGCGCATGTTGGCAATCTCTACAGTGAATATGAAAACGGCGCCGCTCGCGGTGTGGATCCTGGCGAAGCGCGACTGCTGCGAGGGATCATGCATGGGCCTATCAAAGATATGGTGGCTCAGTTGCAGTAGCGCGTCGGGTTGAGCTCCAGCGCCAGCCATGTTCCCATTGCCATGCACCGCAATCGGCGGCGAACCGCCACACAGGCAAGGAGGCCCCATGGCTGGCAGGAATTTCGGTCTCACCAACATCTACATGAAGCTGGGCCTGGGCATGATGCTGCTCGGTGCGCTGCTGTTCGCGCTGGGGTATCTGCTGGCCCCGCGCCTGGATCAGATCCAATGGCTGGCCCACGTGACCCTGGTGCTGATTCCCGGCGGGGTCGTGGTCTACGTGATCGGTCGCATCGCCAAGGCCATCGCCGGGCTGTGCGCCAAGCCCTGACCGGCCGACCCCCGACTACCCAGCGAGCCTGTTTTCGGCGATGCTGCGGCCAGCACAGGGGGCGACATGGACAACAGGGAACAGGACAGCCGCACGGGGGATGCACCTGCCGGCGGACACCCAGGCGCGGCGGCCGCCGTGGCCGGGGAGGCCGCGCCCACCGACTGGTCGGTGCTGCCGGTGGTCAAAGGCAGTGAAGATTCGCTGGTCATGGAGCTTTGGCGGCTGCTGAAGCAGGAGCCCGCACTGATCGTCAGCGCCGGGTATGTGCTGCTGTCGCTGCTGGGGCTGTGGTCCAGCTACTTCTTCTACCGGCGGTTCGATCTGTCGATCCTGGATTACCTGCAGATCAGCGATTTCCTGGTCGCCGGGCTGCGCGACCCGATGTACGCGGGCATCCTCGCCGTCGGCATCCTGCTGGCAGTAGTGCTGGGGTGGCCGGACACGCTGCGTCGGCGCAATCCGGTCAAGGTGGAAGCGTTGCGCGCGCGCCACTGGGGCTGGCGCGTGCTGTTCTCGAAGTCTCCGCTGACCAGTTGGGATACCTCCGGCATGCGCCCGCTGACGGGGCTGTGCATCGCCGTGGCCTGCTTCATGGCCATCGGAGCGGCACGTTATGCATCGGGCAAGGCCGCAGACATCCGCGACCACGGCGCAGGCGCCCGGGTGAGTGTGCATCTCGCCGGCGATGCGGCACCGCTGAAGGAGCAGGCGCGCATGCTGGGCAGCAGCAGCGCCTTCGTGTTCCTGTGGTGGCCGCAGCAGCGAAGGGCTGAAGCAGTGCCGATTTCAGCGGTCAAACGACTACAGTCGGTGGTGCTGGCAGCCAAGCCGGCGGTCGTGCCCCCGGTCAGCGCATCTCGAACGAAGACTGCAGCGGAATAGCCACGTTGCGCAGCGCGTCGCGCACGGTGATCGCCACGGTCCAGGTGCCTTTCGGATCGCCGGCTTCAGCCGTGAACTTCACGCCGACCGTCGACAGGTAGACCAGCTTCGGGTCGGTTTCCAGCGCGGTGACGAAGCAGGGCAGGTCATGCTCGTCGCCACTCAGGCTGCCATCGGGTTTGCTGATGCGCAGGTCGCAGCGCACCTGGGTCATTCCCGCCGCATCCAGCATGGGATTGGACAGGAACGACAGGATGTAGAGCGAACCGCCTTCCTTGACCTCGGTAGCCAGCTCGAAGCGGGGCGCCACTTCGGGCGGGGATTCCCATTTCGTCTGCCAGTCCGGGTCGGCGGTGATCACCATCGAGGCCGAGAAGCCTTCGCTGGACTGGGTGGCGGAGGTCACCGGCATGCTGTTGCCCGTGGCATCGGGCTGACCCGTCTGCGCAAGCACGGACAACGGCAGGAGCAGGGCCATGGCGGCCAGCGAGCGTGCAAATTTCATAGGTCGTGGTCCCCGGTAGCCGCTTCCAGCGGTGATGCCCGAGTATCGCCGATTGGCGCGGTCTCGCGTGACAAATCATGTCGATTGCGTCGCACCGTAGATGCTGTCAATGAATATCGGGGAATCGTTCAAAACTAACGAATTTTCATCTTTGACTGGGTCAAGCATGGTGTGGCCTGGAGACTGAAATCTCTAAACCCAGTAAAAAGATGGTCGTACTGTGTCGGGAGGGTGGCGAAATACAACACCCTCGGGGAACACGCCACTCCGTTTTGCTGGGTTTTTTCGGATTTCAGCCTCCCGACTCCCTCGCCATCCCGGCGAGGGACATCTTCTGTTGGAGGTGGCATATGCATGTTTCCAAGGTGGTTGTGCCGGCAGGTGCCGTCGGTGGGCATGGTCTGCATTGGATCAGACCGGTGAGTCTGAAGATCCGCGCGCTCTACGACTGGCGCTCCGGCGCCAAGGGAGAGGAGTTGGGCGTTCCCGCGCTCCTGCTGCGCGGCATGTGGATGAGTGCGGCCGGGTTGGAGGTGGGGAGCCGGGTGGTCGTGTCGATCGAGCCGGGCCGGGTGGTGCTGACGGTGGTGCAGGCGCCTGTGGGCGCGGCAACGCGCTTTGCTTCGCGGCGGACGGTGTTGCATGCGCTGGCGATGCGACGGAAGTCGAACGCGGTGCTGGGCGTGGCGGCGTAGCCTGAGCCTGAAACGACAACGGGGTGCCGGTTCAGCCGACACCCCGTGTTGGGTCAAGCGGGGCCTGGCCAACCTTACCGGGCCGCTGCCTTCTTTGTTGCGGTTTTCTTCGTCGCTTTCCCGGCTGCATTCTTTGCAGCTGATTTTTTCGTAGCGGTCTTCCTGGCAGCAGACTTCTTCGTAGCAGCCTTCTTTGAAGGACCTTTCTTCGCAGCAGTCTTCTTCGTAGCTGTCTTCTTTGCAGCAGTTTTCTTTGAAGTAGTTTTCCTGGTGGCAGCCTTCTTCGTGGCGGCCTTCTTGGCGGTCTTCTTTGTCGCAGCCTTTTTCGTGGCCTTCTTGGCCGCCGCCTTCTTCGCAGGCGCCTTCCTGCCACCACCATCCTGCTTGTTCACGGTGGCCCAGGCGATGCGTTCCGCAGCCTCTTCACTGCGTCCTTCCGCCTTCTCGCTGTCCTCGATGTGGGCAGCCTGGCGCTTCTGCCTGTCGGTGTAGCTGGATTTGTCTCCGCGGGGCATGGCTTGCGTCCTCCATGGGGCAGCAACGGACCAGCGGTCCGCTGCTGCCGGGGTGGGTCAGGCCAGGGTGCGCACTTTCGGTTCACGCGCCCACTGGCGGGTGGCGGCAGCGGCGATGAAGCCCTTCGCGTCTTCGGCTTCCACCACGCCGTTGTCCTTGCCCACGCGCGCCGTCTTCAGCAGCAGCTGGGCGCCTTCATCGGCGGCGATGGCCTTCAGATGCGCCCACGCATCGGCCGCGAAATCGATCGCCGCCGATTCCTTCGACAGGCGCTTGGCGGCGTCGGCGCTGAGCACGATGGCCACCGCGTCGAACACCACCGACGGGGTGCCCGCCAGCTGCCCGTCTGCCGGCTGCAACCTGCCATCGCTCAGCTTCCCGCCGCCTACCTTGGGCGCCACCAGCTTGACCTTGGCGCCGGCCTTCTCGGCGGCTTTGCGCAGGTTGGCGATCATCCCCGCATCCGAACCCTCGTCGAACAGGATGCCGACGCAGCGGCCCTTGAGCAGGTCTTTGGTGCGGCCGATCACGCGCACTTCCGGTGCCTTGGGCATGTCCTGGGCGGGCGTGGCGGTGGGGGCGGGGTCGGGCAGGGCAGGCATCGCCAGACCGTCGGCCACGCGCTTGGCCAGCGACTCGTCGATGTTGCGCAGGTGGCTCACGGTGCGCTCGCGCACGGCCACCGTTTCCACCTTGGACAGTTCAAACACCAGTGCCGAGGCCAGGTGCGCCTGCTCCGGCGCTTCCAGGCTGCGGAAGAACATGCGCGCCTGGCTGTAGTGGTCGGCAAAGCTCTCCGCACGCACGCGGCCCTTGCGGCCGTCGTCGGCCGAGGTGGCGTGGCTGGGGAAGCCGTTGGCGGTCTCGCGCGGGCTGTCGCCCTGCAGCGAACTGGGGTCGTAGGCGACGCGGCCCTTGGGAATGGCCATCTGCATGTGGCCGTCGCGCTGGTGGTTGGCGAACGGGCACTTCGGCGCGTTGACCGGGATCTGGTGGAAGTTCGGGCCCCCCAGGCGGCTGAGCTGGGTGTCCAGGTAGGAGAACAGGCGGCCCTGCAGCAGGGGATCGTTGCTGAAGTCGATGCCCGGCGGCACGTTGGCCGGGCAGTAGGCGACCTGCTCGGTTTCGGCGAAGAAGTTGTCCGGCCAGCGGTCCAGCACCATGCGCCCGATGACGGTCAGCGGCACCAGCGATTCGGGAATGATCTTGGTCGAGTCCAGGTGGTCGAACGGGAAGGCCTCGGCCTGTTCCTCGGTGAACAGCTGCACGGCCAGTTCCCACTCGGGGAAGTCGCCGCCGGTGATCGCCTCGAAGAGGTCGCGGCGGTGGAAGTCGTTGTCGGCCCCCTGCAGCTTCACCGCTTCATCCCACACCGTGGACTGCAGGCCCAGCTTCGGCCGCCAATGGAACTTCACGAAGGTCGATTCGCCCTGTTCATTGAGCAGGCGGAAGCTGTGGATGCCGAAGCCTTCGATGGTGCGCAGCGAGCGCGGGATGGTGCGGTCGCTCATCGCCCACATGATCATGTGCATGGATTCGGGCATCAGCGACACGAAGTCCCAGAACGTGTCATGCGCGCTGGCCGCCTGCGGGAAGGCACGGTCCGGCTCCATCTTCACCGCGTGGATCAGGTCGGGGAATTTGATCGCGTCCTGGATGAAGAACACCGGGATGTTGTTGCCCACCAGGTCCCAGTTGCCCTCGGGGGTGTAGAACTTCACCGCGAAGCCGCGCACATCGCGCGGGGTGTCTACCGAGCCGGCGCCACCGGCGACCGTGGAGAAGCGGGTGAACACGGGGGTGCGTACGCCGACCTCGGTCAGCACGCGGGCGCGGGTGTATTCCTGCAGCGAACGGGTCAGCTCGAAGTAGCCATGCGCCGCGCTGCCGCGGGCATGCACGATGCGCTCGGGGATGCGCTCATGGTCGAAGTGGGTGATCTTCTCGCGCAGGATGAAGTCTTCCAGCAGGGTCGGCCCGCGCGGGGTGTCGCGCAGCGAGTTCTGGTTGTCTGCGACCGGGATGCCCTGGTTGGTGGTCAGCGCGGGATGGCCACCGCCGGCGCGCTGGTGCAGTTCGTCCCCCTGGCCGCGTGCTTCGGCGGTCGGGGCGGGTTTGGTGCGGGGCTTGCTGGTGGCCATCAGGCGACTCCGGGGCTGGCGAGGGGGTTCGATCCCCAACAGTGGCGTCACGCGTGTTAATCGTGGGTCGGAGAACGCGGCCCGGCTTGCACCTGCGCTTCACGCCGGGGCGCCTGATGGGCGCGCGGCAGGTATCCTTGGTGGCGTGTCCCTTCTTCTTCCGCCACCCCATGCGTGTTGAACCTGCCGACATCGAAGCCCTGTTCGATGCGATCCCCGACGTGCTGTTCTTCATGAAGGACCGCGACGGGCGCTATACGCACATCAACCAGACCATGCTGCGCAGGTTGGGGTTGAAGTCGCGCAAGGAGGTGATCGGACGCACCGCCGCCGAGATCTACCCGACCGGCCTGGGTGCCGATTACGCCACCCAGGATGCCCAGGTGCTGGCCGGCAAGGTGATCGAGAACCTGATGGAACTGCACCTGTTCGCCAACCGCGAGCCGGGCTGGTGCCTGACCTGCAAGCGGCCGCTGCTGGTGGACGGGCAGATCCGTGGCCTGATCGGCATCTCGCGCGACCTGGGCCAGAAGGACAGCCTGGGCACCCAGTACGAGCAGCTGCGGCTGGCGCTGGCACACCTGAACGCGCATTACGCCGAGAACGTGCGCATGCAGACCCTGCTGGACATCACCGGCTTCTCGCTGTCCAAACTGGAGCGCACCTTCCGCAAGGTGTTCCAGATGACCCCGCAGCAGGTACTGACCCGCCTGCGGATCCAGATGGCGGTGCACCTGCTGCATGGCAGCGAGACCATCGCCAGCATCGGCCAGGCCTGCGGCTTCACCGACCAGAGCGCGTTCACCCGCAAGTTCAAGGCTGAAGTCGGCGTGTCGCCGCGGGCCTATCGCGCCCAGATCGGCGAGCGCGTCGACGCCTGAGCCGGCATGACCTGGGTGGGATGCCTGCGACAGCCCGGACAGGGTATGGTGTCGCACCTGTTGCCCGCCACTCGATTCCGATGCCCGCATCCCAGACTCCGGCTCCGTCCGCACCCCGCTCCAACACCCGCCTGGACCACGCGCTCAAGCCCCGCCAGCTGATCATGATGGGACTGGGCAGCGCGATCGGCGCCGGCCTGTTCCTGGGCTCCGGGGTGGGCGTACAGGCCGCCGGACCGGCCGTGCTGCTGTCCTACCTGGTCGCGGGCGCGCTGGTGATCATCGTCATGAATGCGCTGGGCGAGATGGCTGCGGCCAAGCCGACCAGCGGTGCGTTCTCGGTGTATGCCGCCGACGCCATGGGCGCCACCGCCGGCGCGACGGTCGGCTGGTTGTGGTGGGTGCAGCTGGTGATCGTGATCGCCGCCGAAGCGGTCGGCGCGGCCGGGCTGCTGGCCACGGTGTGGCCGGTCATCCCGGTACCGATGGCGGCATTGGCCTTCATGCTGTTCTTCACCGCGATCAATCTGCTCGGGGTGAAGAACTTCGGTGAGTTCGAATTCTGGTTCGCCATCATCAAGGTGGCGGCGATCATCGGCTTCATCCTGATCGGCGTGGCCCTGCTGATGGGCTGGCTGCCGGACGCGCAATCGCCGGGCCTGAGCAACTTCACCGACCACGGCGGCTTCGCACCGAAGGGCCTGGCCGGGATCGGCGCGGCGCTGCTGGTGGTGGTATTCGCCTTTGGCGGCACCGAGATCGTGGCGGTGGCCGCGGCCGAAACCGAAGACCCCGAGCGCAGCATCGCCCGTGCGATCCGCACCGTGGCCTGGCGCATCCTGGTGTTCTACATCGGCTCGCTGAGCGTGATCATCGCGGTGGTGCCGTGGACCAGCGACAGCCTGTCCTCGCCGTTCGCGGCGGTGCTGCAGGTGGCCAACATTCCCGGCGCCGCGACCGCCATCACCCTGATCGCGGTGATCGCGCTGTTGTCGGCGCTCAACGCCAACCTGTATGGCGCGTCGCGCATGATGTACTCGCTGGCGCGTCGCCAGGAGGCACCGGCGGTGCTGGGCTGGACCGACCCGCGGCAGGTGCCGATCATCGCCGTGCTGGCCAGCGTGCTGTTCGGGTTCGCGGCAACGGTGATGGAGCTGCTGTTCCCGGGCAAGGTGCTGCCGGTGCTGTTGAACATCGTCGGCTCGACCTGCCTCCTGGTGTGGACGATTTCGCTGCTGTCGCAGCTGATCCTGCGCCGCCGCGCCAACCGCGACGGCACTCGGCTGCCGTTCCGCATGACCGGCTACCCGTACCTGACCCTGCTCGGCCTGGGCGTGCTGGCGCTGATCTTCGGCCTGCTGCTCTCCGAAGCGCACACCCGCGTGCAGTTCCTGTCGATGGCCGCGCTGACTGCGATCATCGCGATCACCAGCGAAGTCACCCGCCGCGTGCGCCGCAACCGCCAGCGCGATTGATTCTGGTGGGTGTTCAGTGACATGGCCCGCGAATGCGGGCCATGTCATTGGTGGGTGCGCACACGAAAGGGTAGGGTCGGTCGCCAGACGACCGCCGATAGGGCTGATCAGCGCTGGGACGCATGACCTTCGCCGGAGGGACGCCTTCGTTCCGGGTCCGTGCCTTACCGGGTGTAGCGGGTTCATCGGCGGTCGATAGGGATGCGACCCTACCGGGGCCTGTCCTGCGGACGCAACGGTGCGTAGTGACACGCCATGCGTGTCAACCGCGCACAGCGCGGCTCAAGCGTCCGCAGCCGTGACAAAGCGGTGCATGGACCCATTGCAGTCGACACACGTGGCGCAGCCGACCCACGATCAAAAAAAAGGACGGCCCGCATCTGCGGGCCTTTCGCATTTGCCGCCGCGACGCACAGCGTCAGATCGCTTGACCTTCGCCGTCAGTAACGACCGTCAAGATGATTGCTGGCAAAGCGCGCGTAAACGCCTTGGTCCAGGTCGCGCAGCGGCCTGTTCGCGATCTGGTCGCTTGACTGGGACTGGGTCCTGAACAAGGGAGCATCACCGACGAGCCGCTCGAGGTATGCGGCGTCCACAGTGATCGCGGGTGACCCGTACGACGCGTTGTGGATCATGGCCGGGTGCGGTATCGCCGGTACCGTCGGTGATCCGTGCGGCCGTTCAATGCGCATTACCTGCGGCGGAATGGTCCAGCCAACGCAGGGGGAAGAAAGGTGCTTCGGAACCATCAGTGCTCCACGCTTCATTCCAGATGAGGGCGAGCAGGTTAGCTGCGACGTGCTGATGCCGCTTCCAGAATGCCATCACGGGAAACGAAAACGGCCCGCTTTCGCGGGCCGTCTTCGTTTCAACCAGGCAGGAGGATCAGACCTCCACGCCCTCGTCTTCCTTGTACGCGTCGACCGGGATGCAGGCGCACATCACGTTCTTGTCGCCGTAGACGTTGTCCACGCGTGCCACCGGCGGCCAGTACTTCTGCTGGCGTAGGCTGGCCAGCGGGAAGGCGGCCAGTTCGCGCGGGTAGGCGTGGGCCCACTCGCTGGCCGACACCGCGGTGGCGGTGTGCGGGGCGTGCTTCAGCGGGTTGTCTTCACGGTCCAGGCGGCCGTCTTCGATCGCGGCGATTTCCTCGCGGATCTGGATCATCGCGTTGATGAAGCGGTCCAGCTCGTGCAGCGATTCGCTTTCGGTCGGCTCCACCATCAGCGTGCCGGCGACCGGGAAGCTCAGGGTCGGCGCATGGAAACCGAAGTCGATCAGGCGCTTGGCCACGTCTTCGGCGACCACGCCGGAGGTCTTCTCCAGCGGACGCACATCCAGGATGCACTCGTGCGCCACCAGCCCGTTGCGGCCGGTGTACAGCGTCCTGAAGTGCGGGGCCAGGCGCTTGGCGATGTAGTTGGCGTTGAGCAGCGCGACCTGGGTCGCCTTGCGCAGGCCTTCGGTGCCCATCAGGGTGATGTACATCCAGCTGATCGGCAGGATCGAGGCGCTGCCGAAGCTGGCCGCGCTGACCATGCCCACATCGCCTTCGCCGCCCAGCACCTTGGGCAGGAACGGGGCGAGGTGCGACTTGACCGCACACGGGCCCACGCCCGGGCCGCCGCCGCCGTGCGGGATGCAGAAGGTCTTGTGCAGGTTCAGGTGCGACACGTCCGAGCCCCACTTTCCGGGCTTGGCCACGCCGACCAGGGCGTTCATGTTGGCGCCGTCGGTGTACACCTGGCCGCCGTGCTTGTGGATGATCTCGCAGATCTCGACCACTTCTTCCTCGAACACGCCGTGCGTGGAGGGGTAGGTGATCATCAGCGCGGCCAGGCGGTCGCCATACTTCTCGGCGTTGACGCGGATGTCTTCGACATCGACATTGCCGTTGGCGTCGGTCTTGGTCACCACCACCTTCATGCCGCACATCTGCGCCGACGCCGGGTTGGTGCCATGTGCCGAATCCGGGATCAGGCAGACGTCGCGGTGGCCTTCGCCGCGCGAGCGGTGGTAGGCACGGATCGCCAGCAGGCCGGCGTATTCACCCTGCGCGCCGGAGTTCGGCTGCAGGCTCACCGCGTCATAGCCGGTACATTCGACCAGCATCGCTTCCAGCCCGTCGATCAGTTCCTTGTAGCCGGTAGCCTGGTCGGCCGGGGCCAGCGGATGGATGTTGGCGAACTCCGGCCAGGTCACCGGGATCATCTCGGCGGTGGCGTTGAGCTTCATGGTGCAGCTGCCCAGCGGGATCATGGTGCGATCCATGGCCAGGTCCTTGTCCGCCAGCGAACGCAGGTAGCGCAGCAGTTCGTGTTCGCTGTGGTGGGTGTTGAACACCGGGTGGGTCAGGAAGGCGCTGGTGCGCACCTGGGCGGGCGGCAGCGCATCGGCGGTGGCCGCGTCCAGCGCGTCCACGTCGACGCTCACGCCGAACAGCTGGCCCAGCGCGACGATGTCGGCGCGGGTGGTGGTTTCGTCCAGGCTGATGCCGACCGCTTCGCTGTCGATCGCACGCAGGTTGATGCGCGCGGCGGCGGCCTTGGCGTGGATCGCCTTGGCGTCGATCGCCTTGACGTGCAGGGTGTCGAAGAAGTGCTCGCCGACATTGACGCCGGCGCCGCGCAGGGCAGCAGCCAGGATCGCGGCCAGGCGGTGGGTGCGGCGGGCGATGCGGGTCAGGCCTTCCGGGCCGTGGTACACGGCATACATCGAGGCCATCACCGCCAGCAGCACCTGTGCGGTGCAGATGTTGGACGTCGCCTTCTCGCGGCGGATGTGCTGCTCGCGGGTCTGCAGGGTCAGGCGGTAGGCGGCATTGCCCTGGGCGTCGACCGACACACCGATCAGGCGGCCGGGCATCGAGCGCTTGTAGGCATCGCGGCAGGCCATGAACGCGGCGTGCGGGCCGCCGAAGCCGAACGGCACGCCGAAGCGCTGCGAGTTGCCGACCACGATGTCGGCGCCCCATTCGCCCGGCGCGGCGATCAGGGTCAGGGCCAGCAGGTCGGTGGCCACGGCCACCAGGCCGCCGCGGGCGTGCACGGCATCGGCCAGCGCTTGGTAGTCGCCGATATGGCCGAAGGTGTCCGGGTACTGCAGCAGCACGCCGTAGCTGTCCGCTTCCAGCGCTTCGGCGGGCGTGCCCACGCGCAGCACGATGCCCATCGGCTCGGCGCGGGTGCGCAGCAGTTCCAGCGTCTGCGGGTGCACGGCGTCGTGTACGAAGAAGGTGTCGGACTTCGACTTGGCCGAACGCTTGGCCAGGGTCATCGCTTCAGCCGCTGCGGTGGCTTCGTCCAGCAGCGAGGCGTTGGCGATCTCCATGCCGGTGAGGTCGGCGCACAGGGTCTGGAAGTTGATCAGCGCTTCCATGCGGCCCTGCGAGATTTCCGCCTGGTACGGGGTGTAGGCGGTGTACCAAGCCGGGTTTTCCAGCACGTTGCGCAGGATCACGTTCGGGGTCAGCGTGCCGTAGTAGCCCTGGCCGATGAAGGTGCGGAACACCTGGTTCTTGTCGGCAATGGCGCGGATCTTCGCCAGCGCGTCCACCTCGGTCATCGACACGGGCAGCGCCAGCGGCGCCGGCGACTTGATCGAGGCCGGCACGATGGCGTCGGTCAACGCGTCCAGCGAGGCGTGGCCGACCACCTCGAGCATCTGCGCGATTTCGGCGTCGTTGGGGCCGATGTGGCGTTCGACGAACGCGTGGCTGTGTTCAAGCTCGCGCAGGGAAGGGGTGTTCTGGGACATGGCTGGCATCCAAAAGAGTGGGCACGCACGTTCGGAAGCGCGGACGGGGCGTGTCGTGGGCGACAACGATCCACCGGACCCTGCGGTCTTCCTGGGTGCCCCTCTGTCCTTTTGCCTGAGAGTTTGGAAGCGCGCGGCTGCGTGCTTCGTGCCCCTTCGGCGCCGGCACCGGCCGGTCTCTCCAGAGTTTTGGTGCGGGTGGTATCGGGCCTGAGCGATTACGGGCGTTGCGCCTTCGGCAGCGGATGCCTGGAAACCAAGCTCCGCTTCTCCCACCATGTAGCCCGCCAATTATATCCCAGCGCCCCGGCCCGCAACGGCCTTCCGGGAGATGAACGCGCTCACCGTTCCGTACCCGGATGTCGGTTTCGGCATGGAACTGGCGGGTACAACCGCCTATGATGAGCGGATCCTCGTATTCATCAGGCGCCACCCGGTCCGGGCCGGCGCCTTCCGTGCGTTCAAGCACGGTCGCTGACGGAACTTCCGATGACACCCGCTGCCCCTTCGAACCGCCGCCTGGCCCTGCTGCTTGCCGGCCTGGCCATGTTCGGCCCGTTCTCGATCGACACCATCTTCCCGGCCTTCCTGCTGCTGGGCGAGCGCATGCAGGTCGACCAGGTTGCCGTGCAGCAGACGGTCAGTGTGTACCTGCTGTTCTACGGCCTGATGAGCCTGGCGCACGGCCCGCTGTCGGATGCGTTCGGGCGCCGCCGGGTGATCCTGGGCGGGCTGGTGCTGTTCATCGCCGCCTCGATCGGCTGCGCCCTGTCGCGCGACCTGACCACGCTGCTGGTGTTCCGCGCGCTGCAGGGCGTGACCGCCGGCGTGGGGGTGATCGTCGGCCGTGCGGTGATCCGTGATCTGTACCACGGCGCCGACGCGCAGCGCCTGATGAGCCAGGTGTCGATGATCTTCGGCATCGCTCCGGCGATCGCGCCGATCATCGGTGGCTGGATCCTGCTCGGTGGCGGCGACTGGCCGCTGATCTTCTGGTTCCTGGTGCTGTTCGCGCTGGTGCTGCTGGTGGCCACCGGCAAGTGGCTGCCCGAAACCCATCCGGTGGAAGCGCGTACGCCGCTGTCGGCAGGCGCCCTGCTGCGCAGCTACCTGCAGATGGGCAGCAACCCGCGCCTGCTGCGCCTGGCTGCGGCCGGCGCCTTCAATTTCTCCGGCATCTTCCTGTACATCGCCTCGGCCCCGGTGTTCGTGATGCAGCACCTGAAGCTGGGCGAGGGCGGCTTTGCCTGGCTGTTCATTCCCACCATCGGCGGCATGACGATGGGCTCGTTCCTGTCCGGGCGGATGGCCGGTCGGATCACCGCGCAGCGGCAGGTGGCGATCGGCTTCAGCCTGTGCGCGGTGTCGGCGCTGGTCAACCTGGCCTATGTGCTGGGGGTGGCGCAGATCGCGCTGCCCTGGGCGGTGCTGCCGATCTTCCTTGGCGGCGTTGGCATGTCGCTGATCTTCCCGATCCTGGCGCTGGCGGTGCTGGACATGTACCCGCACCAGCGCGGCCTGGCCTCGTCGATGCAGATGTTCATCCAGCTGATGATCAACACCGTCGTGGCGGGCGCGGTCTCGCCGCTGCTCAGCAGCACGCCGTTGCACTTGGCGCTGGGCTATGCCGGGTTCTTCGCGGTCGGCGCTGCGTTCTGGTTCTGGGAGCGCCGCTGCGAGCGCAGGCGCGATGCGGCGGCGGGCGGGGCCTGAGCCCCGTGCGGTATCCTGTGACCCTTGATGCAGTCCGGAAGTCCCCCTGATGTCGACCACCTCCAAACTGCGCCGTGACCTGCGCCGGCGCCGCGAGATCGAAGAGGCGAACCGCGAAAAGGCCCACGCCTCGCCGGTCGAGCCGCATGCCGAGCTCCGCGACCAGCAGCGCACGCTGCTGGCCGGCGTGGTCCGCCGTGACGGCGAATGGGTGCTGGGCATGGATGGCCGCATTGCCGGGCAGACCCCCAGCGCCGCCCGCGTGCTGGCGCTGATCATGCAGGCCGCCGAACTGCACGAGCGCCAGGGCACGCCGGTGCGGCTGGTGTATTCGGACGCGTTGAAAGACGCCGCCCACGCCGAAGCCAAGGCCGAGGGCAAGGATTTCGAGCAGTTCAAGACAGAACTCGCGGCCTCCCTCAAACCCAAGGCGTAGAGCAACGCCCTGCGTGGCTGCGCCATACCGCGGGTGCTCAACCGGACGCGGCTGCCGGTGGGGCGAGCGCGGGGCCGCCGTACCCTTGTGGGCGAATTTCCCCCGGCGTCGGCCTGCGGCCGCCCCCTTCCTCCTTTTAATTCGCCCACAAGGGCACGGCGGCCCCGCACTCGCCCCACCGGCGTCGGCACCGTGACATCCGCTTTTCCATCGCGAACCGCAAGCCGAGCCCCGTCGCGGCCGGTAGGTCCCTGGCAAAGTAAAGGAGGAGGTGGCGGCCGCAGGCCGCCGCCGGGGGACATTTGCATAGGGGCCTGCCGGCCGCGGCGGGGCCCTCAATGCTCGCGATGAACCTGATCGAAGACCCAGCGCCCAGCCTCGACGGGCCTAGAGGACGAGACGTTCCACTCCCTTCTGCGATGAACAAAAAAAAAGCCGGCCATGCAGGCCGGCTTTCCTGGTTCAAGGCGCCTTCGGCGCGGCTGCCGCCGCAGGCGGCTGCCAGCCACACATCTGGCCCTGGTTCTGCTGCTTCAGCCACTCGTTGACCGGGGTGAAGTATTCGATCATCGGGCCGGCATCCAGCTTGTCGCCACCGGTGATCTCCTTCAGCGTCGCCTGCCACGGCTGGCTGGCGCCCTTGCTCAGCATCGCCCAGAACTTCTGCCCGGCTTCCTTGTTGCCGTAGAAGCTGCACTGGTGCAGCGGGCCCTTGTAGCCGGCCGCATCGCACAGGCCCTTGTAGAACTGGAACTGCAGGATGCGCGCCAGGAAGTAGCGGGTGTACGGCGTATTACCCGGCACGTGGTACTTCGCGCCCGGATCGAAGAACTCCTCGCCGCGCGCGCTGGCCGGCGCCACGCCCTGGTACTTCGCCTTCAGCTCCCACCACGCCTTGTTGTAGTTGTCCGGGGTGATCGAGCCATCGAACACGCCCCAGCGCCAGCGGTCGATCATCAGCCCGAACGGCAGGAACGACACGCCGCTGAGCGCCATCCGCATCTGCGCGTTGATGGTGGCTTCACGGCTTTCCTGCGGCTTGTCCACCAGCCCGATCGAATTGAGGTACTGCGGGGTCATCGCCAGCACGATGGTGTCGCCGATCGCTTCGTGGAAGCCATCGTTGGCACCGCCCTGGAACAACGGCGGCAGCGGGTTGTAGGCCAGGTCGTAATAGATGTGGCCCAGCT